>Ga0082335_1001149_pt1 | contig 59509 bp, 76 predicted proteins | sample Subgrocontami58m_FD_72375 | JGI IMG/M metagenome (GOLD analysis project Ga0082335, IMG submission 72375) | Subsurface groundwater microbial communities from S. Glens Falls, New York, USA - GMW37 contaminated, 5.8 m (SPADES assembly) (version 2) ... | reverse complement strand
GCCCTGGTCGAATGAATACCAGGGAGCCGTTCCGAAGACCCCGGTGAAGAGCGCTCGGCTGGGATCGGTTTTTATATCATGACTGCCGACGGTGTGGTAAACTGGATATGGTAACGCCGATTCAAGCTCTTTGACCCTGGTAAACTCCTCCCGCGTTCCATACTCGCTGGTGTCGGCCAGATTGACGGCAAAATCGATCGGCTTCGACTTGAGCTCGTCGAGAATCTGCCGGTAAATCGGATTGTCGCCATGATTATCGCCGATTACGGCAAACCGAACTTGCGACTTCGGGCGGGAGGCTTGATCGGTAATCGCCACAAATGTTTTCCGCAGCGGTCCGCGAAGTGTCCAGAGCGAAATTCCAACGGTTGTTATTACCGCCAGACCGAGAAGGCCGCTCATCAGCGTTCGGGTTCGCATAGATTGATAGACTACCATGATTCTTCCATCATCTGCCAGCGCCGCCCATGAACGGCTACAAAAATTGCGGGCGGCGATCGACCAATATCGCTACGAATTTCACGTCCTCAATAAACCGACCATTTCCGAGGCGGTCTTGGATTCGCTCAAGCATGAACTGGCGCAGATTGAAGCGAAATATCCCCAACTGATTACGCCCGACTCGCCGTCGCAGCGGGTCGCCGGAAAACCCCTGCCCGGCTTTACGAAAGTTCGCCATGCCCAGCGGATGATGTCGCTGGCTGATGTTTTTTCATTCGCGGAACTGCAGGACTGGGACGCGCGGTGGCGGAAATTACGGCTGACCGCAACGACCGACTACCTTCTCGATTTGAAGCTTGATGGGTTGGCCATGAGCCTGCTCTATGATCGCGGTCGTTTCGTTCAGGCTGCCACCCGGGGCGATGGCCAGGTCGGCGAGGACGTGACCGCTAACGTTCGGACGATGGAGAGCGTGCCGCTAGCGCTCCGACTTGAAGATGTGTCCGCCCCAATTAAACACCAGGTCAGCAGCGGTCGGGTTGAGGTCCGAGGGGAGGTCGTAATGCTGAAGAAAGATTTTGCTGAACTGAACCGGCGCCAGGCTAAAACGGGCCAGCCAATCTACGCTAATCCGCGCAATGTCGCGGCCGGCAGTATCCGCCAACTTGATCCGTCGATAACGGCCTCACGCCAGCTGGTCTTTTTCGCTTGGGAACTGGTGACCGATCTCGGCCAGACAACCCTAGGTCAAGCTTATGATCTCTTAAAAAAACTAGGGCTGAAAACGAATCCGCGTTCGCGAGTTTGTCCGACCTTGGCTGATGTTCAACGAACATACGATGAAATTTTCCGTAACCGTGAGCATTTGCCGTTTCTGATTGACGGGACGGTGGTGAAACTCAACGATCTGAAGTTGTATCACGATTTGGGGTATGTCGGAAAAACCCCGCGGGCGGCGGTCGCCTGGAAATTCGCGGCCGAGCAGGTAACCACCATGGTCGAAAACATCGTCGTTCAGGTCGGTCGGACCGGGGCGATCACGCCGGTCGCCCATTTACAGCCGGTCGAAGTCGCTGGGACGACGGTCGCCCGCGCGACCCTCCACAACGCCGACGAAATCGCCCGGCTTGATGTTCGGGTCGGGGATACGGTCATTATCCAAAAGGCCGGCGACATTATCCCTGACGTCGTTGAAGTAATCACGAAACTCCGACCATCATCAGCTCGCCGCTGGACGATGCCGTCCGTCTGTCCGGTCTGCGGTCGGGCGCTACAACGCCGCGACGGCGAAGTCATTACCTACTGTTCGAATAAGCGTTGCCCGGCCCGGCAGCGTGAAGGGCTCTATCACTTTGTCTCCAAAAAAGCCTTTGACATCACCGGCCTGGGGCCAAGCACGGTTGACGTTTTGATTGAAGAAAACCTGGTTCATGAACCGGCCGATTTTTTCCGCCTGAAACCAGACCAGTTGCCCGGCCTGCCATTATTTGCCGAATTGAAATCGACGAAATTGGTGGCGAGTATTGCCGCCGCCCGGACAGTGTCGCTTCCGCGATTCATCTATGCGCTTGGCATCCGCCACGTCGGCGAGCAAACGGCGATTGACCTCGCCCAATATTTTCACACCATTGATGCCTTGAAATCAGCGAAGATCGAAGCGATTGCGGGGGTGCCGAACGTCGGATCAGTCGTGGCTGAGAGCGTTGCCGCCTGGTTTGCCGCCTCAACCCACCGGGTCCAGTTACAGCGCTTGTTGAAATGGGTGACTATTGAGAAAGCAACGACCACGGGAACTGGGCGGCTACGCGGTAAATCGTTCGTCGTGACCGGTAGTTTGACGAAGTGGTCGCGGGAAGAAGCGCACGCCGCGATTCGAGCACGTGGCGGATCGGTGAGTTCTTCAGTCAGCAAAAAAACCTCCTATGTCGTTGTCGGCGCTGAACCAGGCTCAAAGGCTGATAAGGCCAGAGCGTTGGGCGTGACCATTGTGAATGAGAAGGAATTTGCCAAGCTCATAGGGTAACAATAAATAACCCATAATCCACAGCGCGGGTTTCGCCACCGCCTCTGGCGGGGTCCCGCCAACGGCGGGAAAACCCGCGCTGTGGAGCTTCATATTTACTGAAGCGCAGGGTTGAATCCGCTCCCTCATCATGATACGATAGCCCCATGAAGATTGATGAATCAATGGTTCAGGGGCTAGGGGAGTTAGCCCGGATCGAACTGCGTGACGAAGAAACGACGGCCCTGGTTGAGCAACTGCCGAAAATTTTGGATTACGTTGGCCATCTCCAGGCGGTTGACACTGCTCCGCCGCCGGATGGTCGGTCAATCCCGAATGCGCCGCGAGCCGATGAGGTCCGGCCGGCCGATCACCGCGATGCAATTCTCGATCAAGCTCCCGACCGGTTGGAAGATTTTTGGCGCGTTCCGCCGGTGATGTAATTGCCCATGATTTCCGCCCAGCTGACCATCGCTGAAATTCATAAAGGGTTGAAGGCTAAGGATTTTTCCGCGCGTGAACTCGCCAGCCATTTTTTATCAGCTATTAAAACCCGCGATAAAGATCTCGGCGCTTTTTTGGCTGTTCGTAAGGCGGCCCTTGTAGAGGCCCAGGCGGTTGATGATCGCCTGGCCGCCGGGGAATCGCTCCGCCCGCTTGATGGCGTGCCGATCGCGATTAAGGATAACCTAGTGACCGAGGGCGAACGAACGACGGCTGGCTCAAAAATTCTTGAACCCTACCGTGGGACCTACACCGCCACGGCCGTCCAGCGTCTCCACGACGTCGGCGCGGTCATTATCGGAAAAACCAATCTCGATGAATTCGCGATGGGCGCCTCAACCGAAAGTTCGGCTTATCAGCCGACCCGCAACCCTTGGAACACGGCGCTTGTGCCGGGCGGTTCCTCGGGGGGTTCAGCCGTGGCGGTCGCCGGCGGGATGGCAATCGCGGCAATAGGTTCTGACACGGGCGGTTCGATCCGCCAACCAGCCGCCTTTACCAATCTGGTTGGATTCAAGCCAACCTATGGTCGCGTTTCACGCTATGGTTTAATCGCGCTGGCCTCATCGCTCGACCAAATCGGTCCGTTCACGCGAACGGTCGCCGACGCGGCAAAAGTCTATCAGGCCATGGCCGGCCGCGACGATAATGACGCGACGACGAGCCCTAAGCCCATTGATGATCTCGCGTCGGCGATGAAACAGTCAGTTAAAGGTTTACGGGTTGGTTTACCGAAAGAATTTTTCGGCGACGGCGTTGATCCAAAAATTGTCGCGGTCGTTCACGCCGCCGCCAAGCAGTTTGAACGACTCGGGGCGACGCTGGTCGATAGCTCCATCCCCCACGCGCCGCAGGGCTTGGCGACCTATTATATTATTCTGCCGGCCGAAGCGAGTTCAAACCTGGCCCGGTTTGATGGGATTCGTTACGGCCTGTCGGTCCGGGTCGGCCGCGGGCTTCAAGAAGTGTACCGGCAAACTCGCGACCGCGGATTTGGACCGGAGGTCAAACGGCGGATCATGATCGGGACCTTTGCCCTATCGGCCGGGTATGCCGACGCGTATTATCACCACGCCAACCGGGTCCGGGCGGTCCTGCGCGAGGAGTTCCACCAGGCCTTCGACCAGGTTGATGTTCTCCTGACCCCAACCTCGCCGATGTTACCCTGGCCGTTCGGTGCCAAGTCCAAAAACCCGCTACAAATGTACTTGGCCGATTTGTTGACCGTCCCGGCCAACCTGGCCAATATCCCGGCTATCTCGATACCAGCCGGTTTCATCGACGGTCTGCCGGTCGGTTTACAGCTGATGGCACGGGAGTGGGATGAGGCAAATCTTTTCCGGGCCGCCGCCGCCTATCAAGGGGCGACGGATTGGCATACAAAAAACCCGCCGATATGACCCGGTACTTCAACAGAGAAGCGCCGGAAATAAACTCATTGTGAGCGCTCGGAACTACTTCACCCGTAAGACTTACCAACGCTTGTAGTACCGGGCTTGATTCGGAACGAATAATCTGCTATTCTGTCCTCGTATGGCAATAAAGAAGTACAAGGTCGTGCTGGTCGAAGATGAGAAGATGTTGGCGGATATGTACGCCACGAAATTTGCGATGGAGGGGTTTGAGACGAGCAAGGCGAATGACGGCGCGGCCGGTTTGGCCTTAGCGAAAGACGTCAAACCCGATATTATTCTCCTCGACGTGATCATGCCGAAGCTCGATGGCTTTGCCGTTTTGAAGTTGCTCAAGGAAGACCCGGCCGTGAAAGACGTGCCGGTCATTTTACTGACCAATCTCGGCCAGGATGAAGACATAAAAAAGGGCAAGCAACTCGGCGCGGCCGACTACTTCGTCAAGGCCAATCACACCCCGGCCGAAGTCGTGACGAAGATCCGCGAAGTTTTAAAAATGTAACGCTGGTATGCCCGCGATTGAACGCACCGTTGTCCTGGTCAAACCCGATGCCGTCCAACGCGGCTTTATCGGCGAAGTCATCCACCGCTTTGAACGAAAGGGGTTGCAGTTGATCGCGATCAAGATGATGCAATTGACGGATGAGATCCTGCACGAACATTATGCTCATCACGTCGATAAGCCGTTCTTTGTGTCGTTGAAAGACTTCATGCAGAGCTCGCCGGTCATCGCCATGATCTGGAGCGGCCCGCAGGCAATCAATGTCGTACGGACGATGGTCGGACCGACGAAAGGCCACGAAGCCGCGCCGGGGACGATTCGGGGCGATTTCTCGATCGAGCCGTCGCATAACATGATCCACGCCTCGGACGGCCCGGCCACGGCCGCGGCGGAAATTGAACGGTTCTTCAAAGCTGACGAGATGTTCGACTACGAAAAAACGACGAGCCAGCACGTTTTTAGAATGGAGTAGTAATGCAGTGGATTGAGGTTGGAGCCGCGTCTGCGGCTGTTTTTGGTATGGGTTTACCCAGCCCCACTTTCACCTCGGTGAGAGTGGGGCTGGGTTGACATTCCCGCCCAGTAGGTTAGGCTCAAAGTACAACGCTCCTCCCGCACCTTAACATCACCAATACTTATCCACTAGTCCTTCCAAGGATATGACTTTCACTATAGATACGGTCCCGTACCTAACGCCACTCCTGGCGTTCACCCATTCATATGGGATGATGGTACTCGGTACCTTTCTCGTGTTGATCGCGCTGACCGGACGCAAGTTCGGACCCCTCGCTATCTTCCCCTTGGTTCTAGGATTGGGGATCGTATTGAGCGGTGTTGCGCGCTTCTTGCCCCAGTAGGGGTGACACGAAGCAAGAGCCTTGGAATTCATTCCTCGGCTTTTTCTTTTTCATATTAATACCACACCAACCCCTCCTCGAATGAGGAGGGGGCAGGAAAAAACCAACGGCCCCCTCCTGCCAACCTCTCGGCTCTGAGCTCAAGGTCGAAGAGGGAGGGGTGCAGGCCTGCCTGCCGGACAGGCAGGGGTGGTCTTTCGAAGCACGATTGCTTCAATGTTTTTTCCGCAGTATAGTTACGCCGCTCCAAGCCTCATCGTTGTTCTATACATTGTCCTTGGGACGCCGAATCCCCCCACACCAAAACTTGGTGTGGGGGTGTGGCGGACCCGGCGGCCAACACACTGCTTCTTAACGTTCAGGCGCTGTACGTACGTGCCGGAATCGTTTCGCAGCAGCCCCCGCGCCAGGTCTGGCGCAGGGAATCAGGCCCACTTACCATCGTAAAGGACGCGGTGAGCTTGGGGCATAAAGACAAAAAGACTCGGAAAAAGTCTTGGTCGGTCTTAGTAGACGATGTTAGAACCTGGATGCTGAAGAACGGGCATGTTTCAGGATACCGGATTTCATCCGTTTTAAGGAAGAGGGGCGAATTCCCAAATCACGGGCCTGGTTATGCCATCAAAAAAAGTAGCCGCCCTCAGGGTTGAGTACGGCTATGAAAATGGATCTTCAGCACCAGGCTCAAATAACTAATCATCAGGATTAGATTCACCGCGTTCCCGATGATCAGCCATGGGTTGTGAGTCAACACCATGCCGAACATAGTCAGTGAACTCGCCGTGGTTCGGAGGAAGACTTCGGTGATGGCGATGTCCTCGACTGACCGTCGGTACCAAGTCTTCTGGATTTGTTTCCAAATCCCCCACCCAAAGAGCAGAAAACCTACAAATGGTATCCAATATAGATACATCGCTCTTCTCCAGTTCACCTGCCAGAGCTAAATTACCCGGGCATGTCACTGGAGGCATGTCACTGGAGAGGAACGGAAGAACGTATCAAAAACTTACGTTTCTGTCAAGGGTACAGTCCACAGGTTGCGTGCTTGAGGACGCGGTGAGATTGGAGCATAATAAAAAAGACTTTTGAAAGTCTTGGTCGGGGTAGCGGGACTTGAACCCACGGCCTCTTGCACCCCATGCAAGCGCGCTACCAACTGCGCCATACCCCGAGGTTTCAATACTACGATAGAACAATAAATAAGACAAATGATTGCATCATCGGATTAGTTGATGTAGCATTTTATTATGTCCAAAAAACTTCTCACCCGCAGCCTTCTCAACACCCTCGGCGTTATCGCCTACGTTCTGATCGTGGCGACAATTATGCGCAATGGCGAACGACTCTTCGGTGAGATGGATTCGGTATTTTCCGCGGCTGCTTTCCTGATGCTGTTTTCAGTTTCGGCGGCGGTCGTCGGCAGCCTTGTCTTCGGATATCCGGTAGTTCTATTTCTCGCCGGTCAGCGTCGCGAGGGGATTCTTTCGGCCGTCGCAACGATGGGCTGGATGGTGATTGAAACGGCAGTAATTCTCGTCGTGGTCGCGAGTACGCGCTAAATACTTTCACGGTTTAACAACAACACCGCCCAGTTAGGCGGTGCGATGTTTTTCGGGTATCTTTTTTCTGAAGGCTCTCTGTTATTGGTTATTGACTATCAACGCTCTTGACCACGTCCGCCGGGTCAGTCGGCTTTCCGAGTTTGAAGATTTTTATCAAGCCCCAGGTGATGACGATGTAGACAATCGCGGCAACCAGCGTTGACCATTCGAAGAATGAGGTCGTTTCAACGCCCTGGTTCGGGGTGGCGCGAAAAATATTGAGGAACGGAGCGGCAAACGGCGTGCTCAAACCGTAGACAAATTTCGTGAAGCCGGCTTCCGGATTCGCGCCAAGCAGTTTCAGGACAAATCGGAAGGCAAGCACAATTTCAATAAAACCAAAAATGTACCAGATGATTTGGTAGGAATGAAAGAGCGTTTTGGTTTGGCTATATTCTTTCGCTGCGCCGGGTGTTGCGCCGACGGTTCGCTCCGTCTTCATCGATTGGCTAGTCGGCGTCGAGGTTGAGGTCGAAACGGTCTGGGCGACTGATGATGGTCCGGCCGCGGTGCTTTTTCGAATTGTTTGTTCGGAATTGGCGTCCGAAACCTTGGTCAGTTCTTCCTCGCTGTGGGAGGGATTGGCGTTTGGGTCCATATGGGTCTCTGGTTAGATCAGCGCCCAAGTATGCAGACGCGGCCCCACAAATAGGAGCCTAGATTAAGTATACTCTGCTGGCTGACAATGGATAGGGGGGGTAGGTAGAGCAAAACCTGATGACCCATCCCAAAAAATGAAGCCCAAGAATTTTCTAAACAAATAACAAAGGCTAAAAAAGTTATCAACAGGGGTTGAGGTGGTAAAGATGATTGTTAGGAGTACACTCCAAGGAAGGTCTTAAAAATAATCAATAAATATATGAAGATATTTTATAGGGTTTCGATTGCTCTCTTTGCCGTAGCCTTGATGTTTGGTCTGGCCGGCGTTATTAAAGCCGCAACGACCACCGTGGATCTGGGAACGGCCGATGCTTTTGCCGTCTTAGCTGGTTCGACGGTAACCAACACCGGCTCCAGCGTTATCACCGGTGATCTCGGGCTAAGTCCAGGCACATCGGTGACCGGTTTTCCTCCCGGCACAGTCAGTGGAACCCAACACGTAACGGACACGACCGCTGCTGCCGCGAAAACAGCCCTAGTCACCGCTTACAACGACGCTGCGGGGCGAACCCCAGTCACAACTGTTCCGACCGAGCTCGGCGGAACCACCAAAACTGCCGGGGTTTATGATTCAGCGGCTGGTACATTTGGAATCACCGGGACGCTCACCCTCAACGCTGAGGGCGATGCGGATGCGGTCTTCATCTTTAAGACGGCGTCGACTTTAATAACGGCGGGTTCGAGCACGGTCAGTCTGCTGAACGGCGCCCAAGCCTGCAACGTCTTTTGGCAAGTCGGCAGTTCGGCCACGCTTGGAACTAACTCCACGTTCAAAGGAAATATTCTGGCACTAACCTCAGCGACGCTGACCACTGGCGCTAATGTACAGGGGAGCGTATTAGCGCGAAACGGTGCAGTGACATTAGACACGAATACCATCTCTCGAGCTGTTTGTGCCACCAGTACGAACACCAACACCACGACTAATACGAATACTACAACCAACACAAACACGACTAATACGAATACTACAACTAACACAAACACGACTAACACCAACGTTGCGGGCACGACATTGCCGAATACCGGTCTCGGCCCGACGACGCAGGGCGGGAATCCTTGGCAGTTGCCGGTGGCCATCAGCATTGTGACCCTCGCCGTTATCATTCTCTTCCGGAAGCAAATGTTTCCGCGCCGGTAAAGATTCAACAAACTCGGTTATCACCGAGTCTGCCGGTGAAGGGCTAGGCTGACACAGCCTGGCCCTTTAGAACATCGGACCCTTTCCTATGCCCGAAAAAAATTCTGTCCAGCCATCAGGCCCGATATCCATGTTTGCCGTGGGTGGGTTTTGCCTGGTCATGCTTATTTTTTTCGTCATTCTTCTTGTCCGGCAATCGGCTCAAAAAACAGGGTCGATTGGAAGTCATTTGAAGTTGACCACTAACCAATCGGTCATTGTCCAACCACTTCCCGGACCTTTCGGGCCATTGCCTGGCCGACCGGTTCGATTGATTATTCCTTCGATTCATGTTGATGCAGAGGTGGTGGACGTCGGTCTCACCCCCCAAGGTGCGATGGACATCCCGAAAGGGCCGGCCGAGGTTGCCTGGTTTCAGCTTGGTCAACGTCCGGGCGAGATTGGGAGTGCCGTTCTGGCCGGGCATTACGGCTGGTTCAATAGTATCCCAGCGGTATTTGATAAATTACACACATTGCGGCCGGGTGATAAAGTATTCGTGGAAGATGACCAGGGAGTGACCATGACTTTTGTGGTGCGCGAATTACGGACATTTGGCTCAACAGAAGATGCCTCGGGGGTGTTCAGTTCGAGCGACGGCCAAGCCCATTTGAATCTGGTCACGTGCACGGGAATTTGGAATAAGGCGAAGCAAAGTTATTCCAAACGACTGGTCGTCTTCGCGGTCAAAGAATAGGGTTGGTCATCCGCCAGACCGTCCAACCAGGCGGCGCGATGTTTGTTTTGCGGTCGGTGATTATGGTATAATTCGATAGTAAAACACATATGCCAAAGCCCGGAACGCCGAGAACATTGCTGATTGTCGAGGACGAATTGCTCTACCTTGAGCTGGCGGTTCTTCACTGCGAGAAGATCGGCTTTGACGTTATCTCCGCCCGGACGGTCGATGAGGCGCTGATGCTGATGAACGACCTGAAGACCGTCGATTTGACCCCGAAGATCGTTGACGCGATTTGGCTCGACCATTTTTTGCCGGAAAAAAACGGGGATGTCTTCGCCAAGGAAATCCTCCAGCACGACGAATGGAAAAATATTCCGATTTTTTTAGTAACGAACGCCGTCGAATCCGAAATCATCAACTGGTACATGCGGGCCGGGATTAAGCAAACCTACCCGAAACTGACGACCAAACCGGAACAGATTGCCAGCAGTATCGATCTCTATTTGCAGACCCATTCACCGAATCGGTCGCCGGAGACGATCAGGACGTGACTAGCTCCACTTTTAATCGAAAGTGGGGCTGGTCGTGACAAAATAGTCAATTTCTGCTAGACTCTTCCCGTGCATAATACGCCAACCGGAACACCTACGTTCAGTGGGCTCGGCATCGCTCCCAACCTTTTTGACGCGATCCAACGCGCCGGGTACACGACGCCGACTCCAATTCAACATCAATCCATTCCCGTTGCCATCGAGGGCAAGGATATGATTGGCATTGCCCAGACCGGGACCGGCAAAACTCTGGCTTTCGGTATTCCGATGATTCAGCGTTTAGCCCAGGTCAAGGGTCGTGGTTTGATAGTTTTGCCGACGCGTGAATTGGCCTTGCAGGTTGACGAAGCGTTGCATAAAATCGGGCGCGGGATCGGCTTGCGGACGGCCGTGCTGATCGGCGGGCAATCGATGCAACCGCAACTCCAAGCCATCCGGAGAAATCCGCACATCATTATTGTCACGCCCGGCCGGCTGATCGATCATCTTGAACAACGGACGTTGACCCTGCATGACGTCCGAATCTTGATTCTCGATGAGGCCGACCGGATGCTCGACATGGGTTTCGCGCCGCAGATTAATAAAATTCTGCTGGCCGTGCCGAAGCAACGCCAGACGATGCTCTTCTCGGCGACCATGCCGGATGATATTGTTCGCATCGCTAGCAAGCACATGCAGTTGCCGGTCCGGGTTGAGATTGCACGGGCTGGAACAACCGTCGCGAACGTCATTCAAGAACTTTATGTTGTCCCGAAAGAAGCCAAGATGCGTTTGCTGGAAAAAATTCTCGGCGAATATCGCGGACCGATCCTGGTCTTTAGTCGAACAAAGCACGGTGCTAAAAAAATCGCTCGGGCCCTGAAACAGATCGGCCACAGCGCGGCCGATATCCATTCGGATCGCAGTTTGTCCCAGCGTCGCGAGGCACTACAAGGATTTAAATCTGGGAAATACCGGATTCTGGTTGCAACGGACATCGCCGCTCGAGGGATCGACGTGACCGGGATCGAAGTGGTGCTGAATTTCGATCTGCCCGGTCAGGCCGAAGACTATGTGCACCGCATCGGCCGGACGGCCCGAGCCGGGCTTGGGGGCACGGCGATTTCATTTGCCACGCCTGACCAACAGCGCGATGTCCGCGATATCGAACGGCTGATCCGAGCATCGTTAAAAATGAAACCCTTGCCGGCTGATTTACCGCCGGCTCGCGCGCCGCAATATCCGACGATGGTGACGCCGAATGACGGACGGCTCGGCCGTCAATTCCGCCGCCGGGCGCACCGCAGCGGCGGGTATCATCAGCGACGGCCGCGGTAGATAGTGTATTCATATCCACAGGCACGTTTTTACCATCCGTGGTATGATGCCGTATGGGTAAAGTCAGCCAACAAGAATACCTCACTTTCGATGATGTCTTAATCCGGCCAACGGTGAGCACGGTTGAGCCGCGCCAGGCCGAAGTCAGAACCGCGATTGCTCGCGGCTTTTTTATATCCGTTCCGATTCTGTCAGCGGCGATGGATACCGTCACCAACGCCACCATGGCCATCGCGCTTGGCCGCCTTGGCGGTCTCGGCATTCTTCATCGGAGCAATACCATCGATGAAGAAGTGGCGATGGTGGTCGCGGTCAAAGAGCAGAATGTCCGAGTCGGCGCGGCCTGCAGTCCATTTGATGTTGAGCGGGCGCGGGCGCTCGTTTCGGCCGGGGCAGATGTCATTGTTATTGATTCTGCTCATGGTCACAACACGAATGTCATCACCGGAGCAAAAAAGATCAAAGCAGCGATTGGTAATGTCAAACTCCTGGTTGGTAATATTGCCACCGGGGAAGCGGCGAAAGAACTGGTAAAATTCGCGGATGGCATAAAAGTTGGGATTGGTCCGGGATCAATTTGCACGACACGGATCGTATCCGGCGTTGGCGTGCCGCAATTGTCAGCGATTTTGGATGTTGCCAGTGTTGCCAGGTCTCACGGAATACCAGTGATCGCTGACGGTGGGATCAAAACATCCGGCGATATCGCGAAAGCGTTAGCGGCCGGTGCGTCGGCGGTCATGCTGGGTAATCTCCTGGCCGGGATCGACGAGGCGCCTGGTGAAGTCGTGACACGCGACGGGAAACAATACAAACAGTACCGGGGCATGGGTTCACGAGCAGTGCTGGAAAAAGGCAAGGCCAATGATCGGTATCTCGGGAAGAGTAACCGGATCATTCCGGAAGGTGTGTCTGGACTTGTGCCTCACACTGGGTCACTGCCTCATCTTGTTCAGGAGTTGGTTGGTGGACTTCAAGTCGCAATGGGCTATGTCGGCGCGACGACGATTGTCGAGCTCCAACAGCGGGCGGAGTTTATTCGCATTTCGTCGATGTCACTGCGGGAGAATTACCCGCATTCGTTGGCTGAAGTGATTGGCTAATTAGGTCTTGACATTAAGGTGATTTCATGATACGATCGACCGTCGTACTTTTTTTGCGAATACGTTGTACTCTGCCCTGAAACCAACACCACACCTAAAATAGTAGGAGGTGAACATGATGGATCGGACCCTTCCTTCAGTGGGCGACATAAGAATCATGGAAGCGCGCGGACCGTGGAAGTCGAAGTCCGGCGGAGACCTCCAAGTCGTTTTTTCTCTACCGTTTGACATCCTGCTTCAGGAATACCTACGCTACCCGAGGTCCGAGGAGGGCAAACCTGATATACGCGGGCTTCGGGTCTACACTGTCCGGGGAGTAGATCCTGGTTGTATCGGCGGTACCGAGTGGCATCATGCTCGCGAAGAGATGGTCTACGTTCTTGAGGGATTATTCCGTTGGAGGTGTGAAGACGGCTGGGGTAATAAGCGTGAATTCACGCTCGATCCCGAGCATGGCATTTGGATGCCTCCGTGTATTCTTCATGAATACGAAGCGCTGGTCAAAAACAGCGGACTCCTCGTGGTCGCGAACACGACCTTCGATCCGGACGATCCGTCGACGCACGACACGTTCTCCGATGCCGAATTTCGGAAACACCAAGCGGAGGTGGCCGACCCGTACTAAGACGTACATGTTTCTCTCGTGGTCCCGTAGTAGCAATACTGCGGGATATTTTTTTATGTTCGCAAAAAGCATCATTCCCTTTTTTCTCGGATTACGGTAGAGTCATGAGCGTATGATTCGCTTTTCTGTCACCGAACAATCAAAAAAATCCCGAGCCCGGCTCGGTCGACTGACCACGCCGCATGGCGTGGTCCAGACGCCGGCGATGGTTCCAGTCGCGACGCAAGCGGTGATTAAAACGATGACCGCCGAGGACGTTGCCCAGACAAAAACCCAGCTCCTGATCGCCAATACCTTTCATCTCCATCTTAAACCGGGTGAACGGGTCGTGAAGAAAAACGGCGGGCTCCATAAATTCATGAACTGGCCGAAACCGCTGATGACCGATTCAGCGGGCTTTCAGGTTTTCAGTCTCGGTTTCGGCCGTGATTTAGGCCTCGGGAAAACGATGAAATGGGACAGCGGCAAGAAGGTCAGCCACGGCGCCCAGCCGAATAATCTCACCATGACCGAACGCGGCGTTTGGTTCCGTTCGCCGCTTGACGGCCGCAAACTTTTTATCGGTCCAAAGGAATCGATCGCGATTCAGGAAGCGCTGGGCGCTGACATCATCCTCGCTTTTGATGAGTGTCCGCCACCGGTCGCGACAAAAAAGTACTTGAGAGAATCAATCGAGCGGACGCATCGTTGGGCGGCGGCCTGTTTAAAAGCTCACAAATCAAAACAGGCCCTGTTCGGCATCGTCCAAGGCGGTAAATACAAAGACCTCCGCCGGCACAGCGCCGAAGTGATCGGCGCGATGCCGTTCGACGGGTTCGCCATCGGCGGCGAATTCGGGACTGATAAAAAAATCATGTCGACGATGGTCGGCTGGGTCAATGACGTTTTGCCCCCTGCCAAACCGCGCCACTTACTCGGCATCGGCCACCCGGAAGACATTCCGCATATAATCAAAGCGGGCGTTGATACCTTTGATTGCATTGCCCCGACGCACTATGCCCGGCACGGCACCGCCTTTACGTCACGTGGCCGGATTGACCTGACAAAAATTATTTTTCTGAATGACAAGAAGCCAATTGATCCAACCTGCGGTTGCGCCACGTGTAAAAACTATTCGCGCAGTTACATCACCCATTTGTTCCGAGCGAAGGAACTTACCGCTATGCGCTTAGTGACCTTCCATAATATTTGGTATTTCCATACACTAGTTGAGCGCTATCGCGAACTGATCAAGCAGGGGAGACTGTGAGCATGTTTGCGACGGAATGCTGATTCGCTAATACTTGACAACGGTCGAATTTGGCTTATACTTTTCCCATGACAATGCGGTGGCGGAAAGGTCCGGTAACTATGCCAAAAGGAAAGATGACCCTAGAAAAGCTGGCCAGAATGGTTCAGCAAGGGTTTATGTCGATGGATTTGAGGTTCTCAAATTTAGAGGCTCGTATTAGTGCAGTCGAACAACAGCTTGATGGGCTCGAAACAGAAGTAGCCGCAATCCGTCGACAACTTCGTCAGGCAGTGTATGAGCACGAATTTGTCGCGCTTGAACGAAGAGTTACCTCGCTGGAACATCAGACTGGCTTGCGGGTGAAGTAGACGAGGACCTTCAGTTAACAGTCAAGGGTAACACTTCTTGATGAGCTTGGAACTTCTCAATCGGAATTAACCCGTTGAGATATTTTCCTACGTGAATACGTTCGTAGTTATACCAATGAAGATAGTCAGTTAGTGATGTCCATGGACGCAGTTGATTCAGATAATATTCCTGATCGATGACGCCATGCGCTCGTTCCACCGCCCCCTGCCAGTTGGGCGAGTTCTTTGGAACGAAGTAATGAGCGATGCCTCGTTGTCCAAGGTACTGATGAAAATCTCCTCGATTCTCTGATCCGTTATCCGTCTGAATACTGATGATCGAGAATGGGAACGCTGCTTCGGCCGCTAAGAAGGCGGCCACAGTATCAGCTGCTTCAAGCGACGGCGTAATGACGGCATGCTGGAAACCAGTAAAGATATCAACAAAGGTGCGCTGGTATTGCCGTAGGCCGTCGATCCAAACGTATTTCGCATCGGCCTGGACCACTCCACCTGCCTGTTTCGGGATGATTGGGTCTTTCAGTGGCCGGTACCACGGTAGCCTCTTTTGGGGTCGACGAATGAGTTTCTTTCGCAGATAGTACCGATAGATGATCGTCGTCGAAACAGTGATTCCCAGGCGACGCTTCAGGAGGAGTTTCATCTTCAATGGCCCGTAGTTAGTGAATTTCTTTTCTTGATCAATTATCCGGCAGACCTCTGGGGTGAGCTTCGTATTCGGCTGACGCTTCGGCCGGACGTAGCTATTCGATGTTTTCCGGTGGTCATGCCGGTACCATTTGTAGTAGGTCTTCCGGGCAATCCCGAACAGCTGGCAGACTTCGGTCACTGGCCGCTGGGACTTGTCTGCTGCGAGATACCAGCGACCGCGGATCTCTTTCGGGTAGGTAACAGGGTTCATGGGGTGATTTCCTAATAGTTAACAGGTGTTACCCATCAGTCTACCGAGTGTCACCCCTAAGTGTTAACTGTACGGAGGATTGCAAAAAAGCCTAACCAGGCGTATACTCGGTTCTTGAGGAACCCTGGCTTTAGCGGTTTCTACTGAACCTGGAGGGAGAAGGAGCGATCTATGCCAGCGACGCTCGAAAAATTTCATAGCCCAAGTCTTGGTCCGGTCATGCCCGACGGCTTAGTGACCCGCATCCGTGGTTTTGTCGCCGCCAATACCGAGAAGAATTATAAGCTGATCATCGGGACCGATTCGCTCCCGAATGTTCGCGGTGAAATCTATCTGGTGACGGCGATCGTCCTGCACCGGGTCGGCAACGGCGGGATTTACTTTTGGCAACGGACCCTGACCCGAAAAATGCACACCTTGCGCGACCGGATGTACGCTGAAGCACTCGCCTCGATCGGCACCGCCCAGGTCCTTGAGCAAGCCGTTGGCAAATCATTAATTACCCAACAGCACATTGAGATTCACGTTGACGTCGGTGAATTTGGACCAACCCGGGAAATGATCCAGGAGTTGGTCGGCATGATTATTGCCCATGGGTATTCGGCCAAAACCAAACCCGAATCTTTTGCCGCCTCGAAAGTCGCTGATCGGCACACAATCCCCGGACCAAAATTGATTTTCAAACCTTCACGGGTAACTATTTAACAACCAAAAAATCCATGGATGACACTAATACCTTAATGGACAAACCCTTCAGCAAAGGCGATCCCGTGCCGGCCGAAGGGGAGTACGTCTGCGTGCCGTGCGGCTATAAGCACCACTATAAACCCGGCGAGACGTTCGGTGAGTGCATGTCCTGCCTGAGCGGCACGCCGAACGGCGAGCATGAAGAATTCCTTGAGGGCGAGGAGATGTGGGAAAAAATCATGCCGTCAGCTGGCGAAAAACCTCAATAAACACACTACCGCCGATGGCGGGAGGTTTGTCGATAGTGATCGTTTAAGCCGCGATTTTCGCCAGATTCTTTGATTCGGTTCGGATGCAATTCGCGCAGGCTTTCACCCGGGCGCCATTCTTCAGCACCGTCTGAAGATTCAGGTGCTGTTTTTTATGGGTGGCAATGTTGGAGTGGCTGCGGGTGAAGCTATTCATCGCGCCGCGGCCGCAAATGGTGCAGGTACGCGCCATCCCGTTAGACGGTTACTTGATGAGGTTGGTAGGACATATGTTTGGTAGATTTTTTTCCATGGACCCGTCTAACGGGACCATAGTCCTTGAAATTAAGTAATGACTATAACAAAAACGAGAGCTGCGCTATACTACCACAGACGTTATTCCCTGGCAAGTCCAGCCCCACTTTTTCGACCCGAAAAAGTGGGGCTGGACAAGACTCCTCAAAACTCACCATGAACCTTCTGTCCGAAAACCCAATCGTCATCATCGTCCAGTTTCTCGCCCTCGTTCTCTCGATCGGCTTCCATGAATTTTCCCACGTCTTGGCCGCGTATCTGCAAGGCGATCAGACCGGAAAGATGCTCGGACGGTTGACGCTGAACCCGATCCGTCACCTCGACCCCTATGGGACGATTTTTATGGTTCTCAGTATGCTGTCGGGCATCGGCATCGGCTGGGGCAAACCGGCGCCCTTCAACCCGTACAATTTGCGATTCCGCCGCTGGGGGCCGGTGCTCGTCGCCTTTGCCGGTCCAATATCGAATATTCTCTTTGCCACATTGGCTGGATACATCCTCCTGGCGGTCGGACCGACCCTTGGGCCCAGCAATTTGTTGACCATTTTCCTCTCGTACCTGACAATTTGGAACGCAGGCCTCGCCATTTTTAACCTCATTCCGGTGGCGCCACTGGATGGTTCCCACTTGGTTGAAGCGATGTTTGGGCCAAATAACGCGTTTGTCCAGTATATGCACCGGTACGGCTGGATGATCCTCTTATTCCTTATTGTCTTCGCCCGGGACCTGATTGGTACAATCATCTCAACGGGCATTCATGGAATACTGACCGGGGTCGGCCTAGGGCAGCTTTACTAAGTCTGGCGTAGGGTTTACGACCCGCACAGCGCGGGTTTGAAACCCGCGCTGTGCGGGGTGGGTTTGACGCCCCCGGGCGGACATGGTAAAGTTAAACCCGGTTTCATCGTCATTCGTCGCTCATCAAACAGCGATTTTTCTATCCCACATGCCAACCATTAGTCAACTTGTCCGCACCGGCCGCTACAGTTCGCCGCGGAAATCAAAGACCCCGGCCCTGGAGTCGATCATGAACGTTGTTCAACGCAAACGCACCTATTTGCCAAAGGGCAGTCCGTTCAAGCGCGGCGTCTGCGTGAAAGTCACGACCACCACCCCCAAAAAGCCGAACTCGGCCTTGCGGAAAATCGCCCGTGTTCGTTTATCGAACGGTCAGGAAGTCACGGCCTATATTCCCGGCGTCGGTCACAATTTACAGGAGCACTCAATCGTCATGATCCGCGGCGGCCGTGTTAAAGACCTTCCGGGTGTTCGCTATCACATCGTCCGCGGCGTGTATGATACGCAAGGCGTCCAAGACCGCCGTCAAAGCCGATCGATCTACGGTGCGAAACGTCCGTCAGCCAAAGCTTAAACTCTATGCCCGGTACTACAACAGCATCGGCAATAATTTCTTCCCAATGACAACTATCTCCAATACGCAAATGTCTTTTCTCCAGGTTATTAATTCACTGTTGTAGTACCGGGTATGCGCAGTAAACAAGCCCCTCTTCGCGTCATTCCGGTTGACCCAAAGTACCAATCGTTGATTTTGGCGAAGTTCATCAACATGGTGATGGAACGCGGCAAGAAGACCGTCGCCCGAAAAATCGTCTACACCAGCATGGCGACAATTGAAGACAAGACCAAGAAGCCGCCGCTGCCGGTTTTTGAAGCCGCCCTGAAAAATGTCGCGCCGATTGTCGAAGTAAAGTCCCGCCGCGTCGGTGGCTCGAACTACCAGGTTCCGATTGAAGTTACCCCGAAACGCCGCCAAGCTCTCGCTTTCCGCTGGATCCTGGCCGCCGCTCGCGCTAAAAAAGGGCGGACCATGGCCGCCAAACTCGCCGAAGAACTTATGCTCGCTTCGGAAAACCAAGGCGACGCAGTCAAAAAGAAACAGGACGTCCATCGGATGGCGGAAGCTAACCGTGCCTTCGCCCACTTTGCCTAGCTCTGTCCGAATGCATATGTTGAATTTCCCAAAAAACGTGCCAATAGTTATGGCGCTTCGGCAGGCAGGCCGCGCCTTCGCCCACTTTGCATAGCCAACCATGGGTGACCAAGAACCAGATGGCCGATTATCTCCTGAAGAATACCGCCTAGCCGAGGGCATTACTGAAGAAACAGAGAAGTTGAGGGTTTACGGGCTTTCGCCATCGGCTGAGGAAGTTATTGAAGATCTTGAGCATCTCTCGGAGAAGCAACTTTCTGGTGCACGGATGATAAACGAAAAGTCCGCAACCCCAGAAGATGTCGATGATGAAGAATTAGCCCTGTCGCTCGAAAAGCTTTCAGGAAAAATGCACGAGGCGTCTGAGTTAACGAACACCATTGCCGATTACTATCGCGAAAGTAAGCCAAGCAACGAAAACGCTCAAGAAAAGCTCAATCGACTTGTGGGCATTGTAACGAAAATTTCCCAAGCTACCAATGAAATCCTTGATCCCGAAATTGAAGATATCAAAACCCCGGATGATAGCAACCGATTAATCAAGATCGTTGAACTGGAAAAGACATTTGTTCAGGGGGTTTTTCAGGAAATGAAGAACGTCTTCAAAAAGTAACCTCTATGGCACCCAAATTAGTCATCGTCACCCACCGCAAGCCGCACCTCGATGAGGTGGTGGCGAGTTGGTTAGTGGAAACGTTTGATCCGACTTTCAAAGGTTGTGATTATCAATTTATCGCTAACAATCCCACCGGCGGCGAGATGCCGACCGGGGAGCAGTATGTTGGTCTCGGCGTTGGCCGGGGGAAATATGATGAACACGGATTGAAAGTTGGCCACTCGGCGACTCAGCTGGTTTTCGACGATCTGATGCATCGCGGCTTGATTCCGAATGACCTCCACGAAGACAAAGCCCTCGAATGGCTCGTCGCGTACGCTCATAAAGAAGATACGGGCCAATGGGAAACGACCGATCCGGCCTACACCAGCTTTTCCATTCCGGCGATATTGCGTGGGCGATGGCTGACTACCAAAGATGACCACGACAGCATTGCCTTTGGTCACCAGCTGATTGAGGCGGTCATGGCCAACCTGAACGCCCGGGCGAAATTCCTGGCCGACTGGGATAAGCGGATTGAATTCGACTCGATCTGGGGTAAAGCCGTGGCGCTGTCGAGCACCTATAAGGCCAGCGATGCGTTCGCCTACAACGAAGGATTTGTCCTCCGGATCCAAAAAGATCCGACGAAAGACTATGGTGATTTCCGGGGACCGGCCAGTAGCGCGGTCGATTTATCGACCATCTACCAAAAAGTAGAGTCTTTGGAACCCGGCGCCTGGTTCCTTCACCAAAGCAAAAAAATTCTGGTCGCGAGCAATGACCCGGCCAGCGGTCTCCCAACCACCAAACTTTCTTTATCACAATTGATTGATTTTGTAGCACGCTGATTTATCAGCCGGCCGTAGGCCCATGAATGGGCGCGCTACACCACAAACATATGGCACGTGAGTATACCTTAGAACAGACCCGGAATATCGGTATCATCGCCCATATCGATGCCGGAAAAACGACAGTGTCGGAACGTATTTTGTTTTATACCGGTAAGAAACATAAGATCGGCGAAGTCCATGAAGGCGCGGCCGAAATGGACTGGATGGAACAGGAGAAAGAGCGGGGGATTACCATCACCGCCGCGGCGACCACCTGCTTCTGGAAAAATCACCGGATCAACCTGATCGATACGCCCGGTCACATCGATTTCACCGTTGAAGTCCAACGATCGCTCCGTGTCCTCGACGGCGGGGTGGTCGTCTTCGACGGCGTCGCCGGGGTCGAACCGCAGTCGGAAACCGTCTGGCATCAGGCGGAAAAGTATAACGTCCCGCGGATCTGTTTCATCAACAAAATGGACCGGATGGGGGCGGATTTCTACTTCGATCTGAAGTCGATCGCAGATCGCTTAACGACCCGAGCCTACCCGGTACAGTTGCCGATCGGTGCGGCCGAAACCTTTGTTGGCATCATCGACCTGTTCGAACGGAAAGCCGAAATCTACAAAGACGAAATGGGCAAGGAATTCGAACAGACCGATGTCCCAGCTGATATGACCGACAAGGTCGAAGAGTATCGCCATAAGTTGATCGAAGCGATCTGTGAAACCGACGATAAGCTTCTGGAGCAGTATTTAGGCGGGAAAGAACCTGGTATTCCGGAATTAAAAGCTGCCCTGCGAAAAGCGACGATCAGTAACACCCTGGTGCCGATCCTCTGCGGCTCGGCCCTGAAGAATAAAGGCGTGCAGTTCCTGCTCGACGCGGTCAATGACTATCTCCCGTCGCCGCTCGACATTCCGCCGGTCAAGGCGACCGACCCGAAAACGGAAGCGGAAATCGAACGGCCGGCCTCCGATGACGCGCCGTTCACCGCCCTGGCTTTTAAAATCGCGACCGACCCATTCGTCGGAAAACTCGCTTTCTTCCGCGTCTATGCTGGTCATTTGTCAGCCGGTTCCTACGTCTTGAATACCACGACCGGCGACAAGGAACGGATCGGCCGGATCGTTCGACTTCATGCCAACGCCCGTGAGGACGTTGATGAAGTGTTTGCCGGGGAAATCGCCGCCGCGGTCGGCCTGAAAGGCACGGTTACCGGCGACACGCTCTGCGATCCTGATCACCCGGTTCAACTCGAAAACATTGTCTTTCCCGAACCGGTCATCGACATCGCGGTTGAACCGAAGACAAAACAGGATCAGGAAAAAATGGGTATGGCTCTGGCCCGCTTGGCGGAAGAAGACCCGACCTTCCGCGTCCGCTCCGACGAGGAAACCGCCCAGACGATCATTTCCGGGATGGGCGAACTTCATCTCGACATTATCGTCGATCGGATGAAACGCGAATTTAAAGTCGAAGCGAACGTCGGCCGGCCCCGCGTCGCCTATCGTGAAACGATTACCGCGCTGGCCGAAGCCGAAGGGAAATACATCAAACAGTCCGGCGGCCGCGGACAATACGGCCACTGCTGGATCCGGGTCGAGCCCCAAGAACCCGGCAAAGGTTTTGAATTCGTCGACGAAGTCAAAGGCGGATCGATCCCGCGCGAATTCATCACCCCGATTCAAAAGGGCGTGAAAGAGGCGATGGATACCGGCGTCTCGGCCGGTTACCCGATGGTCGACATCAAGGCGACGGTCTTCGACGGTTCCTACCATGACGTCGACTCGAGCGAAGCGGCTTTCAAAATCGCCGGTTCGATCGCCTTTAAGGACGCCTGCCGCAAAGCCAAGCCGGTCATCCTCGAACCGATCATGAAAGTCGAAGCGATCACGCCGGAAGCCAACATGGGTGACGTCATCGGCGATCTGAACTCGAAGCGGGCGGTCATTAATGAAATGACCGATCGCGGTCAGGCGAAAATCATTACCGCCCAGGTCCCGCTCGGCGAAATGTTCGGCTACGCGACCAGCCTGCGCTCAATGACCCAGGGCCGGGCGTCCTATTCAATGGAATTTTCGCACTACCAACAAGTCCCGCGCAACGTCGCCGAGACGATTATCGGTGATAAGGCGAAAGCATAAATCATTTTTCAAGACCACAAACGCACCCTTTCCAGGGTGCGTTTGGTAATCGTTTCGCACGAAAGGTATTTTTCTTCCCAAGCGCCGGCTTTTCCCGCCGTGGCGGTGGCCAGCCAGTACTTGGGTGGTCTTTTCCGAACATCACGGAATAGAGAAGAGCCCACCGGATATTGATGGGCTCTTTGTTCATCGCTGACCTTGACGGGCAATCTACTTCGCTCGCTTTGTTTGGGAAACTGCTTTCGGGACATGGCGGGGGCCTCCCTGCTCGGTCGGTCCGCGGGTTGCGACCCGATGGATAAGAGCCGACCAGACGTTTGTCAGGTGCCAACGCTTGACGATCATCCGCAAACGACGTCGCGTGGCACTATGGATGAGTCGCGACACCCAGGTCACGGCGGTGAAGGTGGCCAACCACAGCGACGTTTCAATCGCTAGCGGCGGCCAGGTTAGGGTGACGGCGGGGTCGAGCCAGTCGACGAGGAGCAACGTGCCGATGAAAGCGAACCAGCCAATCATCAGGCGGTCAGCGCTCCGACGTCCGCGTCGAACGTTGAACCAACGGTGCATCTCCTGCCGAAGAACGACGACCAGCAGGATGCTCAGCCAGGGCCAAGCGTGGTGGTACAGTGTGACCGTCCAGTGACTCCGTGGTAGAAGGTCGGACAACGAAACCATGAACGCCGGGAGCGTGAATGTCGTGGCGAGCAGGTGGCAGGCGTTCAGGCCGAGCCAGAGTACCGCCGATGACATGACGATCCAACGACCGATGGTGCGAACGAGTTTCAACACAGAAAATCACCACCCTTTGTGCGCGAGCGAGGTGTCAAGGTTCGGGCGATGAACTATTAGGTCGACCCTACCACCAGGCTGGACGGCGTCAAGCGACTAACCTGTGCAGAAGCAGGGTTTCGGCCTGTGATTAGCCCCGCCGGACGCCTCAAAATATCCGCCAAGACACTTGCGCCAGGTTCAATGTTGGGCTAGAGTGGGCGGGCTCTTTACCGTCGCTATACTGGCGTATTAGCTTTAGCGACACCACAACGTCAGCCCGAAAGGAGGCGCCGAGTGATTGAGGCAACTGTCGTGTACATCTTTCGCGACCGCAAAGTTCTGCTCGGTGAAAAAACGCGTCTGTATTGTAGTGGGCGCCTCGCGCCACCGGGCGGAAAAATCAAAATCGGCGAAGCTATGCCGGAATCCGCAATCCGCGAAACCCAGGAAGAATGCGGCCTGATCCCCCGTTTGACTCGTCAGCCGCTCGGCAACGTCATGTGCTACCATGAGTCCGATCTCGAGGATATCCTGGTCCATGTTTTCCGGACAAAATCCTTTAGCGGTCAACCGCGCGACTCGGCTGAGCTTAAAGACGTTCGTTGGTACCCGTTGAAAGACTCGGTTCTTGAACGGATGATGGACGGGGATAAAGCCTGGTTTTCGTATGTTGTTCGGAACGAACGGTTTGAGGCTCAGGTCTGGTATGACAAAGATCGGCGGCTCAGTCGCCCTCCTCTCGTCCGCTCATTAGCATCGTTGCCCTTGCCTCGACTCCCGTGAGTTGAGGCTTTTTTATTAGCGGTCGTAATTCTGTTGAGGGTGAATTTTTTGCTATACTGCAATTACTATGCGTCTCATTCTGGTCCGCCACGGTGAAACCGACCATAACAAAACCGGAACCCATATGGGCCAGCTTGATGTACCGCTAAATGATCGTGGTCGCCAACAGGCCGAACTTGTTGGGGAGCGACTTGCCGATGAAACCATTGATGTAATGTATACCAGTGATTTACAGCGTGCGAGTTTCACGGCGCAGTGTATTGCTAAGCATCACCCAAATCTCCGTGTGAACCACGATTCTCTCCTTCGGGAACGTCATGTCGGCGTTCTCGCCGGGCAACCGATCCAGCCTCACGATACGATTGAACGTACCCGTCAAGGGTTCGACCGTGACGCCCGTCCCGCAGGCGGGGAGTCCATTCGTGATGTAAAAAACCGGGCGTTGATATGGTTCACAACGATCCGCCAGAAACACCCCAATGATACAGTCGTCATGGTCGGTCACGGTTTGTTTCTCTACGGACTCCTGGAGGTGGCGGTGGAGGACGGTGCAGATGTCGATCGGCAGGATTTTTTGCTTGATAACACGGGCGTCACGATTTTGGATGTTCATGCGACCGGACGAGCCCAAGTCATTCATTTAAATGATACGGCTCACCTCAAACAAGACAAATGATTTTTCTTGGCTGAAACCCATGTCTCCTGGTATACTTTTATCGCTATGCGCCTCATCCTCATTCGCCACGGATTGACCGATGAAAACCTCACGGATATTCTCCAGAGCGGCCAGGGGGAATCGCTGAATGAACGAGGGAGACAACAAGCTGAATTGTTAGCCCGGCGTTTGTCAATTCATAAAATTGACGGCATCTATTCAAGCGATTTGCCGCGCGCCTGGCAAACCGCCCAAAGTATTAGCCGGACCCACCGACCCTTGGTCCCGATGGTTGATCGTCGCTTGCGTGAACGGTCAGTCGGCGTTATGGGCGGCCGAGCGTCTGGCGACTTCGCCGAGGCGGCTAATGATGATGGGTTGCCGCACTCTCATTACCGCCCGCGTGGCGGCGAGGCCTTGACTGACGTCGCCGAACGAGCGGCCACCTGGCATGAAGACGCCCTCCGCCGTCACTACGGCCAACTGGTGGTCGTGGTCACGCATGGGGCATGGTTGCGCGCCTATCTTAACTGGCTTCTCCATGGGAACGTTGATGACCGCAACCGGTTGTACAAACACTACAACACCGGCATGACCGTCATTGATCTGCACGAATCAAAACCAAAACTAATCATGCTCAACGATATTTCTCACCTCGAATGAATCAATGGGTGATTGTTGCTGAATTGCCGGAACCGCTACGCTCGGAGCTGGCGCAGTTACGTTTAGAGATTGATCGGTGGAATAAACGCTGGTTACCGCCACATGTAACGATCATTCGGCCGTTTGCTTTGAATTTGTCCGCATCGGCGGTTGCGGAAATCACGCGACCCATTTCCCTGACCGCCCAACTTCTCCGCTGGGCGACCTTTCGCCAGCCAGGGAATAACGGCTTGTACCTCGAGCCTACTCAAGCACCCTTTCAGCATTTGCGCGTTGAACTTTTTAGGCGAGTCCCTGAATTGACGAAGGGTGATCGATCAGTCGATTGGCATCGAAAATTCGCGGAAGATCCAATTTTCCATGTGACAATCGCGGCGGGTGTTCCTGATGATGAAATTGATCATATTTACTCTAAGGTTAGCCCCGTTAGAGTTGAAACCATCAAGAATAAGGACAATCAGCCCGATATGAGGAGGGGGCTAAAAGCTATGGAAAAAAACCTTGCCCGAGCCAACTCTAGCGGGGTTAGTCAAAAAACGTACATGAACGTCTTCCAAATACACAATCTTTCCCTGTACTCAAAGGAAAATGATGGTTTTTGGAAGTTAGTGGCGTAAATAGTTATCCACAGGTAAGAACTAAGATATCAATTAAAGGCTAGTATTAGCCAAGAAAATAGCCTAATCATTAGCCCAGACAATAATTTCAAAGGTAAAGGCTTGCATGATATCCAACCCCCTGCTATAATCCGCCTCGCAATCACTTTATCTATTTTAGTTTTCATTAGCGAAAAAGGTTATGGCAGACAAGTTTGACCGCTCCAAACCGCACGTCAACGTCGGCACCATCGGCCACGTCGACCACGGCAAGACGACCCTGACCGCCGCGATCCTCAAGACGCTTGGCGACAAGGGCTTTATTGCGCAAAAGAAAGGCGTCGACGAAATCGACAACGCGCCCGAAGAAAAGGCGCGGGGAATTACGATCGCCACTGCCCACGTTGAATATCAGACCGAGAAGCGCCATTACGCGCACGTTGACTGTCCCGGCCACGCCGACTATGTCAAGAACATGATCACCGGCGCCGCCCAGATGGACGCGGCTATTTTAGTTGTCTCGGCCGCTGACGGTCCGATGCCGCAAACTCGTGAACATATTCTTTTGGCTAAACAGGTTGGCGTCCCCCAGATTGTTGTCTTTTTGAACAAGTGCGACACGGTTGATGACGCCGAATTGATCGACCTGGTTGAAGTGGAAATCCGCGACCTCCTGAAAAAGTACGAATTCCCGGGCGACACCACCCCGATCATCCGCGGTTCGGCCCTCAAGGCGCTTGAAGGCGATGCCGCCGCCCAGGACAAAATAATGGAATTGATGAAGACCCTGGACGAATATATTCCTGAACCGGTTCGCGACACCGCTAAACCGTTCCTGATGCCGATCGAGGACGTCTTTTCGATTGAAGGTCGCGGCACCGTCGTCACCGGTCGGATTGAGCGCGGTGAAATTAAAATCAACGATGAAGTCGAAATCGTCGGCTTAAAGCCGACCTCAAAGACGGTCGTCACCGGCATTGAAATGTTCAACAAACAGCTGGACTCGGGGATGGCCGGTGATAACGCCGGATTACTCCTCCGCGGGACAAAGAAAGAAGATGTTGAACGCGGCCAAGTCCTGGCCAAACCGGGCAGCGTCACCCCGCACACTGAATTTGAATCGGAAGTCTATATTCTTTCCAAAGAGGAAGGCGGCCGCCACACCCCATTCTTTAAAGGGTACAAACCGCAATTCTACATTCGCACCACTGATGTCACCGGTGAAATGGAGTTACCGGCCGGCACTGAAATGGTTATGCCGGGCGACCAAATTAAACTCAACATCAAGTTGATTTCCCCGGTCGCGCTGGCCGAACAGCAACGTTTCGCTATCCGTGAAGGCGGTCACACCGTCGGCGCCGGCGTCGTCACCAAGATTCTGAAATAATCATTCACGTTCGCTCCTTCCACTACTCACTGTATGGCTGACACTCCGATCACACCGGTCAAAGACGAAGAGGTTCATCAACGCCTGCGCATTAAAATTCGCGCCTACGACCACAAGATTATCGATCAATCAACCAAGACGATTATCGATACGGCTTTGCGGACCGGCGCGCAGATCAAGGGCCCGGTGCCGTTGCCGACTGAACGAAACAAGTACACGGTCGTCCGCTCCGCTTTCGTCCATAAAAACTCCCGCGAGCAGTACGAAATGCGAACCCACAAACGGCTGGTCGATATCATTGACCCGACGCCAAAGACCGTTGACGCCCTGACCTCTCTCAATCTTCCGGCCGGCGTCGACATCGAAATAAAATCGTAAGATTTTATCCTGAGCCCTCCGGGCGAAGGATCTCCTCAACCCTCCAACTCGACTTACTCTACAACCCAAGCGACACGCAGTTCCGCGGATGACAAGACTTGTCACTGCCTGCCCCGTTCTACGGGGACGACCTAATCCCCGGAGAACACTGTCAACATCGGACACCGCAGCGGTGGTCAATGTTGGCCCCGCTGCGCTTGTATCTCAAGAAGATTTATTCTCACCAGTGAATCCCGTTAGTCCCGTTAGAAACTCTGATAAACAAGGTATACAAGTAACTATACTCAGTCCCGCGTAAGAGGAGTTTCTAACGGGATTAGACAGCTAATTTTCAAATGAAGTTCATCCTCGGCACAAAACAGCAGATGACCCAGGTCTTTCAGGACGACGGTACCGTCGTGCCGGTGACGGTTATCAAAGCTGAACCGAATACGGTCACGGCGCTCATGACCGCTGATAAAAACGGCTACACGGCCGTTCAGATTGGGATGGGCAAGAAAAAAGAGCGCCGGATCAATAAAGCCCAGCGCGGCCAGTGGAAAGATCTTGGCCTGTTCGCCAAAGTGCGCGAGGTCCGCACTGACTCGGCTGAGGGTATGGAAATTGGCAAGAAGATCGATGTCTCCACCTTCGTGGTTGGCGACAACGTCCAGGTCACCGGTACCTCGAAGGGTCGTGGCTTCGCCGGCGTCGTTAAGCGCTACCACTTCAAAGGCGGTCCGGCCTCGCACGGCCACAAAGACAACCTTCGCGCCCGCGGTTCGAGCGGCGCCACATTTCCACAGCACGTCATGAAGGGGACCAGGATGGCCGGTCATCTCGGCGACGCGAAAATCACGATTAAGAATTTGAAAGTCGTCGGCGTCAATCCGGAAGCAAACGAACTCTGGTTGAGCGGCGCCGTTCCGGGCGCCCGCAATTCGATGGTCATGGTGCGGTCATTGTAATTTTATGGATGCCAAACTCTACAACCAAGCGGGCGACGTTATCGGCAAGGTTGAATTGGTCGCCAAGATTTTCGGCGTCAAGCCGAGCCGCGGGTTGATCGAGCAGGCGGTGGTCACCCAATTGGCCGCCAAGCGCGTCGCCATTTCCCATACCAAAACCAAAGGCGAGGTGCGCGGCGGCGGGAAGAAACCGTGGAAGCAAAAAGGCACCGGCCGCGCCCGTCATGGTTCAATCCGTTCGCCCCAATGGAAAGGCGGCGGCGTTGTCCACGGTCCGCGTAGTAATCGTAACTATGCCATCAAGATGAACGCTCAGGCCCGTCGCAAGGCGCTCTTGATGTCATTGTCCGATAAGGCAACGGCCGAACGGCTGATTATTGTCGACACAATTACTTTAGCGAAATCAAAGACGAAAGAGTTCGCCGGCGTTATGAACAAACTACCGAAGCAAAAGACTTCCCTGATCATCCTGCCGACCACCGATCACTCGCTGATTCGCGCCGGGCGCAATATCCCCGGATTGACCTTTATCCGCGCAAACAGTTTGAATGTGTTCGATGTTGTGAAAAACCAACAGCTAGTTGTTCTGAAACCGGCGCTCGACGCGATCACGGCCACCTACGGTAAGTAATTTTATGAGTATTTTCGATCGATTTTCAAGCAAGAAGGGCAAGGACGCTAAAGGTGCTCCGAAGCTGAACAATGACGCTGAAAAAAAGGCGTTTGCGGCCGTGCCTTCGGGAAAGGAAGCGCCGGTCAAAACGTCAGCCAAGGATGCTGAACCGACCGACCAGAAGACTGACAAGAAAACCGAAGGACCGTCCACGACAACAAAGGCAGCCGTTACAGCCGGTCCGGGCCATCGCATTATTGTCCGCCCGCTCGTAACGGAAAAATCAAACCGGGTCGGCAGCCTCCGCCAGTATATTTTTGAAGTCCAACCGAGCGCCACGAAAGTCGATGTCCGCAACGCTGTTCACCAGCTTTACGGTATCCGCCCGAGCGGCGTGCAGATCTCGAATGTCCGCGGGAAAATCGTCCGCTACGGCCGGACTTGGGGCAAGACCATCAAACGCCGCAAGGCGATGGTGACCTTACCCGAGGGCAAGAGCATTGACGTCTTTTCCGCCTAAACGCCATGGGAGTCCGCATCTATAAACCAACCACCCCGGGTCGCCGCCATTCGTCAGTCAATGATTACGCGGAACTGGTTGGCGTCCAAGCGGCGCCGAAGAGCCTGCTGACCCCGAAGAAGCGGCAGGGTGGACGCAATGTCCAGGGCAAAATCACCGTTCGTCATCGCGGCGGCGGCAACAAGCAATATTATCGTCTCGTTGATTTTATTCAAAACCGCTACGACCGGCCGGCCAAGGTCTTGGGGATCCAATATGACCCGAACCGCTCGGCCCACATCGCTTTGATCGAGTATGCTGACCACCGGAAGAATTTCATCCTCGCGCCGTTAAACCTGAAAATTGGCGACACGGTCGTCAGCTCGCTAAAGCGCGTTGATGTCACGCCGGGCAATCGCACCCAGCTGCAATACATCCCCACCGGCATCCCGGTTCATAACATTGAACTGGTTCCCGGACACGGCGGCGCGATCGTCCGATCGGCCGGCAACGGCGCAATCATCATGTCGGTGGAAGGCGACGATGCTTTGATCAAAATGCCGTCGAGCGAACTTCGCAAGGTGAAAAAAACCTGTTTGGCGTCGATCGGACAAATTTCCAATGTCGATCATGGCAACATCCGCTGGGGCAAAGCCGGCCGAATGCGCTGGCTCGGGATGCGCCCGACCGTCCGAGGTAAAGCGATGAACCCGGTTGATCACCCGCACGGCGGCGGTGAAGGCAACCAACCAATCGGGATGAAATATCCGAAGACGCCATGGGGCAAACACGCGCTCGGCGTCAAAACCCGCCGCTTGCATAAATATTCGAATTCCCGCATTATCACCCGACGCAAACGCTAAATCTATGGGATCCCGTTAGTCCCGTTAGAAATCTCTTCGGAAGACACCTCTCAAAATACAAGGAACTTCCATAGGATGAGGGAATTTCTAACGGGATTAGACGGGCTCCCGGCAAACTCTTATGACCACAATGTACAAAAAACTTATCAAGCTAACCGTCTAACGGGATGGGACGATCACTGAAAAAAGGTCCATTCACCGATCCGAAGCTCCTGGTCAAAGTCGGCCGGCTGAAGATGGGCGATAAAACGATCATCAAAACCTGGTCGCGCGATTCAGTCATTACGCCGCAGATGGTTGGGTTTACCTTCGGGGTCCATAACGGCCGCGTTCACACGCCGGTTCTGGCCGTGGAAAACATGGTCGGTCACCGCCTCGGCGAGTTCTCGCCGACCCGGAAATTCGTTCGTCACGGCGGAAAGATGCAAAAAGAATTAGAGACGAAGCAGGCCGACAACGCGCCAGCCGCCGCCCCGGCCCCGGAAGCCAAGAAGAAATAATATGCCCGGTACTACAACAATGCGCCTAATGAACTTGAATCAAAAAACTTTTCTTGCGACAAACGACGTGCTTTTTCAGTCGATAGTTAATTCATTGTTGTAGTACCGGGTATGGAAATCCGCGCTCATCTACGGTATCTCCGCATCGCCCCGCGCAAAGTCCGCTTGGTCATTAACTTGATCCGTGGTATGCAGGTTGAGCGCGCCCTTGACCAATTAAGCGTTCTGCCAAAAGCTTCAACCTTGCCGATTACCAAGCTCCTCAAATCAGTTATCGCCAATGCGGAAAATAATTTCCAGCTGGCCCGCCAAGATTTAACGATCAAAATGATTGTCGCCAACGAAGGCCCGAAGCTGAAACGCTATCGGCCCCGAGCCTTCGGCCGCGCGGCCGAAATCATGAAACGGATGACGCACGTGACGATCATCCTTGAAGATAAAGCAAAAACGGTTGCGCCGAAAAAATTGAAGAAGGCCACGAAGGCTGAGCGGAAACTTGAGACGGGTGAAGTTAAGCACGAACCAGCCAAACCGCCCGTCGCCAAAATGATTATAAAAAAAGCTCCGGCCACAACCAAGGCACAAGAACGCGGCGGCCAAGACACTATTATTCATCGCCGCGGAGAATCCTAATTCTATGGGTCAAAAAGTCCATCCAAAAGCTTTCCGCCTCGGGGTGACCACTGATTGGAACTCTAAATGGTTCTCCAGCCGGGAATATCCAAAACTTCTGCGCCAGGACGTCATGATTCGTAAATATTTGAAGACCAAGTTGCCGTCGGCCGGCGTGGCGTTGGTGGAAATTGAACGGTCGTTGCAAAACCTGACCGTCACCATTCACACGTCGAAACCAGGCGTCGTTATCGGTCGCGGCGGTGCCGGAATTGAACTTCTAAAAAAAGAGATGAAGCAACAGTTGATGGGCCAAGGCAAATACAACCTGAAGGTCAATATTCAAGAGGTCACCAAACCGGAACTCTCAGCTCAGATCATGGTTGGGAATATGGCCGAACAAATTGAGAAACGGTTGCCGTTCCGCCGGGTGCTGAAGCAGACGATCGAACAGGTTATGAACGCCGGCGCGCTCGGGGTCAAAGTTATGGTCGCCGGCCGTCTTAATGGTTCAGAGATTGCTCGAACAGAAATGCTCTCCCAGGGCAGTCTGCCGCTCCAGACCCTCCGCGCCAACATTGATTACGGCCGCGGCGAAGCCCACACGACCTACGGAAAAATCGGGATTAAAGTTTGGATTTATAAGGGAAAAGTTTTCAATAAATCGGCCACCACCACCTAACCTATGTTAACCCCGAAGAAAGTTAAGCACCGAAAATGGCACCGCGGACGCGTTCGCGGGAAAGCCACCGACAAACTCCACGTGGCGTTCGGCAGTTTCGGCCTGAAGTCGATGGAAGCCCGCTGGGTAACCGCCCGTCAGATCGAATCCGCCCGCCGAGCGATGACCCGCTTTATCCAGCGCGGCGGCAAGATCTGGATTCGCGTTTTCCCCGACAAACCGGTGACCTTCAAAGGCAATGAAATCCGGATGGGCGGCGGAAAGGGCGCGGTTGATCACTTTGTCACCGTCGTCAAACCGGGCACGATGCTGTTCGAAATGGACGGCGTCAAGGAAGACGTTGCCCGCCAGGCGATGAAACTGGCGGCCTACAAACTGCCGGTCAAAACCCGATTCGTCATTCGTGAACACGCCTAACGGTATGAAATTCTCTGAGCTTAAGAACAAATCGTCCGTCGAACTCAATCGTGAATTAACGCAGTTGCGGGCCAACTTGCGCGACCGTCGATTCAAAGTCGCCCAGGGTCAGCATAAGGATGTTCGGGAAATCCGCGAGCTCAAAACCGATATCGCGCGTATTTTAACCCGCTTGCAGGAACTCACTCACCAGACCACCGCCTAAACGTATGCCCACCACTGTCCGCCACCGTAAGCTGATCGGAATCGTCGTCTCTGACAAGATGGACAAGACGGTTGTCGTCCGCGTCGATCGGATCGCGGCCCACCCGAAATACCATAAGCAATACACGGTCAGCAACAAATTCCACGCTCACGATCCGAAGAATGAATATGCAACCGGCGACAGAGTGCAAATTGAAGCCACCCGGCCGCTCTCGGCGACCAAGCGCTGGAAAGTCATCGCCAAACTCTAAACGTATGCTGCAACTCCGATCCATCATCAAGCCAGCCGACAATACCGGCGCCAAGCGCGTCGCCGTCTTCCGGGTTTGGGGCGGCTACAAAAAGCGCTACGGCCAACTCGGCGATATCGTCACCGGCTCGGTCAAAGAAGCGACCCCGCACGGGATGGTGAAGAAAGGCGAGGTCGTTCACTTGGTCATTGTCCGCCAGCGAAAAGAGTACCGCCGCTCCGACGGAACCTATATTCGCTTCAGTGAAAACGCCGGCGTCATCATCGATCCGAAAACGAAAGACCCGACCGGCACCCGTATTTTCGGACCGATCGCTCGCGAATTGAAAGCCAAAGGTTTTACGAAAATTATTTCTCTCGCGCCAGAAGTTCTCTAATTATGTCCCGACCAAAGATCAAAACTGGCGATACCGTCCTGGTCCTGATCGGCAAAGATGCCGGTAAAAGGGGGAAAGTGACGCAGGTATTCCCGGCCGATGGCTTGGTCGTGGTTGACGGCGTCAACGCGATGACGAAAAATGTCCGGGCCCGCCGTGCCAATGAAAAAGGCCAGCGGATCCAGTTTAACGGACCGATTAAAATGTCGAATGTTATGTTCATCGATCCGAAAACGAGCAAACCGACGCGCCTTGGCGCGATTATGATCGGCGGTAAAAAGGTCCGCCGGATGATCCGCGGTAATGAACCAGTGGCGACCTCCTAACCGTATGACCCCCACACCAAACATCTTGAACATGGCCTCGCGTACTATGATCAACTATATCCTCACAAAAAATTTTTCTACTCAAACCATGTATTCACTGTTTGGTGTGGGGGTATGATTTCCCGTCTCCACAAACGCTATCGCGATACCGTTATTCCGGCCCTCCGGAAAGAGCATAAGCTGGCGAACCCGATGGCGGTCCCGACGGTGGCAAAAATCGTTCTCAACGTTGGTTTTGGGAAGCACATCAAGGACACGAAGATGCAGGACGCGGCAGTCAAAACTCTCGAACGGATCACCGGTCAAAAGCCAGTCCTGACCAAAGCCAAGAAATCCATTTCGGCTTTCAAATTGCGCGAGGGGATGGTTATCGGCGCGAAGGTAACGCTCCGCGGCGAACGAATGTGGGAATTCCTTGACAAGCTGATTAACATTTCCCTCGCCCGGGTTCGCGACTTCCACGGCGTCGACCCGGCCGGATTCGGCACCTCCGGGAATTTTACCCTCGGCCTGAAAGAACACATTGTTTTTCCGGAAATCGGCAGTGATGAAATTGAAAATTTACATGGTTTAGAACTCTCGATCGTGACGACTGCCTCGGGTCGTCCGCTCGCCGAATCATTGTTAAAGAAACTTGGTTTCCCCTTTAGTGCGACTTCATCAAAATCCTGACGCGTTATGGCTACCGCCGCCCAAATTGCAAAATCGAAGAAGACTCCGAAATACTCGACCCGGATCGTCCGGCGGTGCTGGCGTTGCGGCCGAAAACGCGGCTACATGCGCGACCTTGAACTGTGCCGAATTTGTTTCCGTGAACTCGCCAACAAGGGAGACATTCCCGGCCTCCGAAAGGCCTCCTGGTAACCCCCACACCAAACATTTCTGACATGACCTCACTTATTATGATCAACCTTGTTCTCACTAAAAATTTTTCTACACAAACTATGAATTCACTGTTTGGTGTGGGGGTATGCCCATGACCGATCCCATCGCCGATCTCCTGACCCGAATCCGCAACGCTCAACTTGCCGGCCAGCGCGAAGTTGTCCTGCCGTACTCGAAATTGAAGTATGCCATTGCGCAGTTGCTGGAACAAGAGGGCTGGATTGTCGGTTTGGCGAGCCAGGATCATCAAAAAAACCTTAAACTTCTCTTGAAATACGATCAGGGCAAACCAGTCATCCAGCAGTTGAAACGGATCAGTAAACCCGGGCGCCGCGTCTATGTCGGCCGGGCCGAACTGCCGCGCGTTTTGAACGGCTTGGGAATGGCGATTATTTCCACGCCGAAAGGCCTGATGACCGCTGATCAGGCGCGTCAATCCAAACTGGGCGGCGAAGTTATTTGTGAAATTTTCTAACATGTATGTCCCGCATCGGTAAACTTCCCATTCCTATTCCCGCTGGTGTTACAGTGGCCGTGTCAGACCGGGTCGTGACCGTCACCGGTCCGAAAGGCGCCCTGACGTTGACGCACCATGAACGGGCAACCGTCACGGTGACTGATGGAATTGTCCACGTGACCGTCCGCCAACCGAACAATCAAAATGATCGGGCGCTATGGGGATTGACCCGGGTGCTGATTGCCAATATGATGGTCGGCGTCACGGCCGGATACGAGAAGAAACTCGAAATCAACGGCGTCGGTTTTAAGGCCCAGGTCAACGGCCAGACCTTGACCCTCAATCTCGGTTTTTCCCATCCGATTGATTTCGCCATTCCCGCCGGATTGAAAGTGACCGTGGAAAAAAATATTGTCACCATCAGCGGAATCGATAAACAACTCGTCGGCGAAACTACCGCCACCATCCGGTCAATGAAAAAGCCCGAACCGTACAAAGGCAAGGGGATTAAATACATTGACGAGGTCATCCGCCGCAAGGCTGGCAAGGTCGTCAAAGCCGCCGGCGCAAAATAATTTTATGCCTACTTCATCAAAACATTCAGCCCGGCTTCGCCGGCACCGCCGGGTCCGGGCGATCATCAGCGGGACGGCCGGACGTCCGCGCTTGTCGGTCTTCCGCAGCGTTAAACATATTTCGGCCCAACTGATCGACGATCGGACCGGCAAAACCCTGGTCGCGGCGACTGAGACGGAAGCCAAGCCCACCGGCACGAAAACGGAGCGGGCGACGGCGATCGGCAAGCTGATCGCGGCCAAAGCCAAAGCGGCGAAAATTACCGCCGTCGTCTTCGATCGGGCCGGCCATCGTTATCACGGACGAATCAAAGCTCTGGCCGACGCGGCCCGCGCGGAAGGACTGCAATTCTAATTTTATGGCTTCACCCAAGCAATCTCGCGGCCCGCGCCGCGGCCGCCGTTCATCCGGCCCGCGCGAACCGCGCGAATTCGAACAAAAGACGATTGACCTATCCCGCGTGACGCGCGTCGTCGCCGGCGGGAAACGGATGCGCTTCCGCGCGACCGTCGCGATCGGCGACCAAAAAGGCCGGGTTGGTATCGGGATTGCCAAAGGCGCCGACGTTTCGATTTCCATTCAAAAAGCCGTGACCGCCGCTAAAAAGAACCTGATCCGCGTCCCGATGGTCAATGAAACGATTCCTCATGCCATCACGGTCAAATTCAAAGCCGCCCACATTCTCCTCAAACCGGCGCCGAAAGGGACCGGGGTTATCGCCGGCGGACCGATCCGGGCGATGATGGAATTGGCCGGCGTCAAAAATGTCGTCAGTAAGATCCTCGGCAGCTCCAATAAGATTAATAATGTCTACGCGGTCATGAAGGCACTCGGCCAACTGCGTACCGCCGAAGAAGCGGCCCGGCAACGCGGAGGCACGGTATGATTCAACTCCATAATCTTAAACCATCGCAATCCCGCCATAAGTACAAGCGGGTCGGCCGCGGCAACTCCTCGGGCAAGGGCACGACAGCCGGCCGCGGGACAAAGGGGCAACGCGCCCGGACCGGCGGCCGCAACAAGCTGATCCGCCGGGGGATGAAGCACCTGATTGAGCGGACGCCGAAGACCCGCGGGTTTACCAGCCGGAGCGCCAAGATGCGCGTCGTGACGTTGTCGGAATTACAGCGGTCCTTTCCCGAAGGCGCGGTTATTACGCCGGCGATGATGAAGCAGGCCGGCCTCATTGCACAAACCTGGCCGGGCGTGAAAGTCCTGCTGGCCGGCGATCTGAAGAAAAAATTGACGATCCAGGCCCATGGGTTTAGCGCCGGCGCCGTCGCCGCGATCGCCAAAGTCGGCGGGACAGCCAGTATTTTACCGGTCATGAATCCGTCAGTGCCGACCGCGGCCAAACCGGCCAAGACCGGTCGCACCCCAAAAGGAAAATAATCGTCAACCCGTATGTGGGAAAAAATTTCCCTCGTCTGGAAAATTAAAGAGGTCCGAACGAAAATCCTCTTTGTGTTGGCGATGCTGTTTATCTTCCGGGTCGCCGCCCACATCCCCGTTCCGGGCGTCAATTTGACCGCTCTGCGGAGCCTCTTTGAAGGCAACCAGTTCCTCGGATTACTGAACGTCTTTTCCGGCGGAAGTTATGATACCTTCTCGATCGTCATGTTGGGCGTCGGGCCGTATATCACCGCCTCAATCGTTTTCCAGTTATTGACGATGATCGTTCCGGCTCTCGAAAAAATTCAGAAAGAAGGCGAACGCGGCCAGCAACGGATCAACCAGTGGACCCGTTACCTGACCGTACCGCTTGCCCTGCTGCAAGGCTTCGGGACCATTACCCTGATTCGGCGCTCCAGTCCCGCGATCATGCCGAATATGACCCAGTGGGATTTTATCAACATTCTGATCATTATTACCGCCGGATCAATTTTCTTGATGTGGCTCGGCGAACTCATTTCCGAAAAGAAAATCGGTAACGGCTTGTCGTTGATGATTTTTGCCGGGATTATTTCCTCCCTGCCGACCCAGGTCTTCCAACAACTGCAAATCTTCGATTCAACCCAAATTGTCCAGACCTTGTTGTTTGTCGGCCTGGCCTTAGTTACCATTGTCGGAGTAGTGTTCGTGACTGAAGCGCTACGGAAGATCCCGGTCACGTATGCCCGGCGGGTCCGCGGCAACCAGATGTACGGCGGGTCGGAGACATTTCTCCCGATGCGGGTCAACCAGGCCGGAGTAATTCCGATCATTTTTGCCGTCTCGCTGACGCTGACGCCGACGCTGGTCGCGCAATTCCTCGTTAACTCCCGGTTCCCGATGGTGCGAACCATCGCCGAACGGACCATCCAGCTGTTTGGCCAGGGCGGGGTTGTTTATGACGTGGTGTATTTTATTTTGGTTTTTGCCTTCACCTACTTCTATACCGCGGTGGTTTTCCACCCCCAGCAGGTGGCGGAAAATCTTCAGAAGCAGGGCGGTTTTATCCCCGGTATTCGGCCAGGCAATCAGACGGCGAGTTATTTGTCCTACGTTTCCAACCGGATCATCCTGGCCGGCGCTTTCTTTCTTGGGGCGATCGCCATTTTACCGAATATTGTTCAACGGTTCACTAATGTTACCACGCTGATTATCGGCGGGACCTCGTTGTTGATCGTGGTCAGCGTTGTCATTGAAACCGTCCGTCAAGTTGAAGCCCAGCTCATTGTTCGAGACTACGAAGGATTCTAAGATAGCTGATAGCTTTGAGCTGGTAGCTGTTAGAAGTGCGATGACAACCGACCCTCAAAGCTACAAGCTACCAGCTCTCAGCTATTTATTGTATACTGCTCCCGTATGAACACTCCACGTTTTGCCATACTGGGTCCGCAAGGAGCGGGTAAAGGAACTCAGGCGGGTCGTCTTGTGCACCGCCTCGGGATCAAGCACATTTACCCGGGTCAAATTCTCCGCGATGAAATGGCGGCCGGGACCCGGATCGGAAAACGAATCACGAAAACCATGAACGCCGGCCGACTGGTGCCGGTCAGTTTAACCAACCGGCTCATCCGCGAACGGATCCACCGCCCGGAATATCGGCACGGCTGGATTGCCGATGGCTACCCGCGCAACATGGGCCAAGCCAGGCCGTTTCAACGTTTCGGCCACCCCAATCTCATCATCCATCTGAGGCTGACTGATGCCGCCGCGGTCAAACGCCTGTCCGGCCGCCGGGTTTGTCCGAAGGGTCACGTCTACCATATCCGCCACGACCCGCCGAAACGGCGCGGCCGTTGCGATCACGACGGCTTGAAACTTTTTCAGCGTGACGATGATACGGCGCAAGCGATCCGTCAACGTCTCAAGATTTACCATCAAGAGACCGAGCCGGTTCTTCATTGGTATAAGGAACGCGTCCTGATCATTACCGTCGACGCTCACCAGTCGATTCAGGCGGTCTATCGGGACATCCTCAGAAAAATGAGACAAATTTCATGGCTGTCCTCACGTCTCAAGCCGACTTAACCGCCCTCCGGCGGAGTGGTAAAATTCTGGCCGACTCCTTGCGGGCGACGATCGCGGCTGTTCGGCCGGGGATTTCAACGATCGCATTAAATGAAGTTGCTGAAAATACCATTCGGGAGCTTGGCGGCCGCCCGTCTTTTCTTGGCCACCGAAATTTCCCGGCGGCGCTCTGCGTCTCGATCAATCACGAAGTTGTCCATGGAATTCCCCGGGCCGACCGGAAAGTTCAGACTGGCGACCTGGTCGGACTTGATCTGGGAGTTGTTGTTGGCGGCATCTTCACCGATCATGCGGTGACGGTTGGTGCCGGAACAATCACCACCGAGGACCAACGATTACTGGATGACACCCGCGAGGCAATGCTGGTCGGGATTGCGCAGGCGATTAGCGGTAAACGGATCGGCGATATCTCGGCCGCCATTCAAGCCGCGCTTGACGCTCATGGCTATGGGATTGTCCGGCAATTGACCGGTCACGGCGTCGGCCGGGCGATCCATGAAGAACCGTCGATCCCGAATTTCGGCCGGGCCAACACCGGGCCGATGATCGTGCCGGGGATGGTGCTGGCGATTGAACCGATGGTCACCCGCGGTGGCTGGGCAGTGGAAACGGCTGACGATGGTTGGACGGTCGTTACAGCCGATCGGAGCCGCGCGGCGCATTTTGAGCACACGATTCTCGTGACCGACGGCGACCCGGAAATTATCACCGCCTAAGCGCCATGGTCCCGTTAGAAATTCCCTCCGTCCAGAATTACTTTCCTCATCCTTCAAATTTTTCTTATTTGGTGAATTTCTAACGGGATGGCCAACGTTCTGGCAATTGATGTCGGTGACCGGAAAATCGGTTTGGCGATCGGCGACCAGGCCAGCGGTTTTGCTTTTGTCCGCCCGGCCCTGCTGGTCAGCGATTGGGCAGAGGCTTGGCCGCTGCTTGTCCAGCTTATTGCTCAAGAGGCGGTCAGTGCAGTTGTCGTCGGGATACCGCTGAATACTGACGCCAGCGCCGGACCGCAAGCCGGGCGGGTCCGGGAGTTTATACGTGAATTAGGCTCGCGGGTACCTGTGCCGATTCTTGAACGAAACGAGCATAGTACCTCCCAGGCGGTTCAGCGCGAGCAACAGACCCATGACCGGGCTCTCAAACGCGGAGAAGAGGATAGCCTGGCCGCTCAGTTACTGCTCGAAAGTTATTTTCAGGAGACGCGATCATGACGGCCTGGTCCATCGGCACAATCATTGGAAGTTTTATACTGGCCGCGATGTTGACGCCGCTGGTTAAGCGATTAGCGATGAACGCGGGCGCGGTTGATGATCCATCAAGCGATCCGGAGCGCAAGAAGCACGGCCAGGCAACGCCGCTGTGGGGCGGCCTGGCGATTATTGGTGCGGCGGTGATTACCTGGCTGATCCTGTTAGTGAGCGGACAGTTTACCGGCACCGAGTTTCCGGAAAAATACGTCATCGGTTTGATCGTCGCGGCGGTGATCCTGGCCATCGGCGGCGCGCTTGACGACCGTTGGCACTGGTCGCCGAAGAGACAAATTCTGTGGCCGATCCTGGCTATCCTGGCCGTCGGCGCGGTCGGTATTGGCGTGTCTTTCATCACCAATCCGTTCGGCGGACTGATCTACCTGAATGGCATGCAGTGGGAACTCTTCCGCTGGCACGACGTGCCGTATCACTTGACGCTGTGGGCTGATCTGTTTACCCTGATCTGGTTGCTGGGGGCCATGTACACGACGAAGATCCTCGATGGACTCGACGGCCTGGTCAGCGGGGTGGGAGTGATCGGGGCGCTGATTATTTTTCTGCTGACCCAGCAGCCATTCGTCGACCAGCCAGCGGTCGGCTTAATCGCGCTCAGCCTGGCTGGCGCGGCCGGCGGCTTTCTTATTTTCAACTGGTCGCCGGCCAAGATCTTCCTGGGAGAAAGCGGATCGTTATTCATCGGCTTTGTCCTCGGGGTGCTGGCGATCATTTCCGGCGGAAAAATCGCCACCGCGCTGCTCATTCTCGGACTGCCGATTCTTGATCTTGTCTGGGTGATCATTCGTCGCGTCGCCATCCGCCACGCTTCGCCGTTTACGACCGCCGACCGCTCCCATCTCCATTTCCGCCTGCTTGATGCCGGATTGTCCGTTCGGCAAAGCGTCTTGTTGCTCTACGCAATTATTGCTATCTTCGGTCTGTCGACCCTTTTTGTCAGCGGCGCCATGAAAATCGTCACCCTGGCCGGAAATCTTGTCGCGCTGGCCGCTTTGGCCTGGTGGGTGACCATCCGGATTCAACGGCGCCACATCGGCGGAGGTGTCCAATGAAAGCCGGCTGGCTTATCGGCGGCGTGGTCATCGCCTTACTGATTCTGGGTTGGAGCGCTTGGGGCGATGTCCATGGCTGGCTGGTCGACAACAACGCGGCTCGACCGGCCAGCGCCAATGGTTATGGTCGGGCGACAGTCACTTTCGCGCAAGTAGCCGTCACGGCGGAAATACCGCTGACCGAAACTTTACAGCATCAAGGATTAGCCGGGCGAACGCACTTGGGGGAACGATCAGGCATGCTCTTTCACTACGCCACGCCGGACCGTTATTCTTTTTGGATGAAAGGAATGAAAATTGCGTTGGATTTTATTTGGATCGTCGATAACCAGATCAATACGATCACTGCGGATGTCCAACCACCGGCGCCCGGACAATTGACCATTCCGGTCTATCGGGCCGATCAGCCAGTAACGGATATTCTTGAAGTTCGGGCCGGGTTCGCCGCCGAGCACGGATTGAAAGTCGGAGATGTCGTCGAAATACAACGACGGTAAGAGATTGACCCAGCCCCACTTTTTTCCTGGAAAAAAGTGGGGCTGGGTTGACAGGAAGTAAGGACTCCGGTATACTCTTGACGCCTGATTTTATTGTTTTTATATCTGTACGTCCATGATGGCTATTATCAAAACTGGCGGGAAACAGTATCTCGTCAAGCCGGGACAAGAAATCGTGATTGAAACTCTGCCGATTGCCCCGGGTAAACCGGTCAATTTTGAGGAGGTCTTGATGGTCAGCGACGCAACCACCAAGCTCGGTGATCCGCTGGTCGCTGGTGCGAAAGTCACTGGCACAGTCGTTGAGCACGGCCGGTCCGAAAAAGTTGTCGGCATTAAATTCCACAACAAGGTTCGCTATCACCGTAAGTTCGGCCACCGCCAACCCTTCACGAAAGTGAAGATCGAACGAATCGCATAGACCACCTCATACTCGCTTTGCTCAACCCCTCCTACGATAAGGAGGGGTTTTGCGATTCTACCTCCCCGGCCTGCCTGCCGGACAGGCAGGCGCGACCCTCCTTACCTCCTCTTCCTCTCGCGTTAGCTCGAGGTTGCCCTCCACAGATGTGGAGGGCGGACAAGGAGGGTTTTGTGTTGGTGGTCTTTCCTTTTCACCACCCCAACCCCTCCTCAGATGAGGAGGGGGCAGTGTTGAAAGTTGACCATGCCGGTGTGACGAGCGCAAGGCGAATCAGCCCCCTCCTGACAAGGAGGGGTGCAGGGGTGGTTTTAGCTCGGCAAAGTAATCAGGCCGCCTGGCGGTGATTCATCGCCTCGCCAAGGGTCGTTTCATCCATGTAGGTCACGTCCCCGCCTCCGCGCACTCGAGACGGGGTTTTTCTATGCAGCTTGTCTATGGTTCATTGCTTCACCCAGAGTAGTTTCATCCATGTAGGTGACATCGCCGCCGGTTGGAATGCCGCGGGCGAGTTGGGTGACTTTGACCGGTAATTGGCTTAGGCCTTTTTTTAGGTAGAGGGCCGTCGTGTCGCCTTCGATGTCCGGATTCATGGCCAGGATGATCTCGGTGATCCCCTCGGCCGGGATGCGTTTGATCAGATCGCGGATGTTGAGCTGGTCGGGGCTTTGACCTTCGAGGGCGTTGACTGTCCCGCCGAGGACATGATAGACGCCGCGATAGACGCCAGTGTGTTCAATCGCTAAGAGATCCGGTGTGTCAGCCACGACACAAATCGTCTTTTGATCGCGGGCTGTTTCACGGCAGTAGCGGCAGGGGTTGTTATCATCAAAGGTGTGGCAGCGTGAACATGAGGGGATGTTTTCACGGAGATGTTCAATCGATAAACCGAACTGTCGCAAACGGTCGGCGGATTGGCGGAGCAACCAAAAAGCGTACCGCTCGGCCGTCTTCGGGCCGACGCCCGGCAGGCGAGTCAGTTCAGCGAGTAGCCGTTCAATGGCCGGTGGGTACGTGGCCATCCCGTTAGACGGTCATGCTCATGAGATTGAGATTTTGCATAGTGTTTCGCAAATCCGAGGATCCGTATAACGGGACTATGTACAATCTTATGACAGCCCCGGCAGGTTGAGATTGCCCATCTCGCGGGCTTTTTTCGCCATCACCATCTGCGCCTTTTTGACGCCGTTGTTGATCAGGTCTTTCAATTCCCGTTCAAGCCGATCTTTTTTTTCCGGGGCGAGGAATTCAGGGTCGATGCTGATGCCGTTGACCTGGGTGTTGCCGTCCATAATCAACTGCAACTTCCCGCCGGCCCCGTCGGCGTGGATTGTTTCTTTGGCCAGGGCGTTCTGGATCGTCTTGGCCTGGTCGCGGAGGTCCTTGAATTGTTTGAGTTTTGAGAATATTGCCATAGGAGGGGAGTATATCAAAAATGGGCGCTTGTAACCAGCGCCGCCGGTCGCAGGGGCAATGATAAACCCGTAGCTCGCTGATTTATCAGCGCCTTAGGTACAAAAACGAATGCTGATAAATCAGCAGGCTACAGTTCAAAAACGACCCTGCGACCGGCGGGTTATTCCCCTACAAACTGACTCTCATCCATCCGTTCGTTGCGATTATCAAAGCTGGCGCGGCGGTCGACGAAGGTCAGGCGGACCCGACCAGTTGGGCCGTTGCGGTGTTTGGCGATATGAATTTCCGCCAGGTTGCGTTTCTCGACCTCGATGTCCGGGTTATAGACGACCGGCCGGTAAATGAACATGACGACGTCGGCGTCCTGTTCGATCGAACCGGATTCACGCAAATGGGCGAGCTTCGGGATCGGCGGACGCTCCTGTTCGACCGCCCGGGATAGCTGGGACACGGCCAGGACCGGCACGTTGAGTTCACGGGCGATCGATTTCAAGCCGCGGGTGATCTCGCTGATTTCCTGGGTCCGATTTTCGCTGGTCCGGCTTTCCATCAATTGGAGATAGTCGACGACGATCAACCCGAGTTCCTTGTGCTCGGCCTGCAACCGCCGGGCCTTGGTCCGGATTTCCATGATATTGGCGGTCACTGAATCGTCGATGAAAATCGGCGCCTCGGCCAGGAGACCCATGGCGTGGCCGATCCGGGCGAAATCATCGTCGTCTTTCAGGCGACCGGTCCGCATTTTCCAGAGGTCAATGTCAGCTTGGGCCACCAGCAACCGATCAACCACTTGTTCCTTCGACATTTCCAACGAGAAAATTCCGACCGGCATTTTCGATTTAATCGCGATATTCCGGGCGATGTCGAGGGCGAGGGAAGTTTTTCCGATCGACGGCCGGGCGGCCAGGATGATCAGATCGGAACGTTGTAACCCACCGAGCAGATTATCGAGCTGGGTAAAGCCGGTCGACATCCCGCGGAGCTGGCCGCCCTCGCGGTGGAGCTTATCGATCCGGTCGAAGGCCTCGTCGAGGACGTCGCGGATATTGATGAAATTGACGCGGAGGAAACGTTGGGAGACGTTGAAGAGCGATTTCTCGGCCTGATCAAGCAGGTCGGTGACGTCTTCCGATTCATCGCGGGAAAGTTCGATGATCGTCCCGGCAGCGCTTTGCAGCCGACGGAGCGTTGATTTCTTCTGGACAATGGCGGCGTACTGTAGAATGTTGGCCGCCGTCGGAACAGCGTTGGACAGCGAGATCAGAAAACTGCGACCGCCGATACCGTCGAGTTGGCCGCGCTCCTGGAGCAAATTGGCCAGGGAGATGATGTCGACCGGTTCGTGTTTTTGGTACTGGGTCAACATGGCGTCATAGACCCAGCCATGCTTTTCGACGTAAAAATCCTCCGGGCGGAGCCGGTCGGCGATTTTTATGACCGCGTCTTTATCGATCAACAACGACCCGATGGTCGCTTGTTCGGCTTCAAGGCTGTGGGGCGGAATTTTGGCGGAGGCGGAGTCGTCCATGTCCCGTTAGAAACTACTTTGCATAAGAGGGAAATTCATCAGGGTTACAGCTTGTCCCGGGGGAGTTTCTAACGGGACCATGTAGGGACAGTGTACCTGACTTCCGGCCCCGACTCAACGCCCGCCTGTACCCAATTTTCCCCCGTTGTTGTCCACACGATGGCTTGTTTTGGGCCAGTTTTTTCGGTATACTCCGACCCAATGCCCCATTAGAAACTTCACGGGGAATAGTTCAACGTTGTTATGACCTTCATCTTTCAAAAAGGTAGTTTCTAACGGGGTATGTCTGACGCTCAACTTTTTGTCGTGATCGATACCGAAACCACCGGCCTCGAACCCGCCAAGGGCGAGGAAATGATCGAAATCGCGGCCCAAAAGATCCTCGGCCGCGAAGTCGTCGGCGAATATGTCCAGTTGATCAAAGCGACCAAGCCTATTCCGGCCGATGCTCAAAGCGTCCACGGTATCAGCCAGGCCGAACTCGATGCCAAAGGCCGTCCGGCAAAGGAAGTCCTGCCGGAGCTCGTGGATTTTATCGGCGACGCGATCATCGTTGCCCATAATGCGCCGTTCGATATGGGTTTCATTAACGCCCACCTGGAACGGGTAGGTTTGCCGAAGTTGGAGAACAAGGTCCTCGATACGCTGGAACTGGCGCGGCGGTATCTTTTGCTAGCCAGCTACAAACTTTCCAATGTCGCTGCCTACCTCAAAGTGCCGCAACCGTCGGCCCATCGGGCCTTGGTTGACGTCATCACCACTCGGGAAGTGTTTTTTAAACTTATAGAGAGGGCACAAGCGAAGAAATAGCTTTATTACTGCCGATTGTTTTTTTTCAAGAAACGGAGTAGGCTTTACGTTAAGAAAGGAATAATTTAATGAATAGCTCAAGTAAAATTTTTTTAGCTGTATTCGTTACGGCTATTATCGTTGGGGCCGGCACGTTCTACCTAACGCGTCCAAAAGTGGTGCCAAAAAACACGAACACAGTCGTGGCAAACAACAACATCAACCCATCGACTGAAACGGCCTGCCGAAGTGCTCACTTACAAGCAAGCTTGAAAGACAATGGCGCATTAACTGGGACGTATCAAGCAGGATTAACCGTTAAAAATATTTCTTCATCAGCTTGCAGCTATACTGGGCCACTGATGGTCTCATTACAAGGGGCCGATAATACAGTGCTTGGTAGTACCACATGGCAGTCGGGGTCTGGAGTTCTTGATCCAGGAGTAATGATGATTAGCAATGTTTCCTTTCCGAATCCGGGGAATTCCACTGATTCGAACGCCTGCCAGTCAGGCGTAACAACCCTGGCTATTTATCTGCCAAATGAAACAGTTCCGATAACAGTGACCGGCATTGATCAGCTGATGATAAATTGGACGGATCACTTCTGTCCCGGTTTTTCAGTACAGAACTTATCCGCAACGTAGCGGTTTCTGTTAAAAAACGTAATAAAGATAGACGAAGCCCCTGATTTTGGCTAGTCTTTCGTTCGCGGGTTCTTAACTTTTGGGCGGCAGGCGAAGTAGTATTCGAAGACACAAGAAAAAAACCTAGTCCGCGCGGAACTAGGTTTTGAGGTTGAGCCAGGTTTGGCCGATATCGTCGCGGTACTGCATACCGCGGAAGTGAATGTGCGAAATCGCGCGGTAACAGCGGTCGACCGCTTCGGCCATGGTGGCGCCCGTGGCGGTGACGCTGAGCGTCCGACCCCCGGTCGTCAGAAGACGATGACCGTCAACGATCGTGCCGGCGTGGAAAATGATTACCCCCGGGAGCGTTTGGGCGACTTCCAGCCCGGTGATGACATCGCCGCCGACGGGATGCTCCGGATAGCCGGCGGTGGCCAGGACGACGTTGACGGTGTAGGCATCCGACCAGACGCAGTCGACCGCGTCGAGCCGATCGTCCACGGCCGCTGACAGGACCGGTAGGAGGTCGCTGGCCAGCAACCGCATATAGTTCTGCGTTTCCGGATCGCCGAACCGGGCGTTGTACTCCAGGACGTGCGGCCCATCAGCGGTGACCATGATGCCTGGGTAGAGACAGCCGGTGAAAGGCGTCCCGCGGGCAGTCAATTCTTCCAGCACCGGCCGGACGAAACGGATCGTCAATCTTTCCGCTTGGGCGGAGTCAAGGCCCGGCAGTGGTGCCACCGCCCCCATCCCGCCGGTATTCGGACTGCGCGGATCGGCCGTCAACCGTTTGTAATCCTGGCTGAGCGGAAATAGTTTGATACCGTGCGGACCGCAGACGGCGTGCATGGACAATTCTTGCCCCTGCAGTAGCTCTTCGATGACGATCTCCTCGCCGGCCGCACCGAACCGTTTCTCGATCATCAAATGGTCGATGGCCAGTTCGGCCTGGGCGATGTTATCGCACACGTAGACGCCCTTGCCCTGGGCCAGACCGTCGGCCTTAATGACCAGCGGTCGGTCGAGGCGGCGGACCAGCTCGCGGGCTTGATGAGCGTCGTGCCTGACCCAATACGCGGCGGTCGGAATGCCGACCTTGTTCATCAGGTGCTTAGCCATCGATTTCGACGTTTCGATCATCGCCTCGGCCTTGGCCGGACCGAAAATCGGCAAACCTTCCCGTCGGAAAACGTCGACCACGCCGGCGGCCAGGGACTGATCCGTACCAACGATGGTCAGATCGATCTTCTCCCGTCGGGCAAATTCGGCCTGCCCCGCGGTGTCGAGGACATTGAGCGGCACATTCTGCGCCAATTCCGCCGTCCCGGCGTTTCCGGGCGCGGCGTACAGTTCCCTGGGTTCTTCTGTGAGAGATAATCTCCAGAGCAGGGCGTGTTCGCGCGCCCCGGATCCGATAACCAAAATTCGGAGCGGCATACGTCCCTCCTTAGGGTTCATGTAATGAACTGTGTTTGTTTCGATTGTGCCGCTACCTTAGCACAACTCCGCAGGTCACGAAATAGCCCATTTTCTCTTGACCATCAGCCGTTTTTTCGCTACTCTCCGTGCGCGTGGGTTCCTAGCTCAATGGGTTCGGCCGCTGCCCAGGAAGAGCAACGGCCAGAGTCCTTTCGAAGAATTAATACGTGGGTTCCTAGCTCAATGGTAGAGCAACGGCCTTTTAAGCCGTGGGTTCTGGGTTCGAGTCCCAGGGGACCCACCAGACTTCGCCAAGGCTACGTCTGGCGAGCCAGTGCTATAATGTTCTACGTATATATCCTAGTCAGTAAATCAGCGAAGCCTTTCTGTTATGTTGGGCTCACAGACAATGTGAAGGAGCGACTTTTGGAACATAACCAAGGCCTCTCAATTGCCACCAAAGGTTATCGTCCATTAGAAATGAAATGGTATTGTGCATTTCCAACCCGAGAGCAAGCCGCTCAGTTTGAAAAGTATCTAAAATCAGGTTCTGGGCGAGCGTTTACCCAACGCCATTTATTAGCGGGTTCATCAGCCATAGCTCCGAGCGAAGGCTGAAGTCCCAGGGGACCCACCAAATTTCCACAGGGTGCGACACCGCAGTCGCGTTAACCCACCTTGACTTCATTACCGATTGTTATGCCGCTACTAGATACCAATTTAGAGTTAGATCGTTGCCCTCATTGTCAGGTCAGTCATCCAAACCTAATCTACTGTTGGGGCGTTGGAACTACTGATTCAGCGGGTCGACGTGCGCGCCATTGGAATGCATACAAATGCACCGCTTGCGGCGGCATAGTTTGTGCCACTGCGGCAAGCCAGGGCGGTATCGTTGTTCAGTATTTTCCATCCCTAGAGACGGTTGATGATGCATTGCCTCCGCGCGCAAAAGAGTACCTGCGACAGGCCATGGAAAGTGCTCCTGCGGGAGCTGTAATGTGCGCCGCATCCGCGGTTGATGCGATGCTTAAGGATAAGGGCTACAAAAAAGGCTCCTTGTATGAACGTATTGATGCTTCAGCTAAGGACCACGTCATCACTGAAGAAATGGCCAAGTGGGCTCATGCGGTGCGTCTTGATGCTAATGATCAACGACACGATGACGAGTCCACATCAATTGCATCTCAAGAAGATGGTGAACGTGCCATTGCTTTTACAAAGGCATTGGGTCAGTTCATGTTTGTTATTCCAGCGCTTGTAGCCAAAGGTATTTCAGAAGCCGAGCAGGGCCAAGTCGCAGAATAGAGTATGGACGCATTACTGGTACTTCTCGGTGGTCTACTCGCAAGCGTGAGCGGAGTGTTTGGCTATAAGGTCCAAGCTAGTTACGCGAGAAAGACACGGTTTGAGGAACTAGTCGCTGAGAAAAGGTTCGTTATTATACCCGAAATATACGGTAAGTTGAAAAAGCTTGGGGGCATGATGATTCAATCGACCCCAAGGGCTACGAAAGACGAAATATTTAAAGACGAAGAATGGTTCTGGACTAACCGTCTGTACTTCCCAGGGAACGTGCCACAATATTGGGCGGAGTTGCGAACAAAGCTGAGTCAACTTGCTCTTGCAACAGAACACATGCCCCGGGATGTTGATAGGTCAACGCGGCTTGAGAATGAAATAGACGCGTTACTAAAAAATGCTCTGCGAGAACTAATAGAAGAGATGAAGGTTAATCCAATCACAGATGAGTTAAAGCCTCTTGTCTAGAGCTCTCAGGACAGGGTGTTAACCAACACCGCCATCATCGCGTGCGCCATCGCCAGCATCTCGCACGCCCGGCCCCAAGCCTCACTCAAACTGACCTCCTGCCCCCTCATTCTTGTCAGAATCTTCTGGAGCCGATAGACTTGAAACTCGGTTAACCCAAAACCGTACTTTGGATCCTCAGCGTCGTTGTAGTCACTCTCATATCTTGTCCCCAGTTCGGGTGGGTCGACGTGATTATCTGGTGCCTTAGTTCGAACATGGACGCTAGGCGTCCACCACCTGGGAATAAAATCCAATCAAGCAAATTGGGCCTGATTTATGGTATAATCACGCCTGATGCCCAGTACTACAACTTCAATAGTGTTCTTCTATTGTTACGTTCTTCAAAGCCTAAAGGACGGAAAGAAGTACATCGGGTATACGAACAATCTCAAGAAACGACTCGAAGAACACCGTTCGGGTCGCTCATTTGCCACTAAATTCCGATTGCCATTCAAACTTATTTATTACGAAGCGTGCCTGTCCGAACAGGACGCTCGCCGAAGAGAGCGATATCTGAAAACAACCGGCGGCCGGAGATTCCTGGCCAAGCGGCTACGGGTATACCTGTTCGGAAATTGAAGTTGTAGTACTGGGATGCCAACACAAAAAAAGAGCTTTTGGAGACGGATCGGGCCGGGGATTATCACCGGCGCCTCAGACGACGATCCGGCCGGAATCGCCACCTACTCGCAAGCCGGGGCGAAATTCGGGTATGGGCTCTTGTGGTTGGCGCCGTTCACCGTGCCGCTGATGTTCGCGGTTCAGGAAATGTCCGCCCGGATCGCGATGGTCACCGGTCAGGGGCTGGTTGGCGCTCTGCGCCAGCGGTTACAACAACGGTCCCTCGCGACGATCGCCCTGGTTTTCTTCTTTGCCAACGTCGTCAATATCGGCGCCAATCTTGGGGCGATGGCCGAAGCACTGCAATTAGTCTTGCCCGGTCCGTTTTGGTTGTGGCTAATTGCCGTCGCCGGCGCCGTCGTCGTGTTGGAAATGTATACCTCATATCGGACCTACACGAAGATTTTGCGCTGGTTGATTCTTGCGCTTGGGGCCTATATCCTGACCGCCTTCATGACTGATCAGGAGTGGCTGCATATCGCCCGCAACACCTTTGTCCCGACCCTGCCGGGAGGCGTCGGCGTCTGGGGGATGATCATCGCGATTCTTGGAACAACGATTTCACCGTACCTACTATTTTGGCAGGCGGCCGAGGAAGTTGAGGAGGAAATTTCCGATGGCCGGGATGAAGCCGGAGAGCGGCTCGGTGTGAGCGAGAATGAATTACGTGATATGCGGACTGACGTGATGACCGGCATGGGACTTTCCAACCTGATCATGTTTTTTATTATCGTCACCACCGCCGGGACGCTCTTCGTGGCCGGAATGACTGATATCGATAACGCCAGCCAAGCGGCCGCCGCCCTGAAGCCGCTGGCCGGTGAGGGCGCTTTTCTCCTTTTTACGCTGGGGATTATCGGGACCGGGTTGATCGGCGTTCCCGTCCTGGCCTCGTCGGCGTCATTCGCGATGGCCGAGGCGTTTCGCTGGCCAGAGGGGTTGGAAAAAACATTCCGCCAGGCAAAAAGCTTTCACCTGGCTATTTTGACGGCGATCGGTCTTGGGGTGCTGACCAACCTGGCCGGCATCTCGACCATCGATTTTCTGATCGGGTCGGCCATTCTCAACGGCTTGCTCGCCCCGTTCATCTTATGGCACGTGATCCGGTTAGCGGATGACCGCGCCGTGGTCGGCGAACACCGTAGCCCCCGGGTCATTCGTTGGCTTGGCTGGTTCACGTTCGGGCTGATGGTCTTCGCGGGGATCATGTTATTGACCGAAGTGGTATGACGACCGAACCGCGCTGGCACGCGCTCAGTGTCGAGGATGTTTTTCGCCGCCTCTCGACCGGCGCCGAAGGTTTGCCGCCCGAGCGGATCGATTCAATCCGGACCAATTTAGGGTCCAACCATTTACCAACCCGCCATCGCCGCAGCGGCTGGCTCGTTTTTGCCGATCAGTTCCGGAACGCGCTGATTTACATTCTCCTGATCGCCGCGGTCGTGTCGTTTGTGGTTGGCGAGGGGCAGGACGGACTTGTCATTCTCGGCGTCGTTCTGCTCAACGCGACGATCGGGTTCCGCCAGGAACAGCAATCGACTGACGCGGTCAAGAAACTCCTGCAACTCGCGCCGCAAATCGTCCATGTCATTCGGGGCGGAATTGAACGTGAGGTCACGGCCGATGAGCTGGTGGTCGGCGACTTGGTCGTGGTCACGACCGGCGACACGATTCCCGCCGACGGCCGCTGGATTGAAAATGTGAACGTCCGGGTCAACGAGGCGGCCCTGACCGGCGAATCGGTGCCGGTCAGCAAATTGACCGATCCGGTCGAGCCCGGGGCCGATCCGCGCGAATCCCGGAATATGGCCTGGCGGGGGACGACGGTCGTCGCCGGTCGGGGGCATTTTCTTGTCACCGCGGTCGGCATCGCCACCAGATTTGGAGCGATTGTCGCCGCTGTGCAGAATCAGCCCGTCGAAGTGACCCCCTTCCAACGAAAACTGACCAACTTTTCCCGCCGTCTCGCCCTGGTGACGGTGGTGGCCGGTGTGTTGGTCTTCGGCCTCGGCCTGGTTCGCAACCTGCCGCCGGAAGAAATGTTCCTCCTGGCGGTCAGCATCATCGTCTCGATTATTCCCGAGGGCCTGCCGGTGGTGATCACCATGGCCATGGCTTGGGGCATGTGGGAAATGGCCAAGCGGAAAGCCCTGGTCCGGAAACTGGTGGCGGTCGAAACCCTCGGGGCGGTGACCGTGGTGGCGACCGACAAAACCGGAACGCTGACCTACGGGGAAATGATGGTCGAGCGGGTCTGGGTTGATCATCAGAGTTTTCATTTTACCGGTCAGGGGTACGCGCCGACCGGCGATATTCTGCTCAACCATCAAGCCGTTCTCGGTCGTGAATCATCCGGCCTGAGCCTGGCTCTGCGGTTGGGCACGATGAACAACGACGGGCGGTTTACCCAGCGCGAAGACGGGTCGCGCCAGGCGATCGGCGATCCGACTGAGCTGGCCCTGATTGTGGCCGCCGGAAAAGCCGGCTGGTCGAAGCATGATCTTGACATGGTCCACCCGCGGCTCGGTGAGTTCCCTTTTGACTATACCAAGAAGTACATGGTCACCTGGCATCAGTATTCGCCGACCGAGCGCATCGTCACCATTAAAGGCGCGCCGCGCGAAGTGATGGCCCTGTGCGCCAGCCGCTGGACCGCTAACCAGACGGTGCCCTTCGCTCCGGCTGATCGCGCAGCGGTAACGGAGGTCTATGAACGCTGGGCCGGCGAGGCGCTGCGGGGCTTAGCGGTGGCGTACCTGATCGTGAGCGCCACTCAGCCGCCGGCGCCAGCCTCGGCCTTCGGCCAGTTCACCTTTGTCGGGTTATTCGGCATCGCCGACGCGGTCCGGCCCGAGGCGGCCGAAGCCATCAACCAGATGCACCGGGCCGGCATTCGGGTGGTGATGATGACCGGGGATTATCAAAAAACCGGCATCGCCATCGGCCAGCGGCTTGGGCTGATTCATGACCCGCGGCCGGAACAACTCCTCGACGGAGCAGATGTTGATCGGTTGGATGAACCGGCCTTGCGCCAACGCCTGGCCCACGCCCGGATCGGCACGCGGCTGACGCCGGAACACAAATTGCGGATGGCGCGATTGCTCCGCAAGGACGGGGCGATCGTGGCCATGACCGGCGACGGCATCAACGACGTTCCGGCTTTGGTGGAGGCCGATGTCGGGGTCGCGGTCGGGCAGAATGCCAGCGACGCCGCCAAGGAGGCCGCCGAGATCCTGCTGATTGACGGAAATTTCCAGAGCATTACGTTCGCCATTGCCGAAGGCCGGCGGATCTTCCGCAATATCCGCCGGGTGATGTTCTACCTGTTGGCCTCGAACTTCGGTGAACTGGTCCTGGTGGTTGGGGCGCTGCTCGTCGGCCTCCCGTTACCCCTCCTGCCGAAGCAAATTATCTGGTTGAACGCCGTGACCGATCCCTTCATGGGTATCGCTCTGGCCCGCGAACCGCAAAGCCCGCTGGTTATGCAGGAACGCCCCCATGACCCCCGTCTGCCGATTATCGGACCGATGATGTGGCGGCGGATTATCACCACCGCCCTGACGATCGGTTTAAGCGGCCTGGCGGTTTTTCTGTGGGCCTCGAGCAATCATCGGACCGAACGCGAAATCTACGGGCTGACCCTAACGTCAGTCGCCTTGGGTCAGTGGTTTGTGTCACTCAACGCCCGTTCGTCGGTCCGAACGATTTTCGCCGGCCACCGGAGGAACCCGTCGATGTTAACCGCCTTCATCACCGTCATTGCCATGCAAATCGCGATTCTCTATATTCCGCTGCTGGCTGAAATTTTTCACGTCGCGCCGCTGTCATTGGCCGAGTGGCTGGTGGCGATTCTCGGCGCCTCGCCGGTGGTGATCATTGATGAAATTCGCAAGTGGTGGCTGCGGCACCCCTACCGCGCCATCCCCATTCACGCTCGACGACCATGACCAAACGCACCGCCGGAATCCTGCTCGCCCAAGCCGTTCTGCTGGGCTTTGAAGTTTTTACCAGCTATGACACCGGCGTCCGCCAGGCGGCGCTGGTCGTGACGAATGTGGCGGCGACCGCCGGGGTGATCTGGTTGAACTGGTTCTTGCGCCGGCGCGGCGGTTCACTGACTCTGATCACCATCCTGTTTGTCCTGGCGGCGGTCTGGCTCGACGCGCTCGGCAATTTCCAGCACCTCTACGGCGGTTATTGGTGGTGGGATCGCGTGACGCACGCCATCGGCGGGTTGGCGGCTTCGGCCTTGTTTATCGATCTGGCGCTAGTCCGGCGGCGGAAGTTGAACCTCAACGTCTCAATCCCGGCGACGTTGTGGTTTGGATTTCTCTTGGGCCAGTTCGTCGCGGCGATGTATGAAGTCAGTGAATGGCTTGGGGACATGTGGTTCCAGACTGAGCGGGTCAGGGGGCCGTATGATTCGCCGCGGGATCTATTTTTCAATGCGGTTGGTGGCGTGGTTGTGGTCATCCTATTTTGGGTGATGCAAAAAAAGCGGCACAACGGTACGTAGTAACTCGAAACTTCATCTTCTGTTGTCTACCTGCTGACAAACTGGTGGCGGGCATTTCCTACCCCTCCTTTGTAAGGAGGGGTTACTTTGCAATGCGTCGAAAGCGATTGACTCGTCAATGTTTCGAAGTACTTACCCATGACATGTGCCCAGGGGCGGTCCACCCAAGCTTGGGTACAACCACTTCTAGTTTCCGCAACACCTCTTCACCACACCAAGTGTGGCGTTCACCGTCTATTGATAGGATGAAGACCCGTGACCGCCCCCGCGGTGTAATCACTATTCATCGAGAGATGATACGGGTTTATCGATTTCCACGAGTTGGTGACTTTTTCATGGCCCCTCCTTGCAAAGGAGGGGTGGGTGCCTACCCAGGTTCCCCTTGAGTGAAAAAATGTGTTATAATATTGGTCTGATAAGAGCAGTTGCAGCATAAAACATGCCCCGAACCCTCGCGATTGAGACCCCGAAAAAAATTGACGTCACTGTTACCCTGCAAGGGTGGGTCCATGTCCGCCGCGACATGGGCAAGATTATTTTTATCCACCTGCGGGACCGGACTGGCCAGGTTCAGGTCGTGATTGTCCCCGGGGAATGCGCTGATTACGAACTGGCGAAGACTCTGCGCGATGAATTCGTGATCGAGGTCACCGGCCTGATCGCCAAGCGCGGACCGAAAAATACCAACCCGAAGATGCCGACCGGAACAGTGGAATTGCAGGCCAAATCTCTGACCATCCTGAACGTAGCGGCCACGCCGCCCTTTGCGCTTGAGGAGACGAAGGGGATTAATGAAGAAACCCGCCTCCAGTATCGCTATCTCGACTTGCGGAGCGACCGGATGCAATCAAACCTCCGCGCCCGCCATCGGATTGTGAAACACCTGCGTGACTGGCTTGATCGGGAACAGTTCATTGAAGTCGAAACTCCCTACATCACCAAAGGAACGCCCGAGGGAGCGCGTGAGTATGTTATTCCATCTCGCCTCCATGCCGGGCAGTTCTATACCTTACCCCAGAGCCCACAGCAGTTTAAGCAACTGTTAATGGTGGCGGGTGTTGAGCGATATTTCCAGATCGCCCGGTGCTTCCGCGATGAGGACCAGCGCGGCGATCGCCAGCCGGAATTCACGCAACTGGATTTGGAAATGAGTTTTGTCGAACGGGAGGATGTGATCCAACTGAATGAAGCGTTATTGGTCGATCTGATCACAAAACTCTACCCGCAGAAAAAAATACAGACCGTGCCGTTTCCGCGGATGACCCACGCCGAAGCAATGAAAAACTACGGCACAGATCGTCCCGATCTGCGTAAAGATAGAACCGATTCAAACCTCATGGCTTTTTGCTGGATCATCGATTTTCCATTTTTTGAATCAGACGGCCACGGCGGCTGGACCTTCACTCATAATCCTTTTTCAGCGCCAAAACCGGATTCAATGGCCGACCTAATGGCCGGGAAGAATATCCCCGGCATCATCACCACGCAGTACGACGTCGTCCTCAACGGTTCGGAAATCGGCGGCGGTTCGATACGGAATCACAAACCCGAAGCGCTGGCTGCGGTCTTCAAGATCATGGGTCTCGATGCCGAGCGGATTGAACGGAATTTCGGCCACCTGCTCAAAGCCTTCACCTATGGCACGCCACCACACGGCGGCATCGCCTGGGGCCTGGATCGTCTGATCATGATTCTCTGTGACGAACCGAACATCCGCGAGGTCATCGCCTTCCCGAAAACCGGCGACGCCAAGGACTTAATGATGGGCGCGCCGAGCGAACTGCCAGCCGCGACGATTCGAGAGGCTCATATCGCTGTGCGTAAGGACGAATAGATACCATGAAACTCTCAGCACTCCAACGCCATATTCTCCGCGAGTGCTACCAATTTCCTAAAAAACTCGTCCCGCGCCAACCGTTTACTACCTTCTATAAAAAAAACACCACCCCGACAGTAGCGACCGATAGCATTACGGTTTCGCTGGAACGATTGATTGACCGCGGCTGTCTCGTCGGCTACGGCCGTCGAACGCCGAAAAAATGGTTCATCGAGCAGGTCAAGCTTACGTCCCTTGGTCGGAGGGTCGCAAAGTCGACGTATGGGAAACAGCAACAATTACCGTTGAATAGTAATTCCCTAGTCAACTAGGTAACTAACAAACTAATTAACTAGTAAACTACCTATGGTTCCCGCCAAAGTCACCAACCACCTGGAAAAAAATAAGGTCAAGTACGAAGTGGTCCCGCACAAGACTGTCTTCACGGTCTACGATCTCGCCCAAACCACCAAAACAAAACTAAACACCATTGCCAAGACCTTGCTGGTCAAGGCCGATCAACAATACCACCTGGTCGTCCTGCCCGCCCAAAAGCGGTTAAATCTCGCCGCCGTCAAGAAACTGACCAAGGCCAAGTCGGTCGTGCTGGCCAAAGAAAAGGACATGGCCACCAAGTTCAAAATGAAACCCGGGGCGATGACCCCGTTCGGGTCACTCCACAAGGTGGGAGTCATTGTCGACCGGGGCCTGGTCAAAACCGAAAAGGTCCTGATGGGCGCCGGCAGTTTCACCGAATCTCTTCGAGTAAAGATGAAAGATTATCTTAAAGCCGAAAAACCCACGATCGGGTCGGTATCGGAATCAGCAAAATCCGGCAAAGCCGGATCCGGCTCCGCCGGAAAATAACCAATAATAAATGCGCCCCGTTAGAAATTCCATGGAACAAGATTTACTCCCGACTAAACTCAATACTTTTCTGATTAATTTCTAACGGGATGCGCCACGTTCGCGCCGCCACTTTCAACGGCCCGCTCGACCTCCTGCTTCAGCTGATCGAGCGGGAGGAGCTTGATATCACCCAGCTGTCGCTGGCCAAGATTACCGAAGACTATATCCGGGAACTGCAGTCGCTGGAAGAACTGCCGCTTGAAGAATTATCGGAATTTTTGGTCGTCGCGGCGAAGCTGTTGCTGATTAAGTCGCGGGTGATGGTACCCGGCCTGACGGTCGAGGATGAAGTTGCCGGTGATCTTGAGCGGCAGTTGCGGATGTACAAAGCCTTCGTCGACGCCTCGAAGCACGTCGCCAAGCTCTACGGCCGGCATCGGGTCAGTTACGCCCGCGACGGCTGGACGAACGTCGAGCCGGTCTTTAATCCGCCGCCGACGATGGGGCCGCAAACGTTGCGGGAAATCTTCGGCCAGATCCTGCAGGAGCTTGAACCGATTGTCCGCCTGCCGGAAACAGTCATCATCCGAACCATCAATATCCGGGAGAAAATTTCCCAGATTCGCGATCTCCTGGCCGAACAACCGCGGACAAGTTTTTACGCCCTCCTCGGCGCGGCCAAGAGTAAAACCGAGGTGATTGTGACGTTTTTAGCCCTGCTCGAGCTGGTCAAACAACGAACGGTGACGCTGGCCCAGGCCGAGCCACAGGACGATTTGCAAGTCGAAGTTTTGAGTTTGGAGTTAAGTGAAGAACCGATCATTATCACTGCCATATGACGCTGCGGAGTAAAATAGAAAGCTTGTTATTCATTTCCCCCCGCCCGCTTACGGTCAAACGATTAGCCGAACTGGCTGGAAGTGACCCAGCGATTGTAGAAACTGAGCTGACCACTTTGGCTGACCACTATAATGTCAATGATAGTGGTTTGCATCTTCTTCGCCATGCCAACAGTGTTCAATTCGTCAGTAGTCCGCTCAATAGCAAACTCGTCACTGATTTTATCAAAGAAGAACAAGCGGGGGAGCTGACCCGGCCGGCCCTCGAAACCCTGACCATCGTTGCCTACCGCGGGCCGATGGCAAAAATCCAACTCGACACGATCCGCGGCGTCAACTGCGCCTTGATCTTGCGCAATTTGATGATTAAGGGTTTGGTTGAGGCCAAGACCGCCGGCAAGGACAAGCACCAGACGAGTTATCA
>Ga0082335_1001148_pt1 | contig 59534 bp, 56 predicted proteins | sample Subgrocontami58m_FD_72375 | JGI IMG/M metagenome (GOLD analysis project Ga0082335, IMG submission 72375) | Subsurface groundwater microbial communities from S. Glens Falls, New York, USA - GMW37 contaminated, 5.8 m (SPADES assembly) (version 2) ... | reverse complement strand
GCCAGGGAATTCTCAAGCGTCCCCTGCTCGATATCGCCGGCGTGATGTGGAATCACTCTCCCGGCATGGCGCACGTCTTTCAAGAGCAGCAGGCGATTCGGCCCCAGTTTAAGCCTTCGGAGATGGCGAGTCTCTTGTCCTTTCTCTACTACGTCGGATCCTTAGACCCGCCCGGAAACGCGGCTGCGGGCGCTCGACTCTTCGCTGAGAAGCGATGCCAGAATTGCCATTCTTTGGGAGGGAAAGGCGGCAAAGTTGGTCCCAAGCTGGACCATTACGGCCGGTACGCCTCTCCCGTCTTCTTAACGACCGCCCTTTGGAATCACGGAAAGGCCATGGCTGGGATCATGGAGGCGTTGCGCGTGCCGCGCCCTTCCTTTGAGAGGAATGATCTCTCCGATCTCCTGGCCTACATGCGCAGCGTGGGTAAAGACGTCGAGCGCGTCTACGTGCTACCGGGAAATCCGCAGCGCGGGGCAAAGCTCTTTTCAGAAAGGCGTTGCTCCGAGTGTCACTCTAGTGACGAGCAGGGCGGGAAGGCTGGAATCAACCTCCGGGCCAGACTCAAGGGCAGCCTGATGAAAATTGCCGGCTCGATGTGGAATTACGGTCCGAAGATGTGGGCAAGGATGAACGAGCGTGGCATCGCTATGCCCCCGCTCACCACGGAGGAGATGTCGGATCTCATCAGCTACCTCTATTTCCTCCAGTTCATCGACCCGCCCGGCGTTCCTGCAAGGGGGCGGACGGTGTACCAGGAGAAGCTCTGCGGCAAGTGCCATGCGTTGCCGGCAATTGGCGGGACCGTGGCGCCAGAGCTCGCTAAAGGGGAAAAACTCAAGACTCCCATGGAGGTTGTCACCGCCATGTGGAACCACGCGAGCACGATGGAAGAGAGAATGCTGCAGGAGTCCATAGAATGGCCGGTTTTCAAGGGAGGGGAAATGGCGGACTTGATTGCTTACCTGCTCTCGCTCCGCAAGGGAGCGGATCAGCCGGCTAAAAAGGAAAGTTCGGTCGGCAAAGGCGGGTGAGGGGGGGCGTATTCAACAGAAAAGATTGTGGCGTATTGGAAAGCGGTCAACTCCCCATGTGAGTTTTATATTCGTCGGAGCCGTGAAGGGTCCGAGAGGGGCAAAATATATGGCGCCTCAAGGTTACGGTCGGCGGCAAGTGCTGTTCTCAGGCAGCGTAAGGGTTGTCGATTTTCTGATGCTGCTCTGCTTTTTCCTGGTTATCTTTTTTTGGGTGGCGGGGCAGGCTTCTGCTCAGCCGCTCTTTAGCCCAACGCAGGATCCGATGGTAGGCTCCCGGATCTTCGGAGCTAAAGGCTGCCCAAAATGTCACGCTATTGAAGGGGTTGGGGGCAAGATCGGCCCTGACCTCGGGAAGATTTCCGGGCGCAGGTCATTTTATGATCTCGCCGCGGCGATGTGGAACCATCTGCCAAGGATGGGCAAGCAGATGCAACATATGGGGCTTGGCAGGCTCCAACTGAGCCCCGGCGAGACCGGTGACCTCATCGCTTTCCTCTACACGCTGAACTATTTTAGCCGTCCCGGTGATTCCAAGGCAGGGCGGCAGCTTTTCTTAAAAAAGCAATGCGTTGCCTGCCACCAAGTGGGTGGGACCGGGGGCGTGATCGGCCCGAGCCTCGACAACCTCGCCCAGCAAGGCTCGCCGATCTTTCTTGCCTCCGCTATGTGGAACCATGGGCCGGCCATGGCTGAGGCGATGCAGGCGAAAAAAATGGAGCGCCCCAACTTCAGTGGAGCGGAGCTGGAAAATCTGGTAGCATATCTGAAGTCCGCGAGTCCAGGGCAAGGAACGGGAAAACTCTATCTTTTACCTGGTCGGCCGGATGAGGGGCGAGAGCTTTTTATCAGAAGGCGCTGCGGCGATTGCCATAGCATCAAGGGACTGGGAGGGAAGGTCGGGGGAGAGCTGGCTGAACGCAAGGTCCAGTTGGGTCTGGTCGAATTTGCCGCGGGGATGTGGAACAAGGCGCCTGCGATGCTAAAGGAAATGAAAGGAAGAAATATTCCCGTCCCCCAGTTGCAGGCGGAAGAGATGGCAGATATCGTCGCCTACCTTTATGCCGTCCAGTACTTCGCTCAGCCGGGAGATGCTCGGAAAGGAGAACAGCTCGCGGCGGCGAAAGGTTGTCTCAGGTGCCACCAGATGGACGGCAAGGGCGGGCAGATCGGCCCTAACTTCAAAAAAGTGGCGGGTCTGGACCAGCCGGCAACGATTATTTCAGCAATGTGGAACCACGGGAGCACTATGGAGCAAAAGATGCGGGAGATGTCCTTGCAATGGCCGCTCCTTAAGGGGGCTGAGATGGCAGACCTCGTGTTCTTTATCCAGACCCAAGGGCGGAACCAGTAGTGAATTTAGACGGCTTCAGTCGGCTCGCGGGACTTGTTCTGCTGATTGTCTCTCTCAGCCCGTCCTATCTAGCGGCGCAGCAAAAACCGGATAATTGCGTCGGGTGCCACACGGCGCTCGGCGATGAGCGGCTTGCCGAGCCGGCGAAGCATTTCGCCGAAGATATCCATGCCGCCAAAGGCTTCGGCTGCGTCTCTTGCCACGGTGGCGACGCCTCGGACGCGGAAATGAGCGCCATGAGTCCGGCCAAGGGTTACATTGGCAAACCCAAAGGAACGAAGATCGTGGAGGTCTGCGGCCGCTGCCATTCCAACGCCAGTTTCATGCGGCAGTACAATCCGGCATTGCGGGTGGATCAGGTGACCGAGTACTATAGCTCGGTCCACGGCCGTCGCCTGAAGGAATCGGGTGATCCGAAAGTCGCGATCTGTTCGAGCTGCCATCGGACCCACTCTATCAGGCCACCTTCGGATCCGCGCTCCAGCGTCCATCCGCTTAAGGTCGCCGATCTTTGCGGCTCCTGTCACGCCGAGGCCAAGATTATGGCACAGTACAAAATCCCCACGGACCAGCTCGAAAAATACAAAAAGAGCGTGCACTGGACGCTGCTTTCAGTCAAAGGAGATCTCTCCTCGCCCACATGCAACGACTGCCATGGCAATCATGGCGCCACTCCCCCGGGGATCTCTTGGGTCGGGAACGTATGCGGGCAGTGTCATGTGGTGAACGCGGAGCTTTTTGAGAAGAGCCGTCATGCGAAAGTCTTCGTCCAGATGGGGATGCCAGGATGCGCGAGCTGTCACGATAACCACCAGATCTTTGAGACGAGCGATGAAATGCTTGGTCTCGGAGAGCAGGCCGTGTGCATCAGGTGCCACTCGGCGGAGGATCGGGGGGGAAAGAGCGCTGCCGCGATGCGCACGATGATCGACTCGCTTCGGAAGGAATACGATAAAGCGCATTCGATTTTGCTTAAGGCCGAGCATTCAGGCATGGAGGTGAGCCAGGCCCAGTTTGAGCTCAACGAGGCGAAGACCGCGCTGGTTAAGGCGCGCGCGGCGATTCACGCTTTCTCGGTGGTGGTGGTGAAAAAGGAAGTCGATCCCGGGCTCCAGATCAGCGCAAAGGCTTATACCCGGGGCTTGAAAGCGCTTGAAGAATTAGGCTTTCGGCGCAGGTGGCTGGTCGTGTCCATGGCGATCATCCTGGCGCTGGTCGGCGCCATCGTCGTGAAGATACGGCGAATGGAACGCAAAGAACAGTAAACGGGGCAGATTGAGTTCAAGGAGAGTTGCGATGGCACAATGGTCGATGGGCGGGATCGTGGATCGCAGGAGATTTCTCAACTGGTTTCTGGGCACGACGGCGGGGGCTTTTTTATTTACGGTCTTCTATCCGATAAGCCGCTACCTGGTGCCGCCGAAGGTGCAGGAATCGACTTCCCGGACGGTAACCCTTGCGCTGAAGCCCGCGGATGTCAAGTCTAACACCGGACAAATCTTCCGATTCGGGAGCCAGCCGGCCATCCTGGTGCGCACTCCCGCTGGGGAGCTCAAAGCCTTCACTGCGGTGTGCACCCACCTTGCCTGCATCGTTCAGTACCGTAACGACCTGAACCATATCTGGTGCGCTTGCCACAACGGCCACTTCGATCTAAACGGCCAAAATATCTCGGGTCCCCCTCCCCGGCCTCTGGAGCAGTATGTCGTCAATGTGCGCGGAGATCAGATCGTGGTGAGCAAGGGCGCATGATGTTCAGGAACGGAGATCGTAAGATAGAAGAGATCTGGCTCTGGCTCGACGAGCGCGTCGGCCTGACCGAGATCTTCAAGCTGGTCAAGAAGAAAGATGTGCCGGTTCACATCCATACCGTTTGGTACTACCTGGGGGGCATGACGCTTTTTTTGTTTGTCATCCAGGTGACAACGGGGATTCTTCTTCTTCTCTACTATCGTCCGAGCGCCGAGGAGGCCTACGAGTCGATCCAGTTTCTGATGACTGAAGTCGAGTATGGCTGGCTCGTCCGCTCGATCCACTCCTGGGCCGCCAATTTGATGGTTTTTACGCTGTTCGTCCATCTTTTTAGCGTCCTTCTGCTCAAGGCCTATCGTCGGCCGCGGGAGGTTACCTGGCTTTCGGGAATGGGGTTACTGGGACTGGCTCTGACCTTCGGATTCACCGGTTATCTCCTTCCGTGGAACGAGCTTGCCTACTTTGCCACGAGGGTAGGAACGGAAATCCCCGGGGCGGTCCCGCTCGTAGGATCCTTTCTGCGGCGGCTCCTGCGCGGCGGCGACGATGTCACCGGCGCGACGCTCACGCGCTTTTATGGCATTCACGTGGCGATCCTACCGGCGCTGACCACGCTCTTTTTGGGACTGCATCTTTTTTTGGTTCAGAAACATGGGATGAGCGTGCCGCCGGACGTGGAGCGGCAAAGCAAAGAGAAAAAAGTGATGCCGTTTTTCCCTAATTTTCTCCTGCGCGATCTGGTAGGTTGGCTAACAGCCCTAGCCATTCTGGCTGCATTGGCGGCATTTATTCCTGCGGAGTTGGGCAAGAAGGCGGATCCCTTCCAACCTGCCCCGGTAGGCATCAAGCCGGAGTGGTATTTCATGTTTATGTTCCAGACACTCAAGTATCTGCCCAGCTATATTCTCGGGATCGAGGGTGAGATCCTGGGGGTTTTGGGCTTCGGGTTGGGTGGTCTGTTCCTGGCTCTGATACCCTTTCTCGACCGGCGGGCCGCTCGCGGCGAGACGAGCCGTTTGTTTACCTGGATCGTCATCGCCATCATAGCGTACATGGTAGTGCTCACCTATCTGGGCTACACCGTGAGTCCGACAAAGTGAGATAGAATGGATTGCTTGGCGGGAGCGTCTAAAAGTTCAGCAGAAAAAAAAGGCAGGAGAGACCACAATGAACGGCAAGAAGGCCTTCTCAACCAAGGAAGCCAAAGACTGCGCGAAGTGCCACCGGAAGAAGTAGTAAGAGGGAGATTGAGGTGAAATGAAAGGAGAAAGTTCATGCGTGTTTACACTGGTGTCTTGACAGGTCTAACTCTTTTGCTGCTGTCGCCTTTATCCTACGGCGCAGAAGGGGCAAAGAGCCTTTATACGAACCGCTGCCAGGGCTGCCATGGCCCGGACGGGAAAGGTAGTCCGACCATGGCCAAGGCCTTGCAGGCTACTATCCCTGATCTCACCACTAAAGAGATGGGAAAGAAACCCGATAAAGAGCTGTTAGAGGCCCTGTCCAAAGGGAAGGGAAAAATGCCGCCGCAATCCGGCCTGAGCGACAAGGAGCTAAAGGATCTCATAGTCCACGTGCGGGACCTCTCCAAAGGCAAATAGGCAAGTAAAATGGGCCAGGGCCCAGAGACAGAATATGGCCAAGTGGCGAGAGGCAAAATTTCAGCTTGCTCGATCCCTGGCCGGAAAACTAGTCCTGGGATTCCTCCTTATTGCGGCCCTTGAGGCTGTGCTGCTGGGAGGAGTGAGCCTTTACTCCTTACAACGATCGACTGTCATTAATCGACAGCTTGAAGAGATCAGTCTATCGCTAGAGGCGACTCGCTCTCTAGGGCTGGACCTTTCACAGGTTCCACGACCCATAGATGAATACCTTTTGGGCGGCGGTTATGCCCCGGCCTTCGACAAGTTCCGTGACGCCCTGTCTGTCGTTAGGACCAGCCTGAAGAGCTGCGGCTCGGCTGTGTGCCACGGAGCCGCTAAAGAGCCACAACAGATGGCGGCCGTGCTCTCCCCGCTGATTGCCGACCTTCGGGAGAAGGGCACAGCGATCTTCGAGAGCAAAAACCCGGGCCAAGACACCATCCGACTGAGAGGAGAGGTAGAGAGCCTGGTCACCCAAACTCAAGGCCTGATGGATACGATGTCGTCGGCCCTATCTGAAAGGGTTAAAGTCCTCCGCAGAGAATCCGCGCAGATCGGCCAGGGGACGATCCTGCTTTTCTTTTTCTTTACTTTCCTGTCGCTTGGCGTAACCGCCGCTGTTGCCTTTGCTGTGGCGCGGCACATTACGGTCCCTGTTCGCGACCTCCTTCACGGCACACGGAGGATTACGGAGGGAGATCTGGAACACCGGGTAGAGGCAAGGGCTCATGATGAGATAGGAGAATTGGCCGATTCGTTCAATGCTATGGTCCAAACGCTGAGGGAATACAAGGATCGTATCGACGATTACAGCCGCTCCCTGGAAGAAAAAGTTCGGCTGCGGACTGAGGAATTAAAAAAGGCCCAAGAGTCCTTGCTTCAGTCAGAAAAGCTGGCCTCGATCGGTCTTCTGGCCTCGGGGGTTGCGCACGAACTGAATAATCCGCTGACCAGTATTCTCATGAATATCAACCTGCTGATGGAGGAAGCGGGTGACAGCACGGATATTCACAGGGAACTCAAGCGTATTAGCGATGACACCCTGCGCTGCAAGCGGATTATTGAAGACCTTAGAGATTTCTCGCGCCGCCATGAACTCGACATCCGCTTCTCGGATATCAATGATGTGCTCGACAGCACTCTCGGGTTGGTAAAGCACCAGCTGGAGCTCTATGGCATCTCCCTCCACCAGGATTTTTCTTCGGATCTCCCCCTGATCTCGTGTGATCCGGATCGGATGAGACAGGTTCTGATGAATGTTTTTGTCAATGCGATTCAGGCGATGCCTCGCGGGGGGAGCCTGACCGTGGAAACCGCGCTGCGTGAAGGCTTAGTTGAAATTACAGTCCAAGATAGCGGAGCGGGTATTCCGCGCGATATCCGAGGCAAGATCTTCGATCCCTTTTTCACTACAAAAGAAGCAGGGACAGGTTTGGGACTTTCGATCGTTTATAGGATAATGCAAGAACACGGGGGGAGGATCGAGGTGGAGAGCCGAACTGCTGAGGAGATTGAAACAGGCTCGTCGGGATCCGTCGGTACGACGATTCGCCTTTATATACCGTTGAAAGCCGTCAGCAATCAGGTATCAGCGGTCGGCCAGAAAAGGACTGAGTCATGAGGGCTGAAAGCTGAACGCTGATGGCTAGAAGCTTATAGGCTATGGACACTAGCGAGAAGAAGATCAAGGGAAGAATCCTCGTTGTCGACGACGAGGAGCGCATCTGCGAGGCAGTGGAGAAGGCCCTGGAGCGGATCGGGTACGACGTAGAGAGCAGCCTGGATGCATTCGTTGCGTGGGAGAAATTTCAGAAAAGCTCCTTTGATATGGTTATCTGCGATGTCAAGATGCCGGGGATGGACGGAATGGCGCTCCTCGATCGAATCAAGGAGCATGACCCGACCACTCTGGTTCTCATGATAACAGGTTATGCGTCCATTGAGTCTGCGGTCGAGTCGATTAAGAAAGGGGCCCAGGATTACATCCCCAAACCCTTTACCCCGGATCAGATTCGCGTGCTCGTCGAGCGGGCTTTCGAGAGGAAACGCCTTGCGGACGAAAACATCTATCTCCGAGGGGAGCTCAAGCAGCTTTACGGAAAGGATGTGGTGATAGGGAAGAGCCAGGGGATGCAACAGGTCTTTGACCTGGCAGTCAGGGTTGCGGCGACGGACTCTTCCGTGCTGATCATGGGAGAGAGCGGCACCGGCAAGGAGGTCCTGGCGCGTCTGATCCACTTGAGCAGTCATAGGGCTGGCGGGCCCCTTGTTACTGTGAACTGCTCGGCTATTCCCGAGAACTTATTGGAAAGCGAACTCTTCGGCCATAAGAAGGGCGCCTTCACCGGGGCTCTCTACATGAAGCGGGGAAGCTTTGAGCTGGCCAATGGAGGCACTCTTTTCCTCGATGAGATTGGTGATATGAAACTTGAGATGCAGGCCAAGATCCTCAGGGCCCTCGAGGAGCGCAAGATTAAGAAAGTGGGTTCGGAGGAGGAGGCGGCGATAGACGTGAGGGTTATTGCAGCGACGAATAAGGACTTAGGGGAAGAGGTCAAGGCCGGCCGCTTCCGCGAAGATCTCTTCTATCGCCTCGATGTCGTTCAGATCGCGGTTCCTCCCTTGCGCGAGCATAAGGAAGATGTCGCCGTGTTCGCGCGCCACTTTCTCAAGCTCTTCGCCACAGAGATGAAAAAGCCGGTAGCGGACTTTTCTCAGGAGGCGCTGAGCCTGATGATGCGTTATGACTGGCCAGGAAACGTGCGAGAGTTGAAAAACGCCGTGGAAAGAGCGGTCATTTTTGCGCGCCCCGGCGAGCCTATTCGAACAAGCCATTTCCCGCCCCAGCTCCGCGCCGAGATGGGTGAGCCTAAATCTTTTGCCGTACAGGGATTTAAGAGTTTGCAGGCGTTGGAGTTGGATTATATTAAAGAGGTGCTGGACGCCTGCGGCGGCAATAAAGCTAAGGCTTCAGCAGTCCTCGGTATTTCACCCTCTACCATCTGGCGTAAACTGCAGCAAGAATCATAGGCGGGCAAGGCTCTCTTAGCCCATCGCCTCCTACGATCATTCATTTCGCAATTTATTGCAAAATGAAATTTCAAAAAGCCCCTGTAATTCCAATAGGTTGGAAATCAACCATTGCAAGTTGCAATTCTTTTCTCTGGTGTCGCTCAGGGTCGCTATCCAGATCAAGAAATCCCTTGATAGATTAGCTAGTTATCGGCCCCAGGTTTTTCCGCTACTTGGTCTTTTTCTTGCTTCTGAACCTACTGGAAACGGACGATGGAGGCCAAGAAGGATACCAGCGGCAGTCCTCTGAAGATATTCAGGCGGGAAGAATCGCTGCGCTCCCGTCAACATCGAGGCGTTTGCGTGCGCGTGATCTACGAGTGGGATTCTCTGGAAATTCTGCGCACAGAGATGGAACCGGGGAGCACCCTGGAAAAAGACGAGGTAGGAAAGTTCCCCGTGATCCACTTTGTGATCGAGGGAAGTCCGGCTGTTTTGGCTGGCGGCAAATCCAACGATCTCATGCCTGGCGATAGTATCGAATTGAGCAAAGGGCAGGAATACAGGATTTCCAACCATACATCGTCTCGTTCGACCATTTTAAGCATTGTGTCAAAGGGCTCAGCGCAGGAAAAAGGGCATGCCTACGGTGTGCCCCCCCAGGAGACGGGCTCCGCAAGCAGCCATTAGGAAATTTTAAAGTGGGAGGCAAACATGAGGAGACCAAAAAGGAGAAACAGAAGGAAAAAAACATGAGCCGAAGATTTCTGATGTTGTTGACCATCGCATTCTGCATCTTCGGATTGGTAGTATCCGGTGCCGAGGCAGCGGAGAAGAAGACGGGTGGCGCCACAGTAAGGGGGACGGTTCAAGACAGGTCCGGTCTGGCCATTTCGAACGCCACGGTGTACCTGATCCCGACTGCCGATGTAGTGGCGTTGAGAAAGGCGCCGTCGATCGAAATAAAGAGAAATGCCCCTAATGATGAACCGATGGAGGATACCCTCGCGGCGAACAGGGATAAGTACCAGAAAGCAGCGACGGATAAGAAAGGCAACTTCACCATAGCAAAAGTCGCTGATGGAAACTACTTCATTTACGTCGAGCCGTCCGATAGAGAGCATCTCCCCGGCGGGGACCAGTCCAATAAGGCGGTATCGGCGTCTGCTCTCTCAGGGAAGCCGGTTAAGATTCTTCTCTCGGGCAGGATTCCCGACAACGCAACCCACGTCGGCACTTCGCAGTGTCTGATGTGTCATCAGCCATACGGGAGCGAAAAGAAAACGCTCCATAAACTCGGCATCAGCGTGGTCGGGAAACCGAGCGGTCTGCAGGATTATTCCCGCTTCCCTAATTTCAATGACGGCCTGAACAAGCTGATGGCGGGCTCCCGGTTTTATTTTTACAATTTCGATAAAAGCAGAGGGTTCGACAAATATGTGATGTCCGAGAAGATACCTGCCGACCCCGCATCGGTCAGCTTTACCGCGACGTTCTTCAAGGACAACGACGGCAAATTGAAATTCAAGACCGAAAATGTGAGAGATCCCTCCGACCCTGCAAGGGTCTACACCGTAGAGATGACCTACGGCGGCGGCCTTTACAAGCAGCGGTACCTTTTTCGGGCAAATGGCTCTCTCTTCCCGTTTGTGCAGTACAATTCACTCGGGAACGAGAGCTACAACGACCGAACGAGAAAGCCGTGGAGAGACTATCATGCGGATTGGCTCTTCAACGAGGCGACGAAGAAGTTGACCGATCCGCCGGAAAAGAAGTCGTTCGAGATTGACTGCGCATCGTGCCATTTCACCGGCTATACCCTCACCCCGACCGCGGGGGGTGGCTTCGTTGCCGGCGCGGTCAATGACCCCAACGGCGAGGCCGATATCGACGGCGACGGCATACCCAATGAGTTGAACATCGGCTGCGAGGTCTGCCACGGCCCCGGCTCCGAGCACGTCAAGTCGCCGCAAGCGAAAAAGGCATCAACGATCGTAAGCCCGGGAAAACTCGCTTCCGAAAGGGCGACGGTCATCTGCATCCAATGCCACAGCAGGCCGCAGGGCAACCTCAAAAACGACCAGCCGGTCAGCAAGGAAAACCGGATGCTCGTTCCCGGCATCAGCAGGAATGAGTACCTGATCAACCATACCACCAGAGAGGATGCGGCCCAGACAGACTTCTGGCCCGACAAGGTCCACTCAAAATCCCATCACCAGCAGGGGACCGATTTCATCAGGTCAAAGAAGTATATAAACGGAAAGCAGCTCATGACTTGCTCGAATTGCCATGATCCCCACGGCATGTCCGAAGTCAAGCATCAGCTCAGACAAGCGGTAAGGGATGGCAAGAATACCCTGTGCGCCGGTTGCCATCAGGAGAACGTTGATGTGAAGGCCCACACTGCGGCGAAGATCGGCATGCCGCACGCCATGCAAATTAATTGCGTCGACTGCCATAGTCCCAAAACCATGCAGACAGGCGCCGGTCTCGGCAAGGGCCTGGTGAGGAAGGACGGCAAGAATTACTGGGTGAACGACATCACCTCGCATCTCTTCGATGTCCCCAGAAAAGACAATTCAGCCGTGAAGGGTGTCGAGCCGGCCAGGGCGATGCCCATTCCATATACTGCTGCGTGTGGAACATGCCATAACGCGGAAGGATTATAAGTGACCATTTTCTCTTTTACGAGGTCGAGTCACTCTGGAAGAAGGGGAAGCTAGTGAAAGTTTAGGCTTGTGTTCGCAGAACCACTGGTTTAAAAAAGGGAAGAAAAAAATGGAAAGGAGCACACATCAATGAATTTCAGACATCTCTCTTTTGTGGGCGCAGTAATGGCGTTTGCCGTTATTGTTTTATGGCTGGGCCAAAACCTCGCAGTGGGGGCAGAGGTCCCTGTTCCAAAAGATTTCTCTTATGGGGAGAAGAATCCCTTGGGAGCGGTGCCTTTCAGTCACAAGTTTCATGTGACGGAGAAGAAGCTCGCGTGTCCTGATTGCCACACTAAAATTTTTCAGATGAAAAAAATGGCTGCTTCTGCCCAGATGAAGATGGCGAAGCTCAACGAGGGCGAGTTCTGTGGTAAGTGCCACGATGGGACGAAGGCATTTGCCACTAAAGACGCCAAGAGCTGTAACCGGTGTCACATAAAGAAATAGCCGGCAGCCATTCTATGCTCCATCGGCCGTAATGCAGGGCGATCTCAAAGCACCAGCAGCTCTTCTCACATGAGAGAAAATGTCCCTTTCCATCTCGCAAGTCTGCGAATAGCTGTTTCTACTATAGAACAGGCGAGGGACCGCCCTTTTATTTCGTCTTGCCCTGATCGTGGGGATTTTTTTTGATTTACGCTACTTTATACACATGCCATGCATTTTTTTTATCTATATCATTAGAAATTCTTATTGGAATTATCTTGGCATAAGATTTGCTCATTATTCGACCTTGAGCGCGAGTCAGCACCGAGAGGGGCGAGCGGATTTCCATTAAGCAATTGCAGCTAGCAGCGTGATGTCACGCGGATCGTGGCGTCCAAAAATACGATTCAGAGGAGGTGAGCCATGGCGAAAGATAGTATTACGCTGATCGATAACCGCACAGGCAAGAGTTATGAAGTCGCCATTTTTTACGGGACATATCCTGAATATGGAGCGGCAGTTGGAGCGGTAGACTTAAGGCAGATCAAGGCCTCAGAGGATGACTTCGGGCTCATGAGCTACGATCCTGCCTTCATGAATACGGCATCCTGTCAAAGTAGGATTACCTTTGTTGATGGGGATAAGGGGATCCTGCGCTATCGGGGCTATACCATCGAGGAGTTGGCCGAAAAGAGCACCTATCTTGAGACCGCCTATCTCATCCTTTACGGGGAGCTTCCCACGAAGGCGGAGCTGGATCAATGGATGCATGACATCACCTTCCACACCATCATCCACGAGAACATCAAGAAGTTCATGGATGGTTTCCATTACGACGCCCACCCCATGGGAATGTTGCTGAGTACCGTTGCTGCCCTCTCCACCTTCTATCCGGATGCCAAACTTATCTTCGATGCCGAATCCCGTAAAAAACAGACCTGTCGACTTGTTGGCAAGATGCCTACTCTTGCGGCTTTTGCTTACCGTCACAGCCTTGGGATGCCCTATGCCTATCCAGACAACGACTTGAGCTATACGGGGAATTTTCTGAACATGCTCTTTAAGATGACGGAGGTGAAATACCAACCCGATCCAATCCTGGAAAAGGCCCTTGATGTTCTCTTCATCCTCCACGCGGACCACGAGCAGAACTGCAGCACCAATGCCATGCGCAGCGTAGGGAGCTCTCAGGCGGATCCTTACTGTTCGGTGGCTGCGGCAGCCGCGGCTCTTTACGGACCTTTGCATGGGGGCGCAAACGAGGCGGTGCTTAAGATGCTCAGTGAGATTGGGTCCAAAGGCAAGGTTCCGGAGTTCATCAAGAAGGTCAAGGCAGGCGAGGGTCGATTGATGGGGTTCGGTCACAGGGTTTACAAGAACTATGATCCTAGGGCGAAGATTATCAAGCAGGTGGCTGATCAGGTTTTTGAAATTACGGGAAGAAATGCTTTGCTCGATATTGCGCTGGAACTGGAACGGATTGCTCTGGAGGATGAATACTTCATCAAGAGAAAGCTTTACCCCAATGTTGATTTCTATTCCGGAATAATCTATCAGGCGATGGGCTTCCCGGTAGAGATGTTCCCTGTGCTTTTTGCCATTCCGCGGACGTCGGGTTGGATTGCCCAGTGGGAAGAGATGCTATTAGATCCGGAGCAGAAGATCTCTCGTCCACGGCAGGTCTATTTGGGGCCGGACAAGCGGAGTTATCTGGGGATGGAACAAAGGGAGGCGAGCGCGGGGGAACCCAGTCCCACCAAACCCAGGAAGGCTGCGTAAGGCCCGGTTTAGGAGGGAGCGATGACAGCGAAGAAGATTGAACTTACCGAGACAATTTTGCGCGACGCGCACCAATCGTTGCTGGCCACGCGCATGCGCACCGAGGATATGTTGCCGGCGGCGGAGAAGATCGACCGGGTAGGTTACTGGTCGTTGGAGATGTGGGGAGGGGCGACCTTCGACGCCTCCCTGCGCTTTCTGAAGGAGTGTCCGTGGGAGCGGCTGCGGAAACTGCGCCAGGCGATGCCGAAGACGCGCTTCCAGATGCTCGTGCGCGGGCAGAATATTGTCGGCTACCACAACTATCCTGACGATGTCGTGCAGAGTTTTATTGAGCGGGCCGCCGCGGGAGGCATCGACGTCTTTAGGATTTTCGATGCCATGAACGACGTGCGCAACATGAAGACGGCGATCGAGGCGGCGCTGAAGTGCGGGAAGGTCGTAGAGGGGACGATCTGTTACACGATCAGTCCGGTTCATTCTGTGGACTATTTTTTGCGTTTGGGGGAGCGGCTGGCGGAGATGGGGGTGCAAATCATTTGTCTTAAGGATATGGGGGGGTTATTGGCCCCGTATGCGGCCTATGAGCTGGTAAAGGGGTTAAAGTCGCGTATCCCTCTTCCTTTGCATCTTCATTCCCATTGCACTGCCGGATTGGCGCCGATGAGCTACATGATGGCGATCGAGGCGGGTGTGGACATACTGGATACCGCCCTTTCGCCGCTGTCGCAGGGGAGCTCCCAGCCGGCTACGGAGGCTATCGTGGCTGCTCTGAAAGACACACCCCACGACACGGGCCTGGATCTCAAGCTTCTGGGCGAGATAGCGGAACATTTTTACACCGTGCGGCGCAAGTATGCCGAGTTTGAGAGCGCAGTCAACAACCAGGTGAAGGCGGACATTTTAATCTCGCAGGTTCCCGGAGGGATGTTATCGAATCTGGTGGCGCAGCTGCGCCAGCAGAAGGCGGAGGACAAACTGGAAGCGGTGCTGGCCGAGATGCCGGCGGTGAGAAAGGATTTGGGCTATCCCCCGCTGGTGACTCCGACCAGTCAGATTTGCGGTTCGCAGGCGGCCCTCAATGTGATGACGGGAAAGAGATACGGCGTGGTTGCCGCGGAGACCCGGAATTACGTGATGGGGCTATACGGCCAGCCGCCGGGCCCGATCAGCGAGGAGATCAGGCAAAAGGTGCTGGGGAAAAAGGAGCCTATAAGCTGTCGGCCGGCGGATCTTCTCAAGCCGGGGATGGAGCAGGCGCGAAAAGAGATCGGCTCTCTGGCCGGCAGTGAAGAGGATGTGCTTTCCTACGCCCTGTTCCCGGAGATCGCCAAGGAGTTCTTCCTCTGGCGCGAATCGCAGCAAGGCAGGCAACAGGCAGTAAAATGACGGAAGACCGCAGACGGCAGACCGGTCAGCCGTCCCCGGTCCTCGGTCAGTCTCTCGCCTTTAAATCACCTTATTAAGCGGATATTCTATGATCCCTACGGCTCCGTTTTGAATGAGCTTGGGGATAAGGTCGCGCACGACATCCTCGGAGATGACGCTCTCCACAGAAAACCACTTGACCCCCTGGAGGGCCGCAGAGGGATAGAGGGTGGCGATCGTCGGCGCAGTGATGCTGGGAATGAGCTTGATGATTTTTTCCAGATCGCGCTCGGCGACATTCAATTTGATCCCGACTTTATTCTCTGCCGCCAATGCCCCCTGAAGCATGAGGCTGATCTGTTCGATCTTGCTCCGTTTCCATGAGTCATTCCACGCCTTTTTGTTGGCGATGAGCTGCGGGTTAGATTCGAGGAGATCGGCGACGATCCTCAGACCGTGCGCCCGGATCGTGCTTCCGGTCTCGGTCACCTCAACCACGGCGTCCACCAGCCCGTCGGCGGCTTTGGCCTCGGTGGCCCCCCAGGAAAACTCCACCTCCACGGGGATTTTCCGCTCGGAGAAATAGCGTTGCGTGAAGTTGACCATCTCCGTTGCGATCCTTTTGCCTTTAAGATCTTCGATCTTTTTGATCGGTGAATCCTGGAGCACTGCCAGCACCCAGCGCACCGAGCGAAAACTTGCCTTGGCATAGACCAGCTCGGCGACCGCCTGGACGTCGGACTCGTTCTCCTGCGTCCAGTCTTTCCCTGTAATGCCCGCATCCAGGGCCCCGGACTCCACGTAGCGGGACATCTCCTGTGCCCGCACCAGGCTGCAGCGCAGGCTTGCGTCGTCGATCGATGGAAAATAACTGCGGCTCGTGCCGGATATTTTCCAACCTGACTTCTTGAACAGCTCGATGGTCGCTGCTTCGAGACTTCCTTTGGGCAGCCCAAGTTTTAATTCTTTCATTGCCTCTTTCATCCCCTATCCGATTTACGATTTTAGATTCAATCCAAAATCCGCAATCCAAAATCCAAAATTGGTTGTTCCCTTGATCCCTTTAACTTTTTTTGTAGACCTTCCTGGGATCAAACAGTCTTTTAGCGGCGATCTTCCAGCCTCCTTTTCCCCTCTTGCGGAAAAAGCAGCTCCTGTAACCCATGTGACAGGCGCCGCCGCCAAGCTGCTTTACCTGAAGGAGCAGCGTGTCATTGTCGCAGTCGATATAGATATCCTTGACCTCCTGGAAGTGGCCGGATTCCTCGCCTTTGAGCCAGAGCCCCCGGCGGGAGCGGCTGTAGTAGTGGGCCTTTCCCGTCTTACGGGTCTTTTCCCAGGCTTCGCGGTTCATGTAGGCCACCATCAGGACCTCGTGCGAGCGGTAATCCTGCACGATGACCGGAACGAGCCCGTTTCCTTTGGCGAAGTCGATTTTCTGCATCTTGGCGATTCCCTTAAGCTTTTACGAGGTAACATACATGGAGCGGGGTTTCAATAAGAAGGGAGGTTTCCGGAGGCGCTTCCGTCTTGTCTTCGGATCTACTATCCGGCTTGACGTCGCCTTTTGGGAAGTTCCACAGCCCGGACCACTTTTAACTTTAGACGCTGGGCCACCGCAGCCGAACGCTCCGATAGCTTGGGAATGATCTCAGTTAGGGGACGTTTCTTTTCTTCTTCGTAGATTCGTGCCCGCGCTCGATGAATCCATTCCAAAGAAGCATAGTCCCATTTTTCTTCTCGTTTCCTCTTATTCACCTGGCACCTCCAGCGGCGAGACTATATCAATCAGCCTATAACCGAATTTAACATTAACCGAGTGGACAATGTTTTTCTTTTTGATATTAACCATGTCCCGGAAATTCCAGGAGACAATCGCGTCGAGGTCGGCGACAGTCGCAATGGCGATATGCCTGGCATCATTCCGCTTAGGGAGCGGGACGAGTCGGGCATCCAGATAAGCTTCAGCCAGCCTAAGCGAAGCGGCCCCTTCTTCGACAAGGATCGGTGACAAAGTCTTGATTTGCCTTTCAAGCGCCACTCTAAGCTTTAAGGGCGCGATGCTGATCTCCTCCAAAACCGGCGTCCCAATGAAAGCCTCGTAGGGCGCCTGCTTTATTCTGCGAAGCACAGATTTAGTCAGCCTTACTCGCTCCGGGTCCTCGTCATCGAAGAGAGCCCCAAAGACCGATGTGTCAATATACAGACGATAAGGCATCGTAGAAAATATAACAGGGACGCCCTACCAAAACCAGCCTCAAGATCGACTTCGCGCCAGTGAGATAAAATCTTTCTCCGATTTGCTATAACGCATCGGGAATGGAGTGGACCCGCGATTGTTTACTTGACGCAAAGCCCCAACCATGGATAAGGTCAGAATATGTGGAGCCAAAGGCTATCTAAGTTAAAATCAATATAGTCCATCATATCGGGCATTCTAATAATTGCGCCCTGGCTTGGCAAATGGCTTTACAAATTAATTGACTTTGCATCGAATGTTGACTTTCTGATTCAGAGCTACCCCAAACTGAAACCTGTGGTAGATATTGCAAAATCAACAAGCACTCACCTTGTCGTTACAGTTATTGGTCTTTTTTGGCTTGCATATCTCATTGTCAGGCCGGAAAAACCAACGTCAAAAATCCCTGAGGAAAAAGGGCAACTGGTTTTAGCGCTCGATGACAACGATCCGAATTATTTATGGGAGTCACCTTTATTTCGAGGACAACTAACTACACGGGAACATCTAGAAATGCTTGCCGATAGAACCAAAGACCGTAGTGTCTCTAGAGGTTGTCGAGTGAAAGTTGTTAATGTCAGTACGAAAGAGAGCGCCAGAAACGTACGGGTTCTTTTGCAAGAAATTAATCCGTGCCCAAAGGAATTAAAATTGTTGCCGCTTCCTTTGAGGTTCACTGACAACAATCAACAAACAATCGATCTTGACCCCCGAGAGCCTAAATTTGTTGACGTAATTTATTGGAAATTTCCCGAAACAAAAAAGGGAGAACAGTGGCCGCCTAAATTTTACCTTTGTGGAGTCCGAGAGGACATCCCCATAGATGCTCGCGATTATCAAATGAAGGTAGTGGCATACGGTACAAACCGATATGCGGAGAAAGCTGTCTCGGTTGGAATGCGCGACAAGGATGGGAAGGAGAAAATTTGAATGTGGTCTTCATGAGCCCTGATACTCCAAGTTTTCGAGTTCAATTAATTTCCTAAGCGTGGAAGGGTAAAAGGGGATCTGACCCTTCGCGACCGCGAAACGTCGGATGCTTCATCTTCTGGACATATGCTTTGATAGTAGCTGTCGCTTGACAAGAAGGCGCTACTGCTTCGAATACCGCAGCGTCCAATTCAAGCTAGTTCAAAGTAATTCTAGGAAGTGGGCTGACCACCTGCTGACCATCATCCCCAAAGATGACATGGTTGCTTATCAGCGAGCGGTTTCTACAGCAGCAGAATTCGTCAGCGCCCTGGCTTGGGAGATTGGAGCTAGGGCCACGCTATGGGAAGCTGGTCAAAGGGGCTGGCCGAAAGAGCACTCCCTGAAACAAGCCGAGCCTTCCATATTCACTCCCCCACGGATTCGGTTCAGCGGCGGTGTTTGTGGCTATGACCTTACACGTATCGCACACGTCGAAACCGAACAGCAGCGGGTAGCGTTGGCACTTTTTCGTGAAGCGAGTGCCTCTAACAATGACTATCTGTCGTTTCTGTTTTATTGGCAAATTCTAGAGACGAGTGGTAATGACCCTGTCGGCTTTATAAACAAAACTTTTCGCAAGTGCCGTTCCCAACTGAGGCTTGATGCGAGATATATCGCACAGTTACCGCTCGCAGGGAGACCTTTGGGGCAATACCTGCTTGACGACTGTCGCCATGCTATCGCACACATTCGGCGCCGCCCAGGAAAGAAAAATCTCGATCTCGATCAACCTTCAGAACGCCTCAGATTAACACTCAGTTCGCGGGTGATCGCGGCCTTCGCCAGGTACTATATCCGCGAGGTGCTCGGGCTGAAAAACACTCTTCACCTTGTTCAACGGAAGAGAGGTGATATCCCAGTCTACGCTGACCGTAAACTCTTGGCTGATAGGAGCTATAGGCCGGTTCCGCCCAAGTATTGGCGCCCATCCCAGAAGTTGCTAGGCAAATCTGGAGGAGGGAACACAGTCATCCGCGGGGAGAAAGGGCCAGGCTTTTAACCTTGATGAGAGCAAAATTCAAGACCAGGCGCCAATTACTGCAAAATTTCTGACATCGCTGATAGATAGGCTTCGGCGTCGGTCGCATCTTCACAGGCCATTTTCTGGTAGCCCTCTTTTGCCAGACGCGCCAGCCGGGTTTTTGAGGCCTTGGCCTTCTCCGCATGTCGGATGATGGTCTGGTAAAGATTGGGATCCACCGTCACGCTTAGTTTTGCCCTATATCCTCGTGCCATATATCCCCCTATTTATCCGATATTCTATACTTCTAGATATACTACTACCATTGGAGTGTATCAACCCGTCGCAGGGTCGCTAGTTGTCCGTCCGAACCTGATTCCAGGCTCGGACAAGATCGGTGATGAGAAGGACGAGGGAGAAAAGGATGGTTAAGACACCCAAAATAAAGACAAAACCACCCAGGGATTCGGCGCGATTTAAGAGATTCAATGCATCGAGCAGGTAGTTCCAGTCATGGTCGCCGCCGATCAGAGGCAGCTCCATTCGGCGGGCATCAGCGACATAGATGGCTACGTTGGTGAGGCTCTCGCCGGCCCAAAAGAGCGTGACGGCAGAGGAGGAGCGTTGCTGATGAAGCCAAAAGTAAATGGCGCAGATTGCAGGGATTAGAATTTGCATCAACGATCCGCCTAGGTATTGCATGAAGTCGCCAAAAGGGGAAAAGAGAATGTGTCCCGCCTCATGAAAAATCAGGTTCGCTCCATCTAAAATCCCTAAAAAAAATCCCGGAGGCTCGATGGCAATCCCGCGCGCGAAAACCTTCCACGACAAGATCAGCAAGGCACCAAGTCCGATGGCGCGACCAGCTGCAGCTCCAGACATCAGGAAGCCCTCCTTGTTTTTTTCCTTGGGACGTCAGGCCAAAATCGATATATCACCTAAAGCGGAGAACGGCCAGATTTTTTCCCTGAAAACTGATTGTTGGAATCCTTTTTTGTGACACATTGACTGTTAGGAAAGGCCGGTTGTAGAATTGTTTTTATGAGCGAATTTATCGTGGTCTATGTGACTGTTGGATCGTCGGAGGAGGGTGACCGGCTTGCCCGCGCTCTGGTGGAGGAGCGGCTCGCGGCGTGTGTCAACCGGATACGACCGGTGCAGTCTGTCTACCGCTGGCAGGGCAAGGTGGAACAAAGCGAGGAGGAGCTTCTCATCATTAAGACAAGCGAGCGGCTCTTCGAGCGTCTCAAGAAACGGGTTCAAGAGCTGCACAGCTACTCGGTGCCGGAGATTATCGCCCTGCCGATCTTGAAGGGGAATGAGAGCTATCTTCAGTGGTTGGGCGAGCAACTCCTGGAGAGAAACCGGTAGCGAACCGATGCGCACGGTCAGGGAGATCTCTTCAGGCGGCGTTGTTTACCGCCGGTATAAGGGCCGGACGGAAGTGGTCTTGATCCGTACGCGCGACAAATGGTGTCTGCCCAAGGGTGGTGTGGAGGAAGGGGAGGGATTGCAGGAGACCGCCCTGAGGGAGGTTCGCGAGGAGGCGGGGTCGGAAGGCCGGGTAGTTGCAAAACTCGGCGATATTACCTATTGGTACACGAACAGAACGAAAGAGGGAGAAACGATCAGAATTTTCAAGCGGGTCTATTTTTATTTGATCCGCTACCTCAAAGGCGACGTGCGCCGGCACGACGACGAGGTGGAAGAGGCATGCTGGCTGCCCATCGACGAGGCGATGAAGAAACTCTCTTACCCTACGGAACGGGAAACGATGCGCAAGGCCGCGACTCTCCTCAGCGGGGCGAGCTTGCGGCTGCAGGCCCGGACATTGCGACGGGCAAAAAGGGGCTAGAATTCACGTTTGAGGATGCGGCGAGCTTTGCGCTCCTGCTTGAGAAACGGAAGGATTTCGCATGAAAAATGATTTTGAGGGCATAAGTTTTTCGATTCCCTACGAGATCGCTGTAGTCAGACCTTTGAAGCAAACGACTCTGAGGGAAAGAGAGGAGGCCCTCCGCAAAGCGCACTACAATACAGAGTTGATTCCCCAGGAGATGATCTATGTGGATCTCAAGACCGACAGCGGGGTCAGCTCCTTAAGCACGGGACAGGTGGCGACGGCGATGGGCGTGGAGTCTCTGGAGACGACCCCGGAGATGGCGCCCGAGGGAAACAGGGCGTTGCGCTCCCTTTCCGACAGGTTCCGGGAGCTTTTTGGTTTTCCCTTCGTCGTACCGTGCACGCACGGGCGGGCGGCGGAGCGGATCTGGGCTAAGATCCACGTCAAAAAAGATTCGGTAGTGCCGGGCAACATGCTTTTTCCTTCCACTCGGTTTCACATCGAGTCCAACGGCGCCAAGGTTATCGACGTGATCTCGGAAGAGGCGCACGATCTTTTTTCCGACCATCCCTTTAAGGGGAACGTCGATATCAAGAAATTGGCGGCGCTTCTCGAGGAATATGGGCCGGAGCGGGTCTCGTGCGTCTATGTGGAGCTGGCGGTGAACTCCTGCGGCGGTCACCCGGTCTCTCTGGCGAATCTCAAGGAGGTCCAATCTCTTGCGCGCGCGCACGGGGTGCCGCTGTTTCTGGACGGCTGCAGGATCCTGGAGAACAGTTATCTCGTCAAGCAGCGCGAGGCCGGTTATCAGAACCTTTCGATTCCCGAGATCGTGCGCGAGACTTGCTCGTTGGCCGACGGCTGTACCCTGAGCGCGTTAAAAGATTTTTTGGTGCCGGCCGGTGGCTTCATCGGCATCCGGGACGCGAAGAGTTTTCAGAGGGCCTATGTGCAGAATTTCTTCGACGGGACACAGCTTGCCGGGAACGCTATGGATGCCATCAGCACGGCGCTCGCGGAGATCTCCGCCTCTCCTCTGTATGTCTCCAGCCGGGTCGAGCAGGTAAACTATCTCTGGCTTAGGTTGAAAGGGGGCATCCCGGTTCTCTGCCCTCCCGCGGGCCATGCGGTTTATATCGACGTCAAGAGTTTTTTGCCCGGCCTTCCTCCGGATCGCCGTCCGGCGGAGGCGCTGGCGGCCTTTGTCTATTCCATTTCAGGGATTCGGCTTACCAAAGGGCCTCCCCTGGCGCAGAGCCAGAGCTCGCGCGGGATCGAGCTCTTGCGCCTCGCGCTGCCCGCCCGCCGGTACGTTCAGGGCCATCTGGATGATGTGGCCGAAGCGCTGTTCTATGCCCACTCTCGCAGAGACGAAATCCAGGGATTGAAGCGGCTTGAAAGTCCCGAGAGATCCAAATACGATCCTCCTTTTTTCGAGCCGGTGGGAGTTCGCTAGCCATGGGAGATTTTTCCGATACCCCTCCGCGCCATCTGGGCGCGGTTTTCTTTCAGCGCGTTGAGCAATTAGGAGAGCGCGCCTTCGTCAAACTGCAGCGCAGGGAGCGCTTCGAGGAAATCTCCTGGAGAGAGTTCGGCTCTAAAGTAGAGGCGGCGATGCTCGGCCTTTACTCCCTGGGGCTGCAAAGAGGGGAGAGGGTAGCGATCCTCGCCGAGAACAGGCTGGAATGGCTGTGCGCCGATATGGCATCTCTGGCGAGCGGTCTGCCCAACGTTGTGATTTCACCCCGGCTTTCCGAGGCCACGATCCTTAAGGTTCTTAGCCACTCAGGCGTGCGCGCGGTTTTTGCGGAAAACGAAACCGGCGTCGGCAGGCTCTTGAACCTCAAAGGGCAACTCCCTTCACTGAGCCATATCATTGTCATGGATCGTTTGGCGTCTCCTCTTCCCTATACTCTCTCCTTCGATGATCTGCTGGTCCGTGGAAAGGAGGGTGGAAGCGAGCGCGTCCAGGCGATAGTCGAATCTGTCCACTCGGGGGATCTTGCTACGATCATGTACACCTCCGGCTCTACGGGCGAGCCGAAAGGGGTCATGCGGACGCAGAGAAATATCATCGCTAATATCGACTCCGGCGGGGGGATCGTCTTGAGTAAGCCCGAGGAGCTGGCGGCGGTGATCTTGACGCTGAACCACCTGCTGGGAAGATTTGCCTTTCACAAGGGCGCGGCCACGGGCAGGACCACGGCGCTCCTGGAGGCTACGGAGCTGGAGGTGGATCTGCCGGTGATCCGGGCTCTCTCTCCGACATCTATGACCCTTGTCCCCAGAGTGATGCAGAGGATTTGGGCGGCGCTCCTCGCCGAGGGAGAGAACCGGGACCAATGGGAAGTCATCGAGAAATTGGATCAGATCAAGGCGGAAAAAGGTTCCCTGGGCGCCGATCAAATCCGGCGGCACGAGGATTTGAAGGCATCTCTCAAGGAATCGGTGCAGCGCTCTTTAGGAGGAAGGATTAAGTATATTACCTACTCTGGAGCTCCCATGGCGCCCCGGATCATGCGCTTTTTTGAAGTGACCGGGATTCCACTCCTTGGCTCCTACGGCTCCACCGAATGTGGAGGTGTCACGCTGAGCGGGATCGGCGAGAACCGACCAGGCAGCGCGGGAAAGCCCTTTGCCAACGTGGAGGTCCGCATCGCCGGCGACGGGGAGCTGCTGGTGCGCGGTCCGGCGGTAACTCCGGGCTATTTTGAGAACCCCCAGGCGACGCGTGAGGTGCTCGACCCGGACGGCTGGTTTTATACGGGAGATCTTGGCTCCATTGATTCGGACGGTTCTCTAAGGATCGTCGGACGGAAGAAAGATGTCTTTTACTGCTCCGACGGCTCGAACATCTACCCGGGTTATATCGAGCTGCTGCTGGAAAACGACCCCTTTATACGGCAGGCGGTCCTTCTCGGCGATCATCTCCCTTTTATGGCTGCACTGCTGGTTCCGGAGGGCGCCAGGATCGCGGCAGAGCTGAAGAAACCGGATTCCTTCCTAACCCCTGCGGAACTCGAAAAGCTCCTTTGGTCCCGGGTCGAGAAGATTAACAACCAGCTGGAGGAGCCTGAAAAGATCCGCAAGATCGCGGTGCTGAAAGACGATTTTCCCGAAACGGTCAGAAGCGTGACCGCCTTTCAAAAGATCAAAGTGGATCGTAAGGCGGTCAAAGAGCTTTATCGCGAAGAGATTGAGAGGATCTATCGATGAGCGACGTAGCCCTGATCAGCGGCGGCGCGAACGGGATTGGGCGGGCCGTGGCCTTGAAGCTCGCCGCCAGCGGAATATCCGTAATCATTGCGGATCGAGAAGAGGCAGCAGGGGAAGAGGTCCGTAGGGCCATTCTTGCTGCTGGTGGAAAAGCGGAGATGGTTCAAGTCGATGTGACCAAGGCAGGAGAAATTGAGGCTGTAGTAGGAGGCGTGTTCCAGCGGCACGGCCGCATCGATATCCTGGCGAATATCGCCGGCGGCAGCTTTTATCGGAAAGGCATCGAGGAGATGAGCTGGAAGGAGTGGAAAGAGGTTCTCGACGTCAATCTCAAAGGGAGCTTTCTCTTCTGCCGCGAGGTGGCGCCGGTCATGCAGCGCCAGCGCCGGGGACGGATCATCAACACCGCATCCAACTACGGGGTCACCGGCTCGGCCTTGCGTACCCCTTACTCTGCGGCCAAGGCCGCGGTCATCGCTTTCAGCAAGTCTCTGGCCCTGGAGCTTGCCCCTTACGGAATTCTGGTCAATGTGGTGGCGCCCGGACCTACCGACACCCCGCGCGTGATGAAAAACTGGACGCCGGAGACAAGGAAGCTGAGGAATGCTGAAATTCCCCTCGGCCGCACCGGCAGACCTGACGATCTGGCCGAGGCCTTTTATTTTTTCTGCGGCGAGGAAAGCTCCTGGATCACTGGCCAGACTCTACATGTCAACGGGGGCATAGTAATGCCATGAGGCTTAGAGAGAAGGTAGCGATTGTGACCGGCGCCGCGCAGGGGATCGGACGCGCCATCGCCCTCGGGATGGGGCGCGAGGGGGCGAAGGTGGTGGTGGCCGATTTGCAAGCCGCAAGGGCGAAAGCCGTTGTCGATGAGCTGCGCGCATCGGGCACCAAAGCGCTTGCCGTCGAGGTGGATGTCTCCAGGGAATCTTCGGTAAAGAGTCTTGTCGAACAGGTTTTGCGCCGTTTCGGCCGCGTCGACATCCTCGTAAACGATGCCGGCATCTATCTGCGCTCCCTCGTGGCGGAGATGAAGGAGGAGGATTGGGATCGGGTCATCGACACGAACCTGGGAGGAAATTTCCTCTGCTCACGGGCCGTCGTTCCTTTGATGCGGGCGCAGAAAAGCGGGCGGATCATCAGCATCTCCTCGCGCATAGCCCATCATGGAGCCATCAGCGGGGCGCACTACGCCGCCTCAAAGGCGGGGATCATCGGCTTCGTCAAAGCCCTTGCACGCGAGCTGGGGCCCGATCACATCACCGTGAACGCGATCTGTCCGGGGGTCGCCGACACCGCCCAACCCCGTGGGCACCAAAGCGAAACGGTTCTCAAAGAAAAGCTCAGAGAAAACCCGCTCGGCCATGCCCTGACGGCGGAGGATCTGGTGGGTCCGATCCTTTTTCTCGCCAGCGACGCCGCCTCTTACATCACCGGGCAGGCGCTGAATGTCAATTGCGGCAGCTCCATGCATTAGGAGGGTGTTGAAAAACCCTTAACTCAGGCCGGTCAAAAAGGTCTCAGATGCAAGGCGCGCGAGAAACTGACAAGCGGAAGCGTACTTAGAAAGTACGTTGGAGCGAGTCCGCTCGGAGCGGGACCAAGTCCCGGGCGGTCGAACGCCACTATCATAACCGCCAGCCTGGGGGTAGCTCGAAGGACCGATGCACCGGACGTGGAGGGGCAAGTGTAGCACAGAGGTGCTATCAGCAGTTTGGCGAGCGTAAGACGATTGTATTGCATCGGGCCTGAGAGGTGCTCCCAGGCCGGCTGATGGCAGATGGGACTTTTTCAACGGTCTGCTAGATTTAAAAGACGGAGGCCGAGAATGAAGCTGATAGGTCTGATCTCGCCCAACCTGAGCGAGGATACGCTGGTAGATTACTATAAGATATTGCCGGAGGGGATTCGTATAGAGGGGCGGGCGCTGGATGTGGGGAAATATACGGACAGTGAATTCCACAGGGTGGAGCAGGGCTTTTTTGACCTCGTGCGGGATCTTGTAAAGCGCCCTCTGGATTTCCTCATGGTTACCGGAGAGCTCTTTCTTTCCTACAAGGGGCCGGGGTCCGACCGGCTGATCCTCGCTGCCGTAAAAGAGATAACGCCCACGCCCGCCTCCACTGTTCTCACAGCCGTGACCCACGCCTGTGAAGCGCTGCGTCTCCGCCGGGTAGTCATGGCTACCCCCTTCCCAGAGGACCAAGATGCCCGTCTGGTCCGTTTCCTGGCGCATGACGGTATCGAGGTGGTCGCGCATCGCTGCCTGGGATATGAGAATTCAAAGGCGATCTGGGACCTCCCGCCGGAAACAGGCTACGATCTCGCCTCTTCTCTCCTGCGCGACCATCCCGACGTCGATGGGCTCTACATGCCCTGCAACAAGTGGCGGATCATTTCAATCATCGACCGCATCGAGCAGGAATTCGGAAAGCCCGTCGTGACAAACACCCAGGCCTGGGTTTGGGAGGCGCTGCGGGGGATGGGGATAGCGAGGCCGATTGACGGTTATGGCCGTCTGCTCCGGGAAACTCGGCCAGCTTAACTGATATCGCGTCATTGCTCCGGGAGAGCGCGGTGATCACTTTTTTTGCCCGTTGGTACGTACTCGCGGTTTTTGCGCTGCTTGCGACGGCATTGCCCTTCGCCACTCGCATAGAAAAATCCAGCGCCGGCGCCGCACTCTCTATTATCGACACTCATGCCCACATCTTCCGAGGCTATGGAAAGAGGGGTTCAAGTCCCAACGCTTTCCGGGCGCTCGCCGCGATGGATGCGCTCGGCGTGGAAAGGACCTTCCTGCTGCCGCCGCCGTTCCCGGAGGGTCACCCTGGTCTTTACGGCCGTCCGGAACTCGAAGCGGTGGTCCGTCAGTACCCGGGACGCTTCGCCTTCATTGCCGGAGGGGAGTCTCTCAATCCCCTCATTCATGCGACACCCCCGGACAGGGTCACGCCAGACGTAATCACCACGTTCGAGGCGGAAGCAGAAGCGATAGCTGAGGCCGGCGCCGCAGGCTTCGGCGAGCTGACCGCCGAGCATTTCTCCTCCGGGCGTGGCAATCACCCGTATGAATCGACGCTCCCCGATCACCGGTTTTTTCTGCGCCTCGCAGACATTGCCGCGCGGCGCGGAATGCCGATTGACCTGCACATGGAAGCGGTGCCGCGAAACATGCCGATGCCCGCGCGCCGCGCGAGGGGTCCGAATCCGGAAAAGCTGAAGGAAAACATTTCCGGGCTCGAGCGCCTGCTCGGCCACAACCGCAATGCCCGGATTGTCTGGGCCCACGCAGGGTGGGACAACACGGGAGAGCGCACAGTTGAGCTCATGCGCGCCCTGCTTCAGCGCAACCCCAACCTCTATATGAGCATCAAGCTTGACCCTGGCGGCCCCCAGCGGACATCGCCGCTTGGCCCGGACGGCGCGATCCGACCGGACTGGCTCGCCTTACTAAAGGATTTTTCCGGCCGCTTTGTCATCGGCAGCGACCAGTTCTTCGATGAAGGCACGGAGCGCCTTACGCGGGCGCGCCGATTCGTCGACGCATTGCCGCCGGACCTTGCCCGTCTCGTCGCCCGCGAGAACGCCAGACAAATCTACCGGCTTTCGGCCCCGGCGAAATAAATGATTCGATCATGTTTGCTAACTTTGACCCGTTAGATTTAGGCGCAGTGTGTGTCGAGATGGGACAGTTCTGTAGTATCCTAACAATTATGGACGCTCTTCATTCCCTCAGAGTAGATAAGACGGCCATCACGGTTGCACCGCTATCTGCCCCCTCGGACGATAGAGAGTATTGGCTTTCTCGGTCGCCTTACGAGCGCCTACAAGCCGTCGAGTCTCTACGACAACTCAACTATGGCCACGGTCAATCTACCTCCCGACTTCAAAGAGTTCTTGAAGTTACTCAACGCGCATCAGGTTGAGTACTTGCTTATCGGCGGCTATGCCGTAGCCTACCATGGCTACCCGCGCGCGACCGCTCCTTGCTCCCATCTCGGTCGTCTTTCCGCTTTACAATCCCGGTAGCAAAGGGGTAAATTCGGCTCAGCGGTTTAGTCCAACACGTTTTATCCCCAATGCCACCTGGGGGATTCTGTCGAAACTCCTTACCCCTGGGCATCAGGGATAAAACGCTATACGTTGGCTTCGGACGCGGAGGAAATATGTGGGCGTATGAGGCAGCCTCTCGACACAGGTTTCTACATCCGGAATTCGGCGCGCGAAGTATCGGAAAGAGCTCAAGGTGCCACTTTCTGACCGAAAACCCTCGGGTTTTTTTCCTTCCTCAACATTGCCCCTACTGTGGTTCCCTATGCGACAAATTAGGTGAGAAGGACGAATGGTCTCGTGACAACCAGACAAATCTTGACGACTTCAACGATGTTGGCCAATTGCTCGTTTGTCAAAAATGTGGGTGGTGGACCGTTGCCGTCGTTTCCTTTTGCGAGGAGATAGATTCGGAATTCATGAACATTTCGGTTGGCCAGGTGCGAGGTGAACTGAAGCAGTTCAACACCAAGGCCGAAGGCGTTCCGCTTGAGGAACTTCATCGATATCTTCTCGCCCACTATGAAAAGCGAGGCACCATGGACGCTTACAAGGTCGAAGACGCCGTGGCGGAAATGTATCGGGACGGGGGATATCAAGTCGTCAAGACACCAAAATCAAAAGACGGTGGGGTCGATTTGTACATAGCGCAGAAGGACGACAACGATCTTATGGTAGTTCAAATCAAGCGAACAAAAGCCAAAGTCTGCGTGGATCTCATTCGCTCCTTCGCGGGCGTCCTACTATTCGATGGCATTCCGCGCGGTGTATATGTGACGACCAACGACTTCACCATCGACGCGCGCTCGTGGGCTAGGCAGTTGGCCAAACGACGTGGCTATAAGATCGAACTTGTTGATGCCGAGCAGTTGTATAGATTGCTAAGAATTCACATTCGCCCGAGATATCTCAGTGAGGATGATGAGACGGCACCCTTTCATCAGACATGGCATCGCATCAGAGAAGCTGCAAATACGAGACTTGTGGAGATGCATCGAATAGAGGTATGAGCTACAACTGCAGCCTAACTTTAGCGTCTAAGCGACGCCCGCGAGCGGGCGCGCCTGACGCCGGGCGTTATCTTAAAATAGAAATCCGTGCTTATGGTGCATCTAAACTAAAATGAAGGAGACCGCAAATGTCCGATCCTCAGGCAAGATTTGGGGTCTGGCCTGACTATTGACTTATTTCAAAGAGCGAGGGCGATGTCAGGCTTGCGTTATTGCATTTTTAGCCCAATAACAAACCGAACAGAGGACACTGTATTATGACACTTCTTATTTGGCTCACCTTTATTGCGGCGGCGGTTGCGGTTTGATTATCCAGTTTGGCCATAGGACAGGCTAAGTCACTCTGACCCTTGTATATCCTCTATCTGCCTGGCTAAACTCCCGAATGTGACTGGACTCTGGCCATTTTTCGGCAAAAGGGCTATTCTTTAACGAGTGGCGCAATACCGGTTCACCGACTATTTCGAGAAGGAGGTTTTGCGCAAGCGTCCTTATCTAAAAAGGGAATGGTGCATTCGGGTCCTGGAGAATCCGCTAAGAAGCGAGCCTCAGGAGGGAAACCGGTATCGCTTTTGGGGCCAGATTGATGAGTTTGAGGGGCGGATATTGAGGGTTATAACCCTGGAGGATAAAGTTACGATTCACAATGCTTTCCCGGACAGAGGTTTCAAGTTATGAAGCTCAATTATTATCCCGACACAGACTCTCTTTATATCGATCTTTCAGAGCGGCCGAGCGTTGAAAGCCGGGAGATTTCGGAAGGTGTTGTTCTTGATTACGATGCCCAAGGAAATCTCGTCGGCATCGACATCGACAATGCCAGCCGCAAGGTTGACCTCAAGCAGCTTACGCTCAATAAGCTACCGGGGATTATACAGACCAATCCAGCCTAACATTTCGCGTCAGGCTGATCGCTGACTGCGTGACTGAGTTTGAGCGTCAGCCTGAGGAAAGTTTCCTCAGCACCTCGTCCGAAAAAAGCCCCATCATCTCCAGATGCCTGTCCATAGTCGGGTAGATAAACTTGATCTCAAAGTGTGAGACCCCTGCGCTGGCATAGGCGCGGATCTTTTCCCGGATTTCGTCCGGCGAGCCGATGAGGCTGACACTTTCGAGATATTCCAGCGTCATCTCCCGTTCGTAGGTCCCGCGACTTGCCTGGAATGTTCCGAGAGCGTTTTTCTTTGCCTTGGAGGAATCCTCATCGATGCTCGCATAGACTTCTATTCCCAGGTGAATGGCCTCTCCGTCTCTGCCAAACTGACGAGCCATCTCCTTTACCTCTTGATACCGGGGCGCGATGTCTTCAGGGGTAAGCCACGCAGGCAGCCATCCCTCGCCGAGCTTTGCCGTTCTCTTCATAGCGGCTTCCGTCCATCCCCCGACCCAAATGGGAGGATGCGGTTTTTGCAGCGGCTTGGGAAATATCTCGGCGTCTTTGAATGATATGAACCTCCCTTCGTAGGAGGAAGGGTGGCTGGTCCAGACCGCTTTCATAGCGCCGACATAATCATCGCAGATCTTCCCGCGCAGGCGCCTATTTACTCCGAAAACCTCGTACTCCCTCGATTTGATGGTAGCGGGCGAGCCTATCCCAACGCCCAGGTCGAGTCTTCCTCCACAAAGGACGTCTAGAGTGGCCACCTGCTTGGCGATAAAGAGAGGATTCCTGCACGGGAGCATCAAGCATGCGATTCCGATCCTGACTGAATCGACCAGACCTGCCAGATAGGAGAGGGTGGTGAGCGCTTCGTAGAAATCAGGGTTTTCGTTTGTCTTAAGGGCTTCGTCGGAACCCGAAGATATATGCGTTCTATGGATCTCCTCTGTCCAGGTAAGATGGTCGTGCACCCAGACGGAATCAAATCCGAGAGACTCGGCTTCCTTGGCGACTTTTACGATCGACGCAGGCGAGGCCAGGGGGCCGGAGTTGGGGACTCTGATGCCAAAGGTGACCTCTTGTGACCGAAGAGATTTCTGTTTCATTTGTTACCCTTCCATTGAAAATCCCTATCCGTCTTGGCCGGATAACAAGGCGGCGCAGCGGTTTCTAGCCGCCTGCCATTGCCGTGGTTGTCAGAAGGACATGGAGAGATTTCTGGTTGTCAATTTCCGTGTCCAGTCCCTTGGCGTAATAGATGTTCGTGCCGTCCAGCAGGATCATCGCGCTTGCCGTTAAGGTCCCTTCGACAGTAAAGAGGGCGTCACGCAAAGGCTCGCCATGCTTTTGACATAGGATATCGAGCAAATCTCGCACGGTTGCCCCTGCCGGCAGCATCACCGTCTCCTCCGCCTCTTTGACCGCATTACGCACCAGGCCGAAGTACAGAACCTGAATTGCCGTTTGGCTGCCGCGAGCATTCCTGTCAGCGCTTTCCATAAGGGCGCTCCATTCCCAGCCGTGCCATCCCGCGTTACTCCTGGAGCCTGGTGACCTTTACTCTCACGCATGAATCCAACGCAGCCGAGAGAGAATCGATCCTCTCGACCGAGTGGGGTAGCAGGCTGTTGAAATGGACGCCTTTCCCGTAGGAGAGTCTGAGTTCCTTGCTCTTACGGCCAAAACAGCCGGCGGTTCCCACCGCTTCCGGGTGGATGCATTCGGTCAGCATGGCCTGTCCCTCGACCTGAAAGCCTTCCTCTGTTTCCAGTCGGATCCGATCCCCGGAGCGAATCCCCTTTTTGCGCGCCGTTTTCGTATTGAGGAGAACGGAATAGGCGTAGGCGTTCTTCTCGCTCAACTCGGCAAGGAAGGCGTTGTGCGAGGTGTAGCTCAAGGAATGATACGGCAACTTATAGTTGACGACGAAGAGATCATATCCGGGAGCGGAGCGGCCGTAAGCCGGGCACGGCTTCCAATCCACGAGGGGCTGGTAGTCATCGGTGTCCCAGGAGATTCCCAGGGATCCTGTTACCTTTCTTATTTCTTCGCCGGCGGCGATAAAGTATTCGAGGTAGAGCGGAAGCCGAGGAGTAAGAAAGACTCGCGGGTATGCCTCTTCGACATTTTTCTTCCCGGTAATGAGAAAGCCATTCTCCTTAAACCACTTTAAGCCCTTTTCCGGCCCGAACCAGGATTTCATCCACCGATCCGCCAGCTCTTCCCAGCCGTACTTCTCCGCAGGCTTGTAAGCGAACGGCTCTTTGAGATCCAGCGTGGCGTTTAGCAGGGTATAGAGGTCGCCCCGGAATCCCGCGCGGTCGGCCAGCTCAAAGAGGACCTCGACCCAGCCGCGCGCCTCTCCACGGGGCGGGACAACCGGCTGCCGCAGCATCCAGTACCAAAATCCCTCACCGGCCGCCACAAACTCTGTCGGCTCATTCGGAATCGCGTCGAGCCGTTCCAGGTAGTGGGCGTCGGGGAGGACAATGTCGGCAAACTCCGCCGTCTCGCTCATCTCGCAGGCGAACGCCACCACGAACGGAATTTTTCGCAGCGCCTCAGCCATCTGCTCCGGATTGGCGCAGGTCATCAGCAGATTGCTCCGGCTAACGATCAGCATCTCCGGAAAGTAAGAGAGTTTGTAATCTTGCGGGTGGAGAAGCGCCTCGGTGAAAAACGGGCCGCCATACGGAGCCACCGGGCAGAGATCAAGCAGGTCGAAGCGCTCAGGGGGCTTTACCTTGGTAGCCGGGTAAGGGGGTTTTCGCCGTCTCGCATACCCCTGCGGGATAATCAGGCCGTCGGCGGAGGCCACCGGAGACCAATGAAGGGGAGATGTCTGCGATACCGGGTTGCTTCCCAGATGGCCGCCGGGGACATCGATGGCGCCGACGATCACGTTCAGGAACTGGATCGCAAGGCCGGTCAGCATCCCATGTTTGTGCGCGGTCGCGCCCCGGTACCAGTTCGCCGCCGCGGGTCGTAGCGGCAGTTCCTTCCCGTCAATGATGATGGTGCTCCCGATCTCAGCCGCCTCCCCGAATTCACGGGCGAGGCGCCTGATGGTATCCGCCGCGATAGTGGTAATCGGTGCGGCGCTTTCGGGGCTGTATTGCCGAACGTGCTCTTTAAAAAGGGTGAAGGCAGTCGGAAACTGTTTTCCGTCTACAGGAAATCTCCCTTCCAGGGCCACGGAGCCCATCGCCGGGTCATCGAAGGGGCGTGGTCGCGCCGCGCTCTCATCCCAGAGAAGCGGCTTTCCGCTCCCGCCGTCACGCAGGTAGTGCCCATCTTCGCGGATGAGGTACGGCCCGTTAGTAAATTTGGCGAGAAAGTCCCGGTCGTATTTCCCTTCTTCGTTCAGCAGGACGTTGATCATCGCCAGGGCCAAAGCGCCGTCCGTCCCCGGGCGTATGGGAATCCATTCGTGGGCTTTCGAAGCGGCGTTGATCCCGACCGGGTCCACGACGATCAGCTTCATGCCGGCCATGCGGGCATCGGCCATCTTGGCGGCCAGATCCATGGGCAGGTGATTCGACACCGAACCGTTCTGCGTCCCGAACAGCATCAAATAGCGGCAGCGGCGGACATCCGGTTCACCGAACCATGTCCCGTGGGTCAGATAAGTCACCGGGTGGTAGCCGTTGCCACAGAAATACTGCGCCCCTCCGCCCCAAAAATTGGGTGTCCCGCAGGCCGCTGCCCACGCGCCGAAAAAGACCCCGGATTGTCCCCGCGTATCGAAAGATGAAACCACCAGTTTGCGCGGATCCTCCGCGCGGATCTTTTTAAGCCTCGCCGTGACGATCTCGAGCGCTTCGTCCCAGGAGATCCGTTCCCACTTCGGATCAACGTCGAACCCTTTCTCCGGATTCGTTCGCCGCATCGGGAAAAGGACGCGATGCGGATCGTAGAGCGACATGTGTCCCGAGTTTCCCTTGGCGCAGGTCTTGCCCCAGTTCTGCGGGCATTCCGGGTCGCCCTCGATCTTGACGATCAAACCGTCAATCCTGTTCACCCTGATGCCACAGGTGTTCCAGCACATGAAGCAGGTGGACTTGATCCAGACGTTTTCTTGCGCCGGGTTGGTTTTGGAATCCAGCATGGCCATTCTTGTTACTTGGGGATCAGTATCTGTTTCAGCTTGGCCACCAACGAAGGGTCGAGCCGGAAAAGATTATCCACGATCTTCCCGATCTCTTCGCCGCCTACCGGATTGACGTCCAGGTTGGCTTTATTGGCGTCCGCCAGAAACTCCGAATCTTTCAAAGTGTCCAAAAATGCCTTGCGCAGGAGCTGCACCCGATCCTTAGGTGTGGCGGGAGGCAAGACGAAAGGTCGGGCGATTACACCCGGGTCGTGGGCGCCCACCTGGATCAACTGTCGCGCCTCCTCCGTCTTGGCAAATTGAATTGCCAGGGGCACCTTGGGAAGCTCGGGATGAGCTTTGGATATGGCCTGCACCACGATTATCGCATTGCCCGTATCCAGGGCTTTGCGCCAGGTGGATTTGAACGACTCCCATCCGGTGCAAAAGCCGGCAACCTCTCCAGCTTCTGCCGCAAGACGAATATCCGAGGTGCCCTTGTAGCCCGAGACAATCTGCATGGGAAGACCGAGGGCGGCCTGGAGGATAGCAGGGACATCGTCAGTCGCCGAGCCCGGCGCAAGTCCACCGATCTTCACAGGCGTTTTGGCGGCAAACCATTTTTCCATGCTCGTAATGCCGCTGGCCTTGGTTAAGCCGATGGCATAGTTATCCTTCACCGGGACCCCGACGTATTCAAACTTGCGCGCTTCAAACTCTATCCCGGGGCGTCCCAGGAGCTGTTGAAGCAGGAGGCCGCCGATGAAGTGGCCGATGGTCAAGCCATCAGGCTTGGCTACCTTATAGACATGATTGGCAGAGATCAGACTTCCCGCCCCGGTCATGTTTTCGACGATAACGGTAGGATTGCCGGGGACATGTTTGCCCATGTGGCGCGCTATGGCGCGCGCGTAGGTATCGTAACCGCCGCCGGGAGAAAAGCCCACGACGATCCGGATGGTCTTCCCCTTATAAAAAGATTCCTGGGCGAGAAGTGGCGATCCCCAGAAACCCGGTAGGATACCGGCAAACAAAACTAACAGGGCCGAATTTAACAGTTTCTTTCCCATGGGTTCCTCCCGACGCTAAATCTTAATCAAAGCTGTAGAAGAAAGCATAGCGACTGTCAAGGCCGCAAATTTTTGTTATTTGACTCCCCGATTTTACCGCTGTAAAGTCCGAACTGATCAGCGTGGGAGGGAGGCCGATATGGAAGGAAAACCGCTAGGGCAGATGGGTCTGAAAGAAATCCGCGAGCTTGCCCGGCTCAAGATGCCGCGCAAGGCGTGGGAGCACTTCATGGGCGCCGCGGAAAGCCGCGCTACATTCCGCAGGAACCAACGGGCCCTGCGTGAGATTCTTTTCCGCCAGAAAATCTTCCATGACATCACCGACCCGGATACTTCTATAAAGCTTTTGGGAAGGCAGCTCCCCACTGCCGCGCTGGTGGCGCCCATCGGGAGCTTTAGTCTGATCGGAGAGAAGGCCGAGCGTCAGGTCGCTGACGGCGCGAGTCGCGCAGGGACCATGCTCTTTGTCAGCCATGCCGCCGAGTCGACTGTGCGCGAGTGGGCCGAGGGGACCTCCGCGCCGCTGGTTTTCATGGGCTATTTGAATAGAGGCAGAGAGGATGTGCTTGAGTGCGCCAAAATGGCCGAGGAGCTGGGTTATGCCGCCGTGGGGCTGACCATGGACACGGTTCAACCGGTCAAAATCGGCGATTACGTGCCTCTCTCTACTAAGGATGGAAAGCCGAGGAGGGGACACCCCGCTTCTCCACGGAATATCGAATGGCTGAAACGGGAGGTCTCGCTTCCCGTGGTGGTGAAAGGGATCATGAGCGGCGAGGATGCCCGGGTTGCTGTCGAGGCGGGGGCCGATCTCCTGGTGGTTTCAAACCATGGGGGCAGGATACTCGATTTTAATCGCGCCGCCATTGAGGCGCTGCCGGAGGTGCTCCAGGCGGTAAAGGGCAGGGTACCGGTTCTTTTGGATAGCGGGATCAGGAGCGGAGGAGATATAGTGAAGGCGCTTGCTCTCGGCGCCAAAGCGGTGCTGGTTGGCCGTCCGATCGGCTGGGGTGTGGGGGCGGCAGGGGCGGAGGGGGTGGCGCGGGTGATCGAGATACTCACCGAAGAGATGAAGCGGGTCATGATCTTGACCGGGGCAGGGGCTATCGGCGAGATCACAGAGTCGATATTGATCCGCGAAGAATAAGATTCGAGGAGGCAGCCATGAAATGGATCGTACTTGCTCTAATAGTTTTGGCGGTCTTGTGGGTCATTTGGGCCTATAACCTGTTAGTAAGCCTGCGGAACCGAATCCAGAATGGCTGGAAACAGATCGATGTCCAGCTCAAACGCCGCCATGATCTGATTCCGAATCTGGTGGAGGCCGTCAAAGGATACATGAAGTATGAGCAGGACACTCTACAAAAAGTCATAGATGCGAGGAGCAAGGCGGTAAGCTCTAGCGGCGTCAAGGCGACCGCCGAGGCAGAAAATCTTCTTACCCAGTCCCTGGGAAGGATCTTTGCCCTGATGGAAAATTACCCGGAGCTCAAGGCGAACGAAAATGTCCTGCGCCTCCAGGAGGAACTCACAACCACGGAGAACCAGATCGCCTTTGCGCGCCAATACTACAATGACCTGGTGATGCAGTTTAATATCCGCCAGGAAATTTTTCCCGCGAGCCTCATTGCCCAATTTTTTAATTTCAAACCCGGTGAGTTCTTTTCAGTACCGGAGACGGAAAAGGCCACCCCTCGCGTCGATCTATCCCTGCCTCGGTAGCGGATGGCTGGAGACCTCCAAGGGCGCGAGCCTCAGGATTTTGCCAAGCGCCAGGCCCGTAACCGCCGGGAGAGCGCGGGGATCGTTCTTCTTTTTATCCTCTTTTTCCTCGCTGTCGGACTATCGGTAGATTATCTTTATCTGGATGCCTTCACGCCATCCGGACCTCCGTTCGCCATAGCCACGGTTGTGTCGCTTATCTTGGCCACGGGGATCACCCTCACCTCTTACTACCAGGGAAGCGAGTTGATTTTGCGTTCTCTCGGAGCTGAAGGGTTGGACTTGCAGCTTCCCGAACACCGGGAGCTGCACAACGTCGTGACAGAAATGGCGCTCGCTTCGGGGTGCCCCATGCCGAAGATCTACGTCATCTTTGATCCCGCCCCGAATGCCTTTGCCACCGGCAGGGATGAGCAGAACGCTTCGGTTTGCGTCACCACGGGTTTACTGATGCTTCTCAATCGGGAAGAGACTCAGGGCGTGATTGCCCACGAACTCGCCCATGTCCGCGACGATGATATTCTTCTCATGACTTTGGTTAGCATCCTCTTAGGAGGCATTGCCCTGCTCTCGGATTGGGCGCAGCGCTCCTTTAACGTCTCACGTTCCCGCCAGGGCGCAGGAGGGAAAAGCGCTTTGCTCGTGATTCCCGCCCTACTCCTGATTCTCTTTTCGCCGCTGATCTCGCGCCTGCTGGCCATGGCGGTCTCCCGGCAGAGAGAATACTTGGCGGATGCCACCGCGGTTGAATATACGCGAAATCCTCTCGGGCTGGCCAAGGCCCTGGAGAGAATCCGCGACGCCGCGATGCCGTTTCAACTGGCAAGCCGGGGGACGGCTCACCTCTTCTTCGTAAACCCGCTTAGGCGGAGCGTGGATGATCGCGAGGGTCGTCTGGCCGATCTGTTGAGCACTCATCCGCCGGTTGCTCGAAGGATCATGCTCCTTTACCAGATGGCTGGTCTGCCGGGGGGTTCAAGGGATAAGGGGTTAAAGAGTTGAAGGGGCCGGAGTAAAAAGCGTGGCAAAATGTCCCCTATGTGAGACCGATATGAAGGAGGTCTCGGCCCGGGCGAATCCGGGCACTCTCATCGTACTGGACCAATGCGGCAAATGCGGCGGGATCTGGTGCGACAAGTGGGAGCTCTTTCCGGTTGATCCGGAGGAGGCTGAGCGGCTCGATCCGTTGGACGAGGGGCTGCTGCAAGCTCCCGTCGCGCTCAAGAAAGAAACTCTCTACTGCCCCAGGTGCGGGGACCGGCTTAGAGTCTTTCAAGATCCGTCATTGCCGCCGGACATCCAGCTCCAGCGCTGCCGGAGATGCGACGGGATCTGGCTCAACCGGGGGCAGTTCGGGCGCTTTAAGCGTTTACAGAAGAGGATTAGGGAAGAAAAGCTGGGACCAGAAGAAACGCTCCAGAAATTAGTTCATGCCTACCAGAATCCGAAGTCCTGGGTGACTACGGGCACCAGGGGCATTTATGCCTATCCCCACGCAGCGGCGGAGGGCGAAAATTGGCCCTCGATCACGCCAGGCGGCGCCTTTCGGCTAATTTTTCAGACTCTCCTAAGGCTGGTTTTGGGCTTCTAGGATCCGCTCTTCTATCATCCGGCAAGGGCAACGAGATCGATCTCGACGAGGGCTCCTCTGGGAAGCTCAGCCACGGCGACTGTCGAGCGGGCCGGCTTGGCGCTGCCCAAGTATTCCGTGTAGACCTCATTCATCGCTACAAAATCAGCCATGTTTTTTAAGAAAACGGTCGCCTTCACCACACGATCCAGCGACGAGCCTGCGGCCTCCAGGACTCCCTTGAGATTCTCCAACACCTGACGGGTCTGCGCCTTGATGTCTCCTTCGACGATGTTGCCTGTCTTGGGGTCGAGCGGGATCTGCCCGGCCGTGAAGACAAATCCATCGACCTTGATCGCCTGTTCATAAGGACCGATTGCCTTGGGGGCTTTATCGGTATGCACCGCTTCTCGCTTCATCTTTTTTTCTCCTTCGCAAATATTGCGAGAATCCTATAATAGGCATCAGGCAGTAGGCAACAGGCAACAGTTCATAGATCTGTTGCCGACCGCCTCTATCTTCCTTTTTTCTTGCAGTCCTCAGTATCTTCGTCTTATGATACGCAACCGGTGGAGGAAAGCAGTTCTGGATTAAAGGTGTGATGTGACTCTATTGACCGCCCATAAGATTTTGATCTCGACGGCTGTTCTCTTTTTCTTTGGCTTTGCCCTCTGGGAGCTCCGCAACTACTTCGACAGCGGAGACTTGTGGGCTATCTTTCGTGGCTTTCTCTATCTGCTGGTTGCCGTCGGTTTTGGGTTTTATTTGAGGTCGCTCAAGTATTGGTACAGGTGAAGCTATGGAGCCGACCCCTTTCATCGTGTCCGTCAGCGAGGAAGAGATCCGGCGCGAGCGGCAGAAGGCCAGGGAGTTGCGTTCGAGCCAGTGGTGGAAGAGACGCTGCTCCTCGGGCCTGTGTCACTATTGCGGAAAAAAAATCTCTCCCCGCTCTTTGACCATGGATCACATCGTCCCGATCATCCGCAGCGGCAAGAGCACTAAAGGCAACGTGGTCCCGGCCTGCAAAGAGTGCAATACCGCCAAGAAGCACAAGCTGCTCATGGAATGGGAGGAGTACACAAAAGGTTGAAGCGCTCGTGGAAAATCTCCTTTCAGCAACAGTGGGCATGCCAGGAACTGTTTTTCCGGCCCGATGCAAGCCCTTCGGGATTTCAAATGGCAAATCTCAAATTGCAAATCTGAGATCTGAAATCTGCAATTCCGAGCAGAGCGAGGACATATCGGTCCTTCAAAACACCCCCAGGCATGCCGTGTTTAATATGGGAGCTTTGTATGGAAGAGCTTAAAAGGTTTTTGAGTGGGAGAGTAGTCCTGAAGGTAGGCGACATCACGAAAGAAGATGCGGAGGCGATCGTGAATGCGGCCAACGGCTCGTTGATGGGCGGTGGTGGCGTGGACGGCGCGATCCACCGCGCCGGCGGGCCGGAGATCTTAAAGGAGTGCAAAGAGATTCGCCGTATCCACTATCCCGAAGGGCTACCTACCGGTGAGGCGGTAATCACGACCGCAGGCAAGATGGCGGCGAAGCATGTGATCCATACGGTAGGTCCGGTCTATGGTCGAGGCGGGAAAGATAAGGCGGAACTGCTCGCGGCCTGTTACCGCAACTCTTTAGCTCTTGCTGCAACCAAGGGGCTTAAGACCGTCGCCTTTCCGGCCATCTCCACAGGCGTCTACGGATATCCTCTTGATGAGGCGGCTCGGGTTGCTTCCCAGGCCATTGAGAAATTTCTCAGCTCCGACTCTTCTGTTCAGGAGATAAGACTGGTCTTTTTCAGCCGGGGCGACGCCGAGGTATTTTTAAAGAACCAAGCTTTTACCCCTGCTGGCGGGGTGATTTTGAGTTCTCAGTAGCTGACCCTCAAAAGGAAGTTCCTATCATTGAGACTGACGCTTTTGAACCCGGAGGTAAAAAATGTGGAACCGTAGTTTATGTTTGCTGCTTTTGTTGATCTCATTGATGTTCGGCGCGGTCCCGGTTGCAGCGCAATTAACCCCGCTTAAGGTCGGGCACAACTCTTTCACCGATGAATCCGTGCTCTACCTGGGAAGAGATGCGGGGCTCTTCAAAAAGCACGGCATTCATCTGGAACTGATCTTTATTCCCGGCGGATCCTTGTCGATGCAAGCACTGATCGGCAAAAGCCTCGACCTGCTGCTTTCGGGCGGCACGCCGTTCGTTTATGCTCAGCTCAAGGGCGCCGATCTAAAAATCATCGCCGGCCTCGTCAATAAAATGCCATACGCGTTTGTCGCGCGCGAAAACATAAACTCCGCGGAACAGTTGAAGGGCAAGAAGGTCGGCATCAGCCGTTTCGGCAGCAATACCGACTTTGTCGTGAAACTCGCGCTCACGGAAATGGGACTCCAGCCTAAAAAGGATGTGCAGATCATTCAGGCCGGCGGTTCGAACGCGCGTATGGTGGCGCTCAAAACGGGCGTCATTGACGCCACGGTCCTGACACCGGAACTAGCGATGATCACGCACAGATTCGGCTCCCGGACACTGCTCGACTTCGTTGAAAAGGGAATGGAGTATCAGCACATCGCGCTCATGGGCCGGTCAGATTTTTTGAAATCGCAGACCGAGCCGGTGAAACGATTCATGCGCGGGTATCTCGAATCGATCCAATACTATTTCACGCATCGCGACGAAGCGATAAAAAAGGGTTTGCAGTTAATCAAATCGGACGACCGCCAGATCGGCGAATTCAGTTATGATTACCGGGTGAAGATACTCCCCAGGGACGGCAAGCCCACTTTTAAGGGCATGCAGCTTGTCCTCGATGCCGCCGCCGAAGACGATCCAAAAGCCAAGAGCCTCAACCCGCAACAGCTCATCGACCTGAGCTTTCTGCCGTGATTGAAGCTGATCTCACATGAATAGGGGGGTCGAAAAGGGGTCGGCCTGAGCTGACCCTCAAAAGGAAATTCCTATCATTTAATGATGATCAGGGATCAGCAGAGTGCGCATGGAATGAAGCGCGGCGAGCAAGGCTACATACTGGAATTCCCGCTGATGGTGATGGCAACGGTCGTCATCTTGGCCGTGCTGGTGCCGAAGCTCCCTCCCTTGCCGGCGAAAATTCTGCTGGGGGCCGGGGTATTTATCATCATCAGGGGCCTCCACTACATGTTACTGACGCCGGGATGGCAGCCGGAAGGTCACAGTATCCGCTTCCCCTGGAATCTTATTCTCTTCCTTTTATTTGCGGTGGTGCTGGTCGCGGGTGCGGCAGCTTTCATCCTCTTCTATCCGAACGGCTTTTCCTCCTTTCCCTTCTAACCCTCCAGCAGATAGGAGAACTTTTCACGCGCTTTGCGGGCGACCTCCGGGCTTGGCATATTGACCCGCGGAAAGTTGTCTCTCCAGGCGTGCGGCCGTGTGGCGTCGATAATGGCCCTTCAATTGGTCGATTGTAAGAGAATCCTATCATTCATTATTTCCCATACAGGTTCTTGATAAACCCCGAATCCTCCAGCTCTTTTACAAAACGCATATCGATAAAATCCTTGGCGTTGGCCTGAGTCGCCTTCGGGTTGGTTAAGGCCAAATCCTGCAGGATCGTCTGGTACCCTTCCAGCGGAGGGTAGGGGGCGTTGGGCATGTAACGCGCTTGCCAACTCCAGGATTCCTCCAGGGCTTTGCGGTCGTCCAGCCGGGAATATTTCCGCAGGATTTTTAAGGTTTCCTCTTTATGAACTTTGAAAAAATGGATCGCCTCGACATAGGCCCGCATGTATCTACGCACGGTATCGGCGTGCTCTCTTGCGAATCTGGTCGAGGTGTAGATCCCGTTTTGCGGAAAGGGAATCTCCAGCGCGGCCATGTCAACGATCATCGGGAAGCCCAGCTTTTCAGCCATCGACTTTCCCGTCTCCGTTACCACGGTGAAGTTGACGATCCCCTTCTGCAGCGCCACCATGCGGTCGATGGAGCCGCCGATGACCCGCAGATTCACGTCTTTCAGAGGATCCAGCCCCATCTTTTTAAGCGCCACCCGCAGCGCGAACTCGGCGGTGGTGCCGGCGATATGGTTTCCGCCTATCTTCCCCTTTAAATCTTCAGGCTTCTTGATACTCGGCTGCGCCACCAGATAGTAGGGCAAGACGTTGACGTTGCCGGCGATAGCCACCACGTCGCCCCCGGCCAGTCGCGCGCTGGTCAAACCCGGCCCTCCTCCTTCTCCGATAGGGATCTCCCCAGCCAGGATCGCCTGGATTCCGCGGATGCTGCCGGAAATAAAAATTGCCGTGGCATCCAGTCCATACTTGTCAAATAGACCCATATCTTTCGCTATCCAGACGATGGCCGAAGAATTGGGGGCGACCGAAATATAGGATGTATTGATTTTTTCCGCCGCTCCTAAGAACGGTGCGGCAGCGAAAAATACCAGCCCGGCAAACAAAATCAGCGCAGCACTCAACTGTCTTCTCCGATGGATTCCTATTCGTTCCATAAGTCCCTCCTTGGTTTTGCCGGACCCATGTTAGCACTTCCGGCGAGCCGTGAAAACAAGATAAATTGCCGTTTGACAGCACCTCTCTTCACGTCTATCTTCCGCTTGAGCGAGCTGAGCATGAAAAGAGCAATTGACCTCGTCATGTTCGACCTGGACGGGACGCTGGCGGACACCGGCCGGGATCTGGCGAACACGGTGAACTACGTCCGCTCCCGCTTCAACCTGGTCCCCCTGGAAGATCGGTTGATCTATGGCCACGTGGGACGGGGCGTGGAGCACCTGCTGCGGAGTTCCTTGCCGGAGCGATGCCGGGATAGCTTGAAAGAGATCATGCAATTGTTTCTCGAACGCTATGAAAATCACCTGCTCGACTCGACCGTGCTTTATCCGCATGTGAAAGAGATCCTGGACTATTTCCATGAAAAAAAGCGGGCGGTGATCAGCAACAAAATCCATCGCCTGACAGTGTTAGTCTTGCGGGGATTGGGAATCGAGGTCTGCTTTGACGCGATCTTGGGCGGCGACAGCGTAGCGCAGAAAAAGCCCGACCCCTGGCCCTTGAATCAAGTTCTCAGCTCCTTGGGGGTTAGCCCGGCAAAGGCCCTCATGGTGGGGGATGGCGGCACGGACGTCGAGGCGGGGAAAAAGGCTGGAGTCCTTACCTGCGGTGTAACCTACGGGCTGGGAAAAACGGAAGAGATTATAGCGGCCAGGCCGGACTTTCTGATCGACGATCTGCGCCAATTAACGGACCACTTTTGTTGACATTATCGCATAAGGAGGAGCTAATATGGCAGTAACTATTCCAGAGTCTTATCGAGATCTATTTGCTAAACGCGCCTTTGCCCATCTCGGCACCGTGATGGCTGATGGCAGCCCGCAGGTTACGCCTGTCTGGTGCGACTTGGATGGGAGCTATATCCGAATAAACACGGCTAAGGGACGTGTCAAAGACAGGAACATGCGGCGCAACAAAAAAGTGGCGCTCGCGATTACCGATCCCGACAACGCTTATCGCTACCTGGCGGTTCACGGCGAAGTAGCGGAAATTACGGAGCAGGGGGCCGATGCGCACATCGATCTCCTGACCAAAAAATATTTGGGAAAGGACAAGTATCCCTTCCGCCAGCCGGGAGAGGTCCGTGTCATTTATAAAATCCGCCCGGAGAAAATCTCCACTATGGGTTAACCCGGGGCCATCCTCTTCCTCTATCGGATCATCAGCCGCTCGGCCCGTCCCGAGTAGTTGATGAAGACGGTTTTGAGTTCGGTAAAGAAGTTCAGTCCCTCCTCGGCCATTTCCCGTTCCCCGACGCCGGTAGCCTTGGTTCCGCCGAAGGGCAGCTGCGCCTCGCCGCCGACGGTCGGCTCGTTGACGTGCACCATGCCGGTCTCGACCTCTTCGATGAAATTCATCACCGAGTCGAGATTTTGCGTAAAGATCGAAGTGGTAAGCCCGTACTCGACCCCGTTGGCGAAGCGGAGCGCTTCTTCCAAACTGTTCGCCGTAGTCAAGCACAGCACGGGACCGAAGATCTCCTCCCGGAAGATACGCATGCCGGGCAACACGTTGTCGAAGATGGTCGGCTCGACAAAATAGCCCTTGCTCAACTGTTCCGGCCTCTTGCCGCCGAGCACCAGGCGCGCGCCTTCCTGCCGACCCAGCTGGATATAATCCAAATCGGTCTTCCACTGTTTTTCATCGACCGCCGGCCCCATATCTACACTCTCGTCCAGACCAGGCCCGATTTTCATCTTGCGGGCGAGCTCAACGAGACGTTCGAGCAAGCCATCTTTAACCGAGGGCAAGGCGATCACGCGCGACGTCGCTGTGCAGCGTTGTCCGGTGGAGCCAAAGGCGCCGCTGTGTATGGCCACGGCCGCTTTTTCCAGGTCGGCGTCGGGCATCACGATGACCGCGTTCTTGCCGCCCATCTCGCAGGTTACTTTGGCGCCGCGCGCCGCGGCTTTGGTGTAGAGCGCGCCGCCCACCTCGTTGGAGCCGGTAAAGGAGACCGCGCGGATCGCCGGTGAATGGACGATGGCCTCGCCGACGACGGAGCCGGAGCCCACCACCATATTAAAGACGCCGGAAGGTAGCCCCGCCTCTTCATAAATTTCAGTCATGAGCGTTGCCGTCGCCGGGGTCAGCTCGGCCGGCTTTAAAATTACCGTGTTGCCCGCCACCAGGGCGGGGGCCGATTTCCAGACGGGAATAGCCCAGGGAAAATTCCATGGGGCGATGAGTCCCACAACGCCGAGCGGCCGGCGAATGGTGTAGGTGAAGGTATCACGCGCCTCGGACGGGAGAGTTTTGCCGTGCATGCGGAATCCCTCGCCGGCGTAAAATTCCAGCAGCGAAATGCCTTTGAGCACTTCGCCTTTTGCCTCCTTGAAAATCTTGCCTTCTTCGCGGGTCAAAGTGCGGGCAATCTCATCCGCGCGCTGCCGGGCGATATCCGCCGCGCGCCAGATCACCCGCCCACGCTCCGGACCCGGAGTCCTTTTCCAATCGCGAAACGCGGCCTGTGCGCCCTCGATGGCGCGCTGAACATCCTCAGGCGTTGCGCTGGGAAACTCCGCCAGCACGTCATCCGGATCTGCGGGGTTGATGTTGCGCACCAGCCGGTTGGAGCGCGGGTGAATCCATTGACCGTTGATGTAGGAGCCAGTATGCATATGTTCCTCCGAAAAGAGAGCTGCGTAGGTCCTAAGAACCTCACTTCTTCTGAAAGTACTTACCGCAGCGGGAAGTGGACGTCAATATGGCATCAGCGGGATCGGCTAACGGCGTCCGGTCTTTTTCAAACGGAAGGTGTAAAGCGCTGTTCCAGGTGGCGTGCGTAGCGCGACATGCCGTAGGTGCAGAACCAATAGACGACCGCGATAAAAAGATAAAGCTCGAAGGGACGGATCTCGCGGTTGTTGACGATCTGTGCGGCCTTGGTGAGATCGACGTAGCCGATGATGGAGGCGAGCGACGTGTCCTTGAACAGCACAATAAACTGGGTCACCAGAGCGGGAATCATATTTTTCAAAGCCTGGGGGAGGATTACATAAAGCATCGTCTGAGCTGAGCTAAGGCCGGTTGCCGTCGCCGCCTCCATCTGCCCTCTCGGGACCGACTGAATTCCCGCCCGTACGATCTCTCCAAGATAAGCCGCCTCAAAAACCACGAAAGCCGTAAGTGCGACTCCATACTCCGGCAGGGCCACGCGCAGCAGCACCGGGATGATAAACCAAAACCAGAAGATCACCATCACCAGCGGCACGCCGCGAAAGATCTCCACATAGATTGTCGCGGGAATCCGAATCCAAGGGCGGCGGGCGAGCCGGCCCAATCCGATGAAGATACCCAGAACAAAGCCGAGGACGATCGCTGGAACCGCCAGCCTGAGCGTGCCGCCTACGAAGTTCCCAAAGCCCAGAAGCCCTTGAGCTATGAGGAAGTCGAAGTTCTTGACGATCACGCTGAATTCCATACTCAGTGCTCCGGGCGTGCGACTCTTGCGATCAATCCGGGAATGGCGAAACGTCGCTCCACTTGGGCCATCACAAAAGCAATGGAGAGGCATAGAGCCAGGTAGATCACGGTTCCTGCCGTAAGGGCCTCGAACGCTTTGGCGGTGTAGGTCTCGATCTGGCGCGTCTGAAAGGTCAACTCGGCGACGCTGATGGTCAGCGCCACAGACGAGTTCTTTAGGAGATTCAGAGATTCGTTGGTGATCGGCGGGATGATCAGGCGCAGCGCGATCGGGATAATGACGAAGCGGTAGGCCTGTGTTGTCGTGAGTCCGGTGGAGAGAGCAGCTTCGAACTGGGTTTTAGAAATCGACTGAATTCCCGAACGGATGACCTCCGAGAAGCGCGCGCCATGATAGACCCCGAGGGCGAACATGCCGGCCCAGAACTCAGCGCCGTGATTGAAGAGCCAATCCTGCAATGGCGTGGGCAAGAGAGGGGGGACGGCGAAATACCAGAAGAACATCCAGACTAGCAGCGGCACGTTTCTGAAGAACTCTACATAAAAGGCCGCGAGCACGCGCAGCGGCGGAAAGGGTAGAGTGCGGAGGGCGCCCGATAAGATTCCCAGCGCGCCGGCGAGCAGCCAGGCGAGGACCGAGATCTCAAGCGTCGTGATGACTCCCTGGAGGAGCCACTGACCGGACTGTCCGGTCCAGAGGACCGACCAATCAAATTTATAAGTCATCTTGAAAAATAGTTTTTAGTTCTTAGTTTTGGGTTTTGAGTTATAGGATTTCCCCTCCCAAAAACTAAAAATTAAAAACTTAAAACTCAAAACTGTTTTCACTTTGGCACCGCCTGGTAGATCATAAACTTTTTGACATCGGGCGACATAGGGTATGGCACTTCCCCCTTGGGTCCGAACCACTTTTCGTAGATTTCAAAGAACCTGCCGGAATCGATCCCTTCCATGAGACCGTTGTTGACCACCGTGCGGAAATCGGAATCACCCTTCCGGAGCGCCATCCCGTACGGCTCGTAGGAGTAAAAGTCGCCGACGATCTCCCAATCGCGCGGATTCGGGGCCTTGGCCTTGAGCCCGGCGAGCTGGATGCCGTCATTCGTATATGCGTCCACCTGTCTTTGCACGAGCGCCTGGAAGGCCGCCGGCTGGTCGGGAAACTCACGGAGTTGGGCAGTGGGTACCCGCTCGCGGATGATCTTGGCGTTGGTGGAGCCCTGCTGGGCTGCCACTCTCTTGCCGGCGATGTCTTTGATGTTTTTGATAGCGCTTCCTTTCTTCACCAGGAACTGGGCGCCGGTTACGAAGAAGGTAAGGCTGAAGTCCACGCTCTCACGCCGGCTCCTGGTATCGGTCATTGTTTCCGCGATCATGTCCACGGCGTTCGAAGTGAGAAGCGGGATCCGGGTAGGCGGAGTGGACTCCTTTTTTCCCAGCTTTACGGGTTTTCCCGCCTTTTTTGCCACAGCGGGGAGAATGAGTTGCTCGACCAGATCGATGGAGAAACCGACCCACTCATTCTGCTTGTCGACGTAGGCGAAGGGTGGGGAACCGGTTCGGGTGCCTACGGCCAGCGTGCCGGTTCTAGCGATCTTTTCCAGGGTGGTCTCGGCAAGAGTTGGCGTCACGCCCGCCAGTACAAAAACCAACGTCAAAAGAAGATTGCTTGTTTGCTTCATCGTAACCTCCCATCGCCTTCGGCGAATTACAAATCTCGGATTGCAGATTTCAAATTGCAAAATCTCTCTCCTTGAACTTTTCCGTCCTTTATCCCTTTTAACCCTTAAAGTTTAGTGGGAAAGAATTTTGCTCAGGAACTGTCTTGTCCGCGGAGACCGGGGAGTTTCGAAGAAAGTCTGGGGCGCCCCCTCCTCGATGATCTGTCCTTCGTCCATGAAGAGGACGCGGTGTGCCACGCGCCGGGCGAAACCCATCTCATGGGTAACCACGACCATGGTCATTCCCTCTTTGGCGAGGCCGGTCATGACTTCCAGCACCTCGTTGATCATCTCCGGATCAAGCGCCGAAGTGGGCTCGTCAAAAAGCATTATCTTGGGCTGCATGGCCAGCGCCCGCGCGATCGCCACACGCTGCTGCTGGCCGCCGGAGAGGTTGGCGGGATAAGCGCTTGACTTGTCCGGTATGCCCACTCGCTCCAGGAGTTTGACGGCAATCGCTTCGGCTTCCCCGCGCGATACTTTTCTAACTTTCATCGGCGCGAGGGTAATGTTTTCCATCACCGTTAGATGGGGATAGAGATTGAACTGCTGGAAGACAAAACCGATTTCCGCCCGCAGCGCCCTGAGATCCAGGGTAGGATCGGAGAGCGGTTTCCCGTCGACGAAAATCTCGCCCGCTTGAATGGGTTCCAGCCGGTTGATGCAGCGGATCAGGGTGCTCTTTCCGCTGCCGCTCGGACCGCACACCACCACGACCTCTCCCTTTGCGATCCTGAGGTTGATTTCCCGCAGGACATGCAGCGATCCGTACCATTTGTTTACGTGCTGAAACTTAACCACAGGAGTGGGGGAATCGTCAGCTTACAGATTTGCAAATTACCGAACGACATATTATATCACTGATAACAATTTGCAACAGCCCGTCTTATAAGGTCCACCAGCATGGAATTCTATTTGGTCCGGCACGGTGAAGCCAAGCCGGATTACGAAGATCCGAGGCGTCCTTTGAGCGATCAGGGGCGAAGGCAGGTGGAACAGGTCGCGCGCGCTGCTGCCGCGAAAAGGATCCAGGTAGCCGAGATCCTTCATTCCGACAAGCTCAGAGCGAGGGAAACGGCGGAAATTTTGACCCGCTTCCTCTCTCCTCGGAGAGGGGCGCGAGAGATCCAGGGGTTGTCTCCCGAGGATGACCCCCTGCTGGCCAAGGGCGAGCTAGAAGCGACGGAGGAGCCGCTGATGTTGGTGGGGCACCTCCCGCATCTTGGCCGGCTTGCGGCTCTGTTGGTTAAGAATAATCCGGAAGATAAGGTCGTGGATTTTCCGCCCGCGGCGGTCGTATGCCTGTCCCATTTGAAGGTCGCTTGGGAGATCCAGTGGATTCTAACCCCGGATGGGGCTTGAGCAGGAGTTGAAAGCTAAGCCAGTTTGGTCTAAGAAGTGTTTATCTAAGGGTCTACCGACAGAGAAAGGAAGGTGATGGCTATGGCTTCAGAAACGCTTAGTGTTGTCGACAACCGGACAGGGAAAAAATACGAAATCCCTATCCATGAGGGGGCGATCAACGCCACGGATCTGCGCCAGATCAGGGCATCGGAAGATGATTTCGGGCTGATGAGCTATGATCCTGCTTTCATGAACACGGCTTCCTGCCGGAGTAAAATCACCTATATTGACGGTGATGTTGGGATCCTGCGCTACCGCGGCTATCCTATCGAGCAGTTAGCCGAAAAGAGCACCTATTTGGAAACTGCTTATCTGATCTTGTATGGCGAGCTCCCTACCAAGACCCAGCTGGATGAGTGGACCTATAACATCACCCATCACTCTATGCTCCATGAGAATGTCAAAAAATTCATCGATGGCTTTCACCACGACGCGCACCCCATGGGTATGCTGGTGAGCTCAGTGGGGGCCCTTTCTACGTTCTATACCGAAGCCAAACATATATTCGATCAAGAGTTGCGAAAAAAGCAGACCTACCGGCTTATCGCCAAGATGCCGACCCTGGCCGGCTTTGCCTATCGCCACAGCATCGGGATGCCCTACTCTTACCCGGATAACGATCTCAGCTATACCGGGAATTTCCTCAACATGATGTTTAAGATGACCGAGCTCAAGTACAAGCCGAATCCGGTTATCGAAAAGGCCTTCGACGTTCTCTTCATCCTCCACGCGGACCACGAGCAAAACTGCAGCACCAGTGCCATGCGCGGGGTTGGCAGCTCCCACGTTGATCCCTACTGCGCGGTTGCTGCAGCGGCCGCGGCCCTCTACGGTCCGCTCCATGGCGGGGCCAATGAGGCTGTGCTCAGAATGCTGATGGAGATCGGCTCCAAAGGCAAGGTCCCGGAGTTTATCAAGAAGGTTAAAGAGGGGCAGGGCAAACTGATGGGCTTCGGCCACCGGGTTTACAAGAACTATGATCCGAGGGCAAAGATTATCAAGCAAATCGCCGACAGCGTCTTCCAAGTGACGGGACGCAATCCCCTTTTGGATATCGCCCTGGAATTGGAGCGCATCGCTCTAGAAGATGACTATTTCATCAAACGGAAGCTCTACCCCAACGTCGATTTTTACTCCGGGTTGATCTACCAGTCGATCGGGTTGCCTATGGATATGTTCCCGGTCCTGTTCGCTATTCCTCGGACCTCCGGCTGGGTCGCCCAATGGGAAGAGATGTTGCTGGATTCGGAACAGAAGATCGCGCGCCCGAGACAGATCTATCAAGGGGCGGCCAAGCGTGACTTTGTGCCAATGGAAAAGCGGAGGCCTGTCTCACCGCTTCTTTAAGGCGCCGTCGAGGATAACGATCAGATCCTGACCCACCCGGACTTGTCGGTTTCTTAGGCCGTTCAAGTCCATCAGTTGGGTCACCCGCTGGCCGTAATGCTTGGCAATGGCCAGCAGGGTCTCCCCTTTTTTTACTTTGTGGGTGATCACTTTTGGTTTGGCCGATTCCGGAAGCAGCCCGTAGTCCTGGGCAAACGCATTCCTACTTCCAGCCGGGAGACGCAGCGAAAATCCATCCTTATTCGGCGGCGTGATATTCCGCAGCAGGGCCGGGTTCAACTCCTTGATGGCTTTCACCGTGGTCCTGGCCAGCTTCGCGATCTGCTCCAGCCTCATCGGCCTTTCGATGGTCACCTCGTCATATTCTATCGGCGACTCGTAGGCGATATCCCCAAAGCCATACTTTTCGGGCATGCTGGCAATGAGGGCGGCGGCAATGAACTTGGGGATATAGTTGCGTGTCTCCTTTTTCAAGTATGTCATTTGACTCAAGCGCCAGAAGTCATCCGTCCGGGAGCGGTTGATCGCCTTCTCCACTTTCCGCTCCCCCGCGTTATAGGCCGCTGCGGCTAAAAACCACTCGCCAAACTGGAGGTGCAGGTCTTTGAGATAGGCTGCTGCCGCGCGCGTTGATTTGACCGGGTCTCTCCGCTCATCCACCCAACCATTAATCTTTAATCCGTAGCGCAGTCCCGTGCTGCGGATGAATTGCCAGGGACCCACGGCCTTTGCCTTGGAGATGGCATGGGGAGAGAATCCGCTCTCTATCAAAGAGAGGTAGACGAGATCTTCAGGGAGGCCCTCGCCCTGGAGGATCGTTGCCATCATCGGGATATATCTGCCGGAGCGCGCCAGGGCGGTTTCAAAAAAGCCCCTTATTTTTCCGCTGAAATAATCGACGAAGTAGCGGACGCGGTCGTTCTCCACGACTGGTATGGAGAACTGGATTTTTCGCCTTCCCGGCGACTGCTGCATCGCCTGGTCGATATCTTTCTGCCATAAACCCAGCAACTGATCGTCAGCCTTGGGCCCAGGGAGCTCTTGCAGCGCTGTCGGCTGTTCTTGCGGAGTTTTATCCGCTATCTCCCGCCGCTCTTTTTTCTCCTCAAGCTGTTCGGCCTCCTGTTTCTCAACCTGGGCCACCGGGAAGAGAACGAAGATATCCTCCTTCTCGGCATGTTTGCTCAGAATTGAGCGGAGCACGGCCATGTCGAGACCGTTCCGTGATTTTTCGTCGGGCTGGGCTGAAGGTTGGCTCCTTTGGAGCGACGGTGGGAAAACCGTTGCGCAGCCGGGCAAGAAGCAAGCCAGACACAAAAGCAGTGCGCGGAGAAGAGTTTGGGAGATTCTCATAGGGGGAAATGTATGCAGGGTACAAGAAATCCGTGGGACAATCAACCGGAAAATGAAAGAGGGATGAAGGGTTACGTGGTAAAATCGGGATAGCCGGCTTTCACGGCCTTTTCTTTATAGTCCTTCACCAGCTCCTCACGAGGTTTCTCGTGCAACCAGACGGCTTCCGTGAAACTCCAGAGCGTAAACGGATGAGCGCCCAGGGCGTAGAGCTTGCCGTAATCCTTGGCGCAAAGCGCTTCCCGCTCCTCGGACGTAAACTTTAACTTCTCGCCCTTCTCCCACTTTTCGACAAAGGCCCGCGGATTCGTTCATGTTCACGTGATGAATGAATTTGTTCATCAGGTATTTGCTCATGATGACTCCTTAACGGTGTGACCGTCGGGTCGGAGCTTCATCTGCAGTCTCCGGTTTCGCTACCAGTGGAAACTTTTCTGGATGTTCAATCGATTCAACCGCCAAATCGACATCTAGATCCGGCCAGTATAAGTGGCTCGGATCCAGTAGCTCCACGTTCAAAATAGCCGACACAGGCGCTTTCTTAAACCAGGGAAAGTCCCGAAAGGGGAGAAACAATTCTTTCTTCCCCAAAAGCAGCCAAAACCCATGCTTCGAGATGTCGGTTACCTCAACCTCCGAAGTGCTTCTGCCAGGCGAGCTTGATTTCATCCTACTAAAAAAATGTCCAAATTGGGGGTACCTATGGTACCTCGATCCGAGATCGTCGCTTAAACGCTAAATGTGGAGGTCGTTTTTTTGTAAAATTTTTGATCTACCTTTTTCTACAGCCTCAACGCCAAGTTAACCGGCAGAACGGAGCCGGCTTGCCGGCGGAGTGATTTGCAGCGGGGCGTAAAATTTGCAAAGCAAATGCCCCGCTGCAAACTGTCCGCGTTGAACGCCTTGTTAGGCACCTTTTCTTAACTTTGTGCTGCCCCCGGCTTTTTCGGCAGTTCAGGGTTCATAAAATCCCAAGGTGCAGCACTTGCCACATAAAAGTCTAATTTAGGTACATAGTTCGACGGATGATCTAATGTGCCAGCCTTAATACCGAGCACACCAGGCATGGTGTTGAACTTGGCAAAAAGCTGCGAACCACAATTTGAACAGAAGCCTCTTTTGTGAATGCTTCCGCTATCGGCGATAGACTCAAAATATTTCGCTTCGCCGACAATGGAGACACCTGTTTCTGGGAAGAGTATTGCGGGAATAAACGCACCACCAGATGACCTTTGGCAATCTTTGCAATGGCAGTTTCCAGTAAATAGTGGCTCTACATTAGCGGAATATTTAATTTCGCCACAAAGGCATCGTCCTGAATATTTTGATTCCATGTTGCACTCCATATTTGCTTAGTGATTTGCTTAACTATGAATATCTTGTTCCGTGTAGTACCGCCTTACTTCCGTATAGCACGTTTTGGATACGTGCACATGCGAGGATTTCTATGATGGTTACGCTGAATTGTAAAGAGTCGCTCACTTATGGATAACGACAAAGGCCGAAACCTACTTCCGCATATTCCGTCTCGCGGTGCCAGGGAATCGGTCTTACTTAGGAGCATCCCAACTAAAAAACGGCACGGCCGGGAAGCCCGCGTCGAGAGCTTCCGCGTGGCTCGGCGGAGTGGCGTTGGCGACGCCTATCATCATGAGAAAGTTGAGGTAGCCGGTTGTCATGTTGCCCGCTTTGAGCATTTTCTCGGGAGTGCACCCTTCAGCGGCGCCTTGAATGTCGCCGTGCCGGATCCAACCGACCGCCGCCGCGTTCTAACTTCGACCGCCTAACTGTCCAGTCAATGGGGTTCACTCTACTTTCCGCGTAGGCTTTTTTTCTGACCTTCTTAACTGCTACTTCGACGTCAGTAAGTCTGAGGGAAGTGTTCTTAAAAGCCTCTCGGGCCATGTCAAAGGGTCGGAACCCTTTATCCCTTTAACCTTTCATCCCTTAACCCCTACTTCGGCAGGAAATCTTCCAGCCGGACGCTTTCCCAGCCCATCGGCTTCAGCCGCTGAAAAGCTTTACGGGCCCCCTCACCGGCGCAGAGGGGGGGCTTGGTGGCATCGATGATCACCTTTCCGCCGACGCGATGCCAGAACGGGCCGCCGGGAGGAATAGGCTCGCGGCCCGTCGGGTCCATCGGGTGGATTCGAGTCCCGGGAATCACGACCATATCTTCCTCCGGGTTGCAGCGTGTGTTGATCGCCCAGAGAACTTCCCAATAGTTGAAGATGTTCACATCCTCATCCACCGCGATAGCCACCTTGGGGTGAAGGATCGGGCTCGATAATACCCCCATGAGGACCTGCTTCGCTTCGCCGTAAAAACGGGGCGTCATCTGCACCACGATACCGAATATCCCCGGAAGCACCAGAAGGTTGTGGAGGTTGACGTAGCCGCCGATGTTCTTGATGTGGTTGTAAACCGACACCCCGAGAGGCACTTTGTGAAAGATGCAGCCTTCGACCTCCGAGCCGTTCTGGAGGGCTTTAAAAATGGCATCACGGCGCATGGTGATGCAATCGATCTGAATCACAGGGTTCTTGCCTTGGCCGGCGATATAGTAATCCTGAAATTCCGAGAAAGGTCCCTCCTCTTCCCTCACGTTTGGAAGAATTCGGCCTTCAAGCACGATCTCTGCGTCGAAGGGCACCTCGAGGTCGTTGGTCTCACATTTCACGACCTTGACGGGCTCGCCAATAAGCCCGCCCGCCAGCTCCAACTCGTCCATCTCGATAGACCCTGTGGTGGCCGCGGCCATATAATAGAGCGGATGGTGTCCGATGTAGATAGCCACAGGCATGTCCTGGTTTCGGGCTTCGTACTTGTTGAGAATCTCCCGGGTGTGGCGCGGGAGGATCAAGGCCCCTGTTTTTCTCGGCCCTTTGACCTGGAGCCGGTGAAAGGCGACGTTGCGGATGCCGCTATCAGGGTCGCGCGCGATTACCAACCCCGAAGCGATATATGGTGTTTCCTCGCTGCCTGCGATGTGAGCGGGGAGCTTGGTGATATCCACCTGGTCGCCTTTGATAATGACTTCCTTGACCGGTCCGGTCCGGACAAGCTCCGTAGGCTCGCGCCTGAGGCCTCGTTCTGCGGCCGTGGGGATGAGCTTCTCGACAGTGGTTCCGTAGGCGAGCGCGGCATGCCGGAGGTTGGCAGGGGCCATCCCCAGGCTTTTCCAGCCGGGGAAGCCGGCTACGTTCTCAAAGAGCAGGGCCTTTTCCCTGGATTGATATAGCAGAGCCCCCATCTGTGTGTGCGGGTGGACCGGCTTAGTGATCCGCACAAGCTCGCTCGCATCCTCCAGTTCCCGAATCCAGGTGCGCATGTCTTTCGGCATAGCTCGGATACCTCCTTTGGTCCCATCGCTCCTCTTAGCCTTGTATGCTAAAAGACTTGACGGTTTCAACAGACCCTTTACAGTCGTTGCAATGCCTGCTATCAGTCTTTGAATTATTTAGGAGATATTTTCAAGGAGTTAAGTATGACAGGAAAAATCGAGCGGTGGAGAGAGGGAGGACTGCTTTTAGTAGCCTTGATCTGTTTCTTTTTTTCCGGGACAGCGGGTCTTATCTATGAAGTCGTCTGGACCCGCATGCTGACACAGATCTTCGGCAACACCACCTACGCCATTGCGACTGTGCTCTCCGCATTTATGGCGGGCCTTGCCTTGGGGAGCTATACTTTTGGCCGCATAGCGGACCGAGGGAAGAACGATTTTCTTCTTTACGGGATCCTTGAAGCCGGGGTAGGCGTTTACGGTTTTTTGGTCCCGTGGCTTTTTGACCTGGGACAGAGGGTTTATATTCCCCTCTATAGCCTGAATGACTCCTATCCTTTCATCTTCAATCTTCTTCTCTTTGTCCTATCCTTTTTCTTGTTGGTTCTGCCCACTCTTTTGATGGGAGCAACCCTGCCGGTTCTGAGCCGTTTTTTCGTCCACAGTTTTACCCATCTGGGGCGCCGGGTGGGAGATCTCTACGCCACGAATACGATGGGCGCCGTGCTGGGGTGCGGCTTTGCCGGCTACTATTTGATTCCCACGCTCGGCATGCGCGCTACGGTTTATACAGCGGCCGCGGTTAATCTCTTGATCGCCGCGATGATTTTCATTGTCGATTTTGCCCGCAGCAAAGAGGCTAAGGAGCTCGACACCAGTGTGTTCGAGAGAGAGACAGCGGAGTCAGGAACAGGGGCGGCCCCATCCAGCCTGGGGTGGGTTTTGCTTCTTGGTTTCGGCCTTTCCGGATTTGCCGCGATGGTCTATGAAAATGCCTGGACCCGTGCCTTGACCCTTGTCATTGGCAGCTCCGTCTACTCTTTTACCACGATGCTCCTTACCTTTCTTGTCGGCTTGGCATTGGGAGGATTTCTCTATGCGCGACTCATGGGGGAGCGTGAGGTCAGGGTCAGTACTTTTGGCGCCATCGAGCTTTGGGTGGGGCTGGCGGCATTGGCTACCATCCCGCTATTTGAGAAGCTTCCGCTTATCTTCCTGAGATTGCTGCAGGCCTTCGGCGATTCCTTTCCCTTTTTCCTTTCGATTCAGGTGTTTCTCTCGGCGCTGGTGATGTTCCTGCCGACGGTGTTGTTGGGGATGACCTTCCCTTTGGTGGCCCGTCTCTTCACCCAAAGCCTTTACCATGTGGGGAGCAGCGTGGGGATCTCTTATGCGGCCAATACCGTCGGAGCCATTGTCGGGGCCTTTGCCGGCGGCTTCATCTTTATCCCCCTGATTGGAGTACAAAACAGTATCATCTTGGCTGTAATCGTTAACCTTGTCATCGGGTGGATCCTGATTGTCGTGGATCCCCGCTTGTCCAAGGTGCCGCGTTTTGCCCTGGGAGTTATCGTGCTGGTCGCGGTGGTCGTAATTCCCTTCAAGATGCCGCGCTGGGACCGTTTTGTTCTCGTCAGCGGTGTTACGATCTACAACGACCGCTACGAGAGCCTGCCGACAACTTCTTTGCGCCTGGAAGAGATGCACCGCGACGAGATGATCTACTACCGCGAGGGGTTAACCGCCACCATCAGCGTCCATCGGATCGGCAAGGACTACATCTACTTTAAGACCAACGGCAAGATTGACGGCTCCCATGGCGACGCCTTGAGCCAGCTCATGACCGGCTATATCCCGCTCTTGTTTCACCCCGGGGGGGAGAGGGCTGCGGTCATTGGCTTGGGCAGCGGGATGACCGCCAGGGCGGTCGGCGCTTTTCCCCTGCGTGAGATCGAAATCCTGGAGATCGAGCCTGCCATGGTTCAGGCGGCGGCTTTTTTCAATGACAAGAACGGCAAGATCCTGGAAGATCGCAGGGTGCGTCTCATTCCTACCGATGGGCGCAATTACATCCTGGCCACTCCCAAGCTCTACGGCGTCATCACTGCTGAGCCCTCCAACCCCTGGATCGCGGGGATCGCCAATCTCTATACCCGAGAATTCTACGAAGTGGTGAAATCGAAGCTCACGGAAGATGGGGTTTTTGCCCAGTGGTTTCACAACTATTCCATGTCCCCGGATGATTTCCGCATGGTCTTTCGCACCTTCGGGGAGGCCTTTCCCCATGTCTCGGTCTGGGGCATGAAGGAGAGCGACTTTCTGATTCTCGGCAGTAAAAAAGAACAGCTCTTCCGCTATCCCCTACTGAAGGATATTTTTTCTAAAAATCAGACCTTGAGAGGGGACTTTAAAGATTTGGGGTTGTCCGACATCTACGCCGTTCTGGGGTTCTACCGCATGGGAAGAAAGGAAATGATGGCCTTTAGCGAGGGCGCCAGTCTCAACACGGATAACGGGGCTCAATTGGAATTCTCCGCGCCCAAGAATGTCCGACGCGCCACGGCGGAGCTCAACCGGAAGCTCATGGAGCCTTTTTTGGTGGAGGCCCCTTGGTTAAAGATGAGTTCCGCGAGCGTACCCGAATCCAGACGCCACTTTTATTTAGCCCAGGCTTACGAAACCAACGTCTGGAACAGTCGGGCCCTGGAAGAAGTCGATCAAGCAATCCGGCTGGAACCGGCGAATGCCGATTTCTATGTCCTGAAGACCAAGATCCTTCTGGCAGAAGAAAAAAGCAGCGAGGCGGCCAGGGCCGCCCTGCTCGCCCTGGAACGCTCGCATCAAACCATCGGGCCGATTTTGAGACTGAGCGAAGATTTTTACCTGCCTGAGGCCAAGTTAATCTATTCCAAGACCATTGAGATGGGCACTCGAGAGATCGTTCCTTATTTGGGTCTGGGTAACATTGCCCTTCACTCGAGGGATTTGAAGGAAGCGGAGAAGTGGTTTAACCGGGCGAGAAGCATTCGGCCCGACCATCCGGCCGTTCTGCTTGCTTTGGGCCGATTGATGCTGGCCAAGGGCGAGGCGGGTAAGGCAAAGGATTTATTGGAGCAATCCAAAGAAAAGGGGGAAGATTCCGGAACTCTTTATGGCGCTCTCGGTGAGGCCTATTTCAAGCTCGAGGTTTGGGATCAGGCGGCCAAATCCTATGGCCAAGCCGTCAGGCTTAGAAGAAAAAATAACGAATGGAGACGCTCTCTGGGAATTGCTTTGGCCAAGATGGGTAAGGTGAGAGAGGCGGAAGAAAAATACCGGGAAGTCCTTGCCTTTAGCACCAGTGACGCGGAGGCATGGAGAGAGCTTCAGAGACTGGGTAAAAGATACTAGCGACGCGCCCCCCCTTTTGCTTTAGCGCCGGCAGTGACTTCAGGAATGTATTGTTACCTGGCGGGAGATACGGTACTCCTTAAGTTTGCGAAAGAGAGTGGCCTTGGAGATGCCAAGTTGCTTAGCGGTCTTGGTGACGTTGTTGCCAAGCCGGGAGAGCGCTTCGATGATGGCCGCCCGTTCCAGCTCTCTTAGGGGCGTGATGGGGGTTGGCTCTTCGGCGCGGGGATATTGCGGGATCTCTAAGAAGGCCATGGGCCGGCCCTTATTATTTCTGATCTCCTCGGGCAGGACTCCAGGTTCGACGACGCTCCCCGCCGTCAAGACTACAGACCGTTCCATGGCATTGCGGCGCTCGCG
>Ga0082335_1001147_pt1 | contig 59608 bp, 63 predicted proteins | sample Subgrocontami58m_FD_72375 | JGI IMG/M metagenome (GOLD analysis project Ga0082335, IMG submission 72375) | Subsurface groundwater microbial communities from S. Glens Falls, New York, USA - GMW37 contaminated, 5.8 m (SPADES assembly) (version 2) ... | reverse complement strand
CGCCCCGTTCACCACCCACCCGGTCGAGCCGTCGATCGGTCGCGAATATATCGGGCGCGTCTTTGCCATCTGCGTGCTGGGGGGCCTCGGCAGCTTTCCCGGCATGATGATCGCGGCGATGACGCTCGGCATCGTGGAAAGCCTGACCTCGACCTTCTTCGGCCCCTCCTGGGCGCCGGCCGTGGCCTTCGGCGTTCTGCTAGTGACGCTGGCCGTCCGGCCCAGCGGCATCCTGGGTCGATAGGGGAGGTCGGCCCGGGCATGCGCAGCGTTCCCTTTATCCTGGTGCTGATCGCGGTCGCCGCCGCGATCTTCGCCTTTGGGCGCTGGCTCGACAACAGCTACGCCTTCTTCGTCGGCTACGTCGTGGTCCAGTACATCGTGCTGGGCACGGCGTGGAACATCCTCGGCGGCTATACCGGCTACGTGAATTTCGGCATCACCGCGTTCTTCGCCATCGGCGCCTATTCGTCGGTGGTCCTGCACAAGCTGGTGCCGACGATGCCGTTGCCGGCGATGATCGTGGTGGGCGGCGTGATGGCAGGCATTGTCGGCGTCGGAACCGGATATCTGACGCTTCGGCTGCGCGGGGTGTTCTTTTCCATCGCCACGCTCGCGCTTGCGGTGGTCGTGCAGACGCTGATCACCAACTGGGATTTCGTCGGGGGCGCGCGCGGCGCCTACGTGCTTCGCCCGCGCACCGCGCCGCTGATCGGCGGCGGCTACATCGACTACCTGTTCCTGATCATGCTCGGCTTGTGTGTCGTGGCCCTGGCGACGGCGCGCGCAATCGAACGCTCGGCGCTCGGCTTCGGTTTCGCCGCCATCCGCGACGACGAAGCGGCGGCCGAAGCCTCGGGCGTGCCGACCTTGAGGCTGAAGTTGATCGCGACGGGATTGTCGGGCGGATTCATGGGCATGGCCGGCGCGCCCTTGCCCTTCTATGTGACGTATCTGGATCCCGCGTCGGGTTTCAGCCTGAACTACGCGGTGAATGCCATTGCCATGCCGCTGATCGGCGGCACCAGCAGCTGGCTGGGGCCGGTGGTCGGCGCCGTCCTGGTGGGTGGCCTTCAGGAATATCTGCGGGTCACCATCTCCTCGGCCGTCAACGTGCTGGTCGCGGGCGTGTTGATGGTCGTGTTCGTGATCATCGCGCCGCAGGGCATCGTCGGCCTGTTCCAGAGGAGGCGGCGATGACCGCGCTTCTGCACGTCGAGGGTCTCGGCAAGCGCTTCGGCGGCTTTGTGGCGCTGGACGGGATCGAGCTCGAGGTTCAGGGCGGCGAGCGCCTGGGCCTGATCGGGCCGAACGGCTCGGGCAAGTCCACCCTGGTGAACTGCATCTGCGGCACCCTGCAGAACGAGCTGGGCAGCGTGCGCTTCGCTGGGGAGGCTGTGGACGGGCTGTCGGCGCACGAACGCACGCGCCGCGGTCTGGCGCGCAGCTTCCAGTTGCCGCGCCCCTTCGCCAGTCTTTCGCTGGCCGAGAACCTGCGCATTCCCATCCTCTATACCGTGAACGCGCGCGGCGCCGGCGCTCTTGCCGGGGCGGCGATCGATGCGCGCTGCCGGGACCTGCTGGGCGAGGTCGGCCTTGCCGAGAAGGCCGACCGGCTGCCACGCGACCTCACCCAGATCGAGATGCGCAAGCTCGAACTCGCCCGCGCCATGGCGGCCGAACCCAAGCTGCTGATCGCCGACGAGGCGATGGCCGGCCTGTCGCACGCCGAGGTCGACGAGATCATCGCGCTCCTGATCCGGCTGAACGGACAGGGCGTCACCGTGATCATGATCGAGCACATCATGCGCGCCGTGATGGAGTTCTCCCAGCGGCTGGCCGTCCTGGTGGCGGGCAAGAAGATCGCCGACGGGCCGCCGAAGGACGTGGTGCGCGATGCCGAAGTCGTGAGGGCGTACCTTGGCGAGTAGCCTCACCGTGGCCAACATCGACGCGGGCTACGGGGCCGTGCGCGTGCTGGACGACGTGTCACTCAACGTCGGCGCGGGCGAGACGGTGGCGCTGCTGGGCACCAACGGCAACGGCAAGTCGACCCTGATGAAATCGATCATGGGCATCGTGCGGCCCTCCGCCGGCAGCATCCTGGCCGAGATCGACGGCACGACGCACGAGCTGATCGGGCGTTCGACGGAGGAGATCGTCGACCTCGGCATCGCGTTCGTGCCGGAAGGGCGGCGGCTGTTTCCCAAGCAGACCGTCACCGAAAACCTGCTGCTCGGCGCCTTTCGGCCGGCGGCGCGCTCGGCCATCCACCGGAACCTCGATTTCTGCTTCGAGACCTTCCCGGTCCTCAAGGAGCGTGCCCGCCAGCTCGCCGGCAGCATGAGCGGCGGCGAGCAGCAGATGCTGGCCCTGGCACGGGCGCTGATGTCGGCGCCGCGCATCCTGCTGGTCGACGAGCCCTCGGTGGGCCTGGCGCCGCTCCTGGTCCGGCGGACGATCGACAAGATCAAGGAGCTGAAGGACGGCTACAACCTGACCGTTCTGATGGCCGAGCAGAACTTCACGCAGGCCATCCGCATCGCCGACCGCGGCTACGTCATCGTGCACGGCCGCATCGCCTTCGCCGGGGAGTCGGCGGAGGCGCTGAACAACAACGAGCTTATCCGGGAGTTCTATCTCGGCACGTGACCTATTTGGTCGGCGCGTAGGGGTAGATGATGTTCCCGGTCTTGTATTTGGTCGGCCACAGGATCACCTCGGTCTTGGGATTCGTGAACTGCTCGACGCCGTTGCCCGAGATACCCTGGAATTGCACGGCCATGACCTGCGCCGTCGCCCATTCACCCTGGTCGTTGAAGGCGATGTCGCCGACCACGGTCTTGAAGGTGTTCTTGCGCAGGTATTCGGCGAGCTTGTCGTCGTTGGTGCCGCCGGTCGCCTTCACCGCCTGTTCGATTACCTGCAAGCGCGCATAGGCAAAGGGCGGCAGGTAGTAGCCCAGCAGGTCGACGCCGGCGGCGGCCGATTTCGTCTGGTACTTCTTCACGAAGGCGCGGCCCTCATCCGAGGCGAAGCCTGCCCACGGCAGCCAGAAGTCGTAGACCACGATGCCGTTGAGCAGCGGCCCAAGCTGCGTCTTGATGGCCGTCGCCTGCAGACCGACCATGCCGCCGCCGAACACCTTGGGCTTGAAGCCGACTTCATGGCTCGCCCGGATGAGGCCGACCGAGTCGGCCGGGTAGGAGCAGGCGAGGAAGATGTCGGGGTTGGTGGCGGCTATGGCGCGCACGATCGGCGTGTAGTCGGACGTCGTCGGCGGATAGGTCTTGTCGTATACGACCTTGAGCCCCAGCCTCTTCATCACGGCGCGTGCGCCGTCCATGGCGTTGCGCGGAAACTCGGCGTCGGCGCCGCATATCGCCACGGTCTGCGGCTTGGGCGTCTGCGCCGCCGCCACTTCGAAGAAACCCTCGGCGAACGACTCCTTGGGCCGCGGTCCGCCGGTCGGCGTCATGGAGAAGTAGCGCTTGTAGTGGAACTCGCTGTTCACCGCGAGGCCGAGCAGCGCAAAGAACGTCCGGTCGTGCTGCATGACGATCGGCATCGCCGGCGCGATCATGTTGGTGGCGTAGCTGCTGGCGATGATGTCGACCTTGTCGACGTCCAGGAGCTTGGTGTAGAGGCCCGGCACCGTCGAGGGATTCGACTGGTCGTCATAGTAGACCAGCTTCACCGGCCGCCCGAGCAGGCCACCCCTGGCGTTGATGTCCTCTTCCCAGATCTGCGACGCCAGCAGCGCCGCCTTGCCGTTGGGCGCCAGCGGGCCGGTCAGGTTCATGCTGAAGCCGATGGTGAAGGGCTTGCCCTGGGCGTTGGCGGTGCCGGCGACGGTCGCGGCGGCGCCGGCCACGGCCAGCTTGTTGAAGGTACGACGCTCGATGAGCATGACCTACTCCTCCCTTGGGTATCTTTTAATTGTATCTTTTGCGCGATCCTAGCCTGCGTCTCGGATATCCTCAAGGCGAGGCAGCAGGATTTTGGTGGAGTCCAGATGCGGTTCGGTCTGTTTGGCGGGGCGCGGACGAAGCGGAACGATGACGGCGCCGATAGCCATGCCTATGGCGATTTCATCGCCTACGTGAGCGAAGCCGAGCGCCTTGGTTTCCGCAGCATTTTCCTCGTCGAGCACCATTTCACCGGAGCCGGCCAGATCTCGGCGTCGTTGACGCTGCTGGCCTATCTCGCCGCCCGGACCCGCACCATCCGGCTCGGCACCGCGGTGATCGTGCTGCCATGGCACAATCCCGTCCTGCTGGCCGAGCAGGCCGCCACGGTCGACCTGCTGTCCGGCGGCCGCCTCGATTTTGGCGTCGGCAAGGGCTACCGCGCCGGAGAATTCGCGGGCTTTCATATCCCGATGGCCGAGGCGACGGAGCGCTTCGACGAGGCGATCGACGTGATCCGCAAGGCGTGGACCAGCCCCGGCCGCTTCTCGCACCATGGCAAACGCTGGCGCTACGACGACATCGTCGTCGAGCCGCAGCCGCTGCAAACGCCGCATCCGCCACTGTGGCTTGCGGCCGGCAGCCCCGACTCCATCCGCCGGGCCGCGCGCGAGGGCTATAACCTGCTGCTCGACCAGCTGGGCTCGGTCGCGCTCACGATCGAGCGCGTCGCCCTCTTCCGCGAGGAATGCCGGGTGATCGGCCGCGCCTATGACCCGGCAATGATCGGCGTGACGCGCGCGCTCCAGATCGTGCATGACGAGGCCGAACTCCGGGCCGCCTACGAGACCCGCGCCCGCGTCGTGCGCACCATCGGCGACCTGGCGCGGGGTGGCGGCACGCTGGCGCCGCCCGAGCAGGACGATGCGCCACTGCTCGGCACGCCGGCCGAGATCGTGGCGCGCCTTTGCAAGCTCCGGGCGGGCGGCGTCGAGAACATCCTGCTGGTCGATCCGGCGGCCAGCGTCGAGTCGCTCAGGACCTTCGCAGGCGAGATCATGCCCGCGGTCGCGGATGCCGGCCGCGCCAGCGAAAGGACGGCGCGCCCGTAGCGCCCGAGGAGAGCCCTAGAACCGGGCGCTGAGGCCGAGCAGCGGGCCGTGCTGCAGCAGATTCATCTCGAACCGCGTACTGCCCGAGCCCTGAACGTAGTCGACGTAGAGCGCGCGGTAACCGACGACGCCGGCCCAGGCGATGCTGCCGGTCGTGCCGAGCTGGTAGCTGTAGGCGGCAAGCGCCTGCCACGAGATCCGGCTGCCGACTCCGAAGCCGCCGATGTCGGCCTCGACCGAGAGGTTCTGGTGCGGGGCCAGCTTGTGGCGGATCCGGCCGCCGACGAACGGATCGACCCAGTGGATGTCGCCCGACCTGGCGAAGGCCTTGGTGCGGTCGCCCGAGAATTCGAGGCCGTCGACGTTGACGTTGAGCGTGCCAGTGAGATCGAGCGTCAAGTCGGCCTTCTGGTACCAGTAGCGACCGCCCAGCAGGACGTCGAACGCCGTCTGGCCGACGCCGGCCATGCCCGGCCCTTCGGCACCCCGGTCGGCGCCGGCCCGGGCCACCTCGTAGGCGCCGCCGAACTGCATCGTCAGCGTCTCGTAGCTGAGCGACGTCCGCGCAACGATGCTGCCGCCGACGCCCGGGGCGAGACTGAAGTTGCGTGTCATCGAGTTGCCGGCCGTGAGGTTCGCGTACATAACGTCGACGAAGAGCGAGATGCGGTCCTGGTACCGTGCCTCGAAGTAGCCCATGAACGGCACCAGCGACTGGCTGTCGCGGAACATCTCGAAGACATTGGTGTCGACGTCGACAGTGCGGCCCTTGATGGTCTGGGGGCCGTTCATGAAGGTGAGCCAGGCATATGGCGTGAACTTGAACGCCCATTGATTCGACGAGGCCGCTGCCGCCCCGGCGGCGTTCTCCGGCGGGATCACCGGGTTCTGGGCAAAAGCCGGCGACGACAGACAGGAGGTGCCGAGCGCCATCGCCACGCCGGCAACGGACAGAAACCTGTCGAGGGGCGGCATCGTTTTCCCCGGGTCACGGCCGCAGGCCATGGTCCAGCCTTTCATGGCTCCACGGGAGACGCCACTGGTCTCTTGGTTGCCGCCAGGCAGGGCAGAGAAGGGCAAATTCCCTGCTGCAGGACCCCAAGAAGACGTGACCTACATCATCCCCGGTTCGCCGAGATCGGTCCCGTCGACGAGACGGCTGTAGCGATAGGGGTAGGGATCGACGATCGGCGGATCGCCGGCGATCAGGTCGGCGGCGAGCCGTCCCGCCGCCGGCCCGATACCGAAACCGTGGCCGCTGTAGCCGGTCGAGAGGTGGAGGCCGGGCAGGGACTCCACCGCCGAGATCACCGGTATCGCATCGGGGGTGGAATCGATGAGGCCGCCCCAGGCCTGCGCCACCTTCAGCCCGGCCAGCGCCGGATAGTTCTGGGCGAGCCGCGTCAATCCGAGCTGCACCAGCGCGGGGTCTGCCGCAGGATCGAGCGTGCGCTGGCGCTCGAAAGGGGAAACCTCGTCGAACGACCAGCGCGCCAATGCCTCCGGACCGTCGAAGAACGAGCGGCCGATGGTGAATTTCAATCCTGCGCGGCGCTTCTTGAAGGTCGGCCAGAACTGGCGCGCATAGAGCAGGCCCTGCGGCGACAGTTCGAGCAGCCCGCGTCCGCCCAAGCCCACCGAGTAGCCACCATCGAGGCGGCGGCGGATCGTGACGTCGGGCATCGACAGGCCGCCCTCGGTCACCGCGGGCGCGGGCGCGGTCGCGAACGATGTGGAGCGTACGCTGGCCTGCGGCAGGCGGATGCCGTGCCGGCGACAGAGCAGGGAGCTCCAGGCGCCGCCGGCACACAACACGGCCCGTGTACGGATGGCGCCCTTCTCGGTGACGACGCCCGAGACCTTGCCGGCCTCCGTCTCGAATCCGCGCGCCGCGCAGTCCTGATGGATGGTGGCGCCCAGCCGCCGCGCGGCCTCGGCGATGGCGGGGCCAGCCAGGGCGGGTTCGGCGCGACCGTCAGTCGGCGAGTGGACGCCTCCGATCCAGTCGACCGTACTGCCGGGCGTCATTGCCTTGGCTTCGGCGGCGCCCAGGATCCGGCTGTGCATCTGGTGGTCACGCGCGCGCAGGGTCCACGCTTCCCATTGGGCGAGATCAGCCGGTCGAGTGGTGACATAAACGAGTCCGCTACGGCGAAAACCCAGATCGACGCCCAATTCGCGGCCGAGTTCGCCCCAGATTTCCAGACTCTTCATGGCCAGAGGCAGCTCGCGCAGATCGCGATGCTGCTGCCGGCACCAGCCCCAGTTGCGGCTGGTTTGCTCGCCACCCACGCGGCCCTTGTCGAGCAGGGCGACCGAGATCCCCTTCTTCGCCAGGGCGTAGGCGGCGGCACTGCCGGCGATGCCGGCACCGATCACCACGACATCGGCCGATCCGGGCAGCTTTTCGTCGCTCACAACAGGCTGCACAGGCGGAGACATCGGCACGTTTCCCCAAAGATACTTCGGTGGTGGCAGGATGTTGCCGCCGCGCCAAATCGGGGTGAACCGGCCATCCTTGCCCTTGCGGAAAACTACATCGGCTCAGCGGGAGGATGATAGCGATAAGTCGCGCGCGACGAGTATCCTCCGGCTCATGGCTGCCGCGCGTCGGGCTGTCCTGCGCCGGTGACGCGCCGGGAGAGCGGCTCGAGTTCGCCGGCTCCGAGCGTTTCTCGCTCCAGGAGCTTCTGCGCCGTCGAGTCGAGCAGTGCCCGGTTGGCTTCCAGGATAGCTCGCGCGCGTGCCAGAGCTGCATCGACAATGCGAAGGATGGCAGCGTCCATCTTTGCCGCGGTCGCTTCACTGAACCATCGCGGCTGCGGCAGAACGCCGGGCGACGGCGTCAGGAAGGGCGATGCTTCGGTGTCGTAGGCGACGGCGCCCAGTTCCGGCTCCATTCCGAAGCGCGTGACCATGCTGCGAGCGACGTCGGTCGCCTTGTGCAGGTCGTCTGTGGCACCGGTCGAGATCGAATGAAAGCGCAGCATCTCGGCCGCCCGTCCGCCGAGCAGGATGGTGAGCCTGTTTTCCAGTTCTTCCTGGCTCATCAGGAAGCGATCCTCGATCGGCCGCTGCAGGGTGTAGCCGAGTGCACTGATCCCGCGCGGAATGATGGAGATTTTCTGAACCGGATCGGTACCGGGCAGGGCCATCGCCACCAGCGCATGGCCGGTCTCATGGAAGGCGATGATCTCTCGTTCCTTCGGGTTCAGGATCCGGTTGCGCTTTTCGAGGCCGGCCACGATCCGTTCGATCGCCTGGGTGAAATCCTCCAGAGTCACATCGTTGCCGTTTCGTCGGGTGGCGAGCAGCGCCGCCTCGTTGACCAGATTGGCAAGGTCGGCGCCGGTGAAGCCCGGTGTCAGCGCGGCGACCTGGTCGACATCGAAACCATCCGCAAGCCGCACCTTGCGGACATGAACGGCGAGAATGTCGGATCGCCCCTTCCTGTCCGGCCGGTCGACCAGCACCTGACGATCGAAACGTCCGGCACGCAGCAGGGCCGGGTCGAGGATTTCCGGCCGATTGGTGGCGGCCAGCAGCACGATGCCGGTCTTGGGATCGAAGCCGTCGAGCTCGGCCAACAGCTGATTCAAGGTCTGCTCCTTCTCGTCGTGGCCGCCCAGGGTGAATGTTCCGCGCGCGCGTCCAAGCGCATCGAGTTCGTCGATGAAGATGATGCAGGGCGCGTGTTGACGGGCCTGCTCGAAGAGATCGCGTACGCGAGCCGCGCCGACGCCCACGAACATTTCGACGAACTCCGAACCCGAGATCGAGAAGAAGGCCACGCCCGCTTCTCCCGCAACGGCACGGGCCAGCAGCGTTTTGCCCGTCCCGGGAGGCCCAACCAGCAGGACGCCCTTGGGCAGGCGCGCGCCCAGTCGGCTGTGCGAGGCAGGGTCCTTCAGGAAATCGACGATCTCCTTGAGCTCGGCCTTGGCCTCGTCGACACCGGCCACGTCGGCAAAGTCGACGCCCGTGCTCTTCTCGAGATAGATGCGTGCCTTGCTCTTGCCGATCGCCAGCAGGCCGCCGCCGGCGCCGATGCCGCTCTGCATGCGACGGATGACGAACAGCCAGACGCCGATGAAGAGCGCGGTGGGCACGATCCAGGAGAGGATCGCCTGAAGCCATCCAGAGTCGTGTTCGGCCTTGTACTTGATCTTGTATTTGGCAAGGAAGTCCGCGACGTCCTGCTGGAGTTTCTCGGTGATGAATTCCGGCTTCTCGCCGGCGCCGGGATTTACGATGGTGCCGCGGATGTACGTATCGCCGACGGCGACCTCGCCGACCCGGCCCGCGTCCAACAGGGCGCGAAATTCGCTATAGGGGATATGGTCGACTTTCTGCTGGTGCTGCCAAAAGTCACGCAGGAACGCCACGGCAAGCAGGGCGCCGATCGCAAAGGCAAAATTTACCAGATGTTCCTTCTTCATGGCCGCGATCCTCAGCGCGCAAGTGTGTCATTCGCGGATGCCGGCCATGAAGTGGCATTGATCCCGATCAAAAGACACGTTCGGGGATGGGTGACTTGCCTGGGAGTGCCCCGGCGGGCGGCGTCCCTCGGCTTTGACCTGGATCAGTTCCCGGTGCGGGAAGCGGCATAAAGTTGTAGCGAACTATCGGGTCAGGGGCTCGCGTTCCGGACATGGGCGAGATGTGAACGATAACGCCACCTTTGGTGGAAGCGGGTCGGCCTAACCATCCGGTGACTGAAATGACGAGCGCGCTGCTGACCGATCTGTATCAACTCAGCATGATCCAGGTGTACCTGCATCATGGAGAGACGAAGTCGGCGGTCTTCGAATTCTTCGTGCGCAAGTTTCCGGCACAGCGCGGCTTTCTGATCGCCGCCGGTCTCGAACAGGCGCTCGGCTTCCTCGAGGACTTGCGGTTTTCGGCCGAGGAAATCGACTGGCTCGCCCGAAGTGGTCGATTCGACGGGAAGTTGCTCGACTATCTCGCGGCCTTTCGCTTCACCGGCGATGTCCACGCCATGCCGGAGGGAACGATTTTCTTTCCCGATGAGCCAATCCTGCGGGTGACCGCACCATTGCCTCAGGCGCAACTGGTCGAGACGCGGCTGATCAACATCCTTCACTTCCAGTCGCTGATCGCGTCCAAGGCCGCTCGAATGATCCTGGTAGCGCCCGGCAAGTTGCTGGTCGACTTCGGTCTCCGCCGGGCGCACGGCTCGGAGGCCGGTCTGATGGCCGCGCGCGCCAGCTACATTGCGGGCTTTGCCGGGACGGCGACCATGCTGGCCGAGAAGCTCTATGGCATTCCGACGTTCGGCACGATGGCACACTCTTTCGTTGAGGCATTCAGTAGTGAAGCGGAGGCCTTCGAGGCCTTCGCCTTGTCGCGCCCCTCGAAGTTGACGCTTCTGATCGACACCTACGATACGGAAGCCGCCGCACGGAAGGTCGTGGCGCTGGCGCCTCGCTTGGCCGCCCGCGGCATCAAAGTCGAAGGAGTGCGGCTGGATAGCGGCGACATGATTGCCTTGTCCAAGAGCGTGCGTCGTATCCTCGACGAGGGAGGGCTGCGTGACGTGAAGATAATGGCGAGCGGCGGGCTCGATGAGGTCAAGCTTGCGGAAATGCTGCGGGCCGGCGCGCAGATCGATGCCTTCGGTATCGGGACCAGCTTGTCGACATCATCGGACGTGCCGGCACTCGACTGCGCCTACAAGCTTCAGGAATACGCCGGACTTCCGCGGCGAAAGCATTCCATCGGCAAGGCGACATGGCCTGGACGCAAGCAGGTCTGGCGAAAGTACGGATCCGATGGGCGAATGGCCGGCGATGTCATTTCGCTGGAAGGCGATGAACAGGAAGGAGAGCCGATCGTCCGGCTGGCGATGCGGGAGGGTCGTCGCGTCGCTCCGTCGGCGACATTGGACGAGATCCGCGATTGCGTGGCACGGGATATCGGACGGTTGCCGGAACCACTACGTCGCCTTGAAGCGGGCGCAAGCTATCCGGTGCTCATCGCTGACCCCTTGAAGAGACTTGCCGCGGACGTCGATCGCCGGTTGGCCCGCCAGGAAACATCCGGCGGCGATGGCAAGACGGCCGACTAGGCTTTCGTGGACACGAACTCGGACGCGTCCAAGCCGGAAGGCGAGCCAATAAACAATGACGTTGGAACATCATGCGACAATTGATCTGCATCAAGCAGAGTGAGGCGCCGGTCGCTAGCATCAATTTCATTGTCCGTCATTTCGAATGCCATACGGGCGAATGGCGCAAGCGATTGCTCGACATCCTGAGCACATGGAGCATGCAATGCTTAGACAGCCGTCGACTTCTGCAGGACACCCGGCTCCGGCCAGCCGCGCTGACGTCGTTCAAATCGTCGGGGCGCTCGATGACGCCAAGGTCGTCGCTATTCTTGCGTTGAAACCGACCGTTTCCGAACTGGAACAAGCGGTCATCTGGGCCGCGGGTGAGGGCGATGTCCTCTCCCGGAAAGGCCACCAGTTGGTCGGCGTCGTGGCGGGGATCGTCGATATCCTGGGGGTTGACGAGGAAGAAGAGACGGCTCGCCAGCCTTAGTCGGCTGATCGCCGATACGGCGCGCCGATCGGGCAGAGGCCGAAAGCGCGGCTGTCAGAAGACGTCGACTTTTCCGGCAACGAACCGATCAACCAGCGCGGCGATTCCCTGCAGTTCGTGGCCGACGACTTCACCTATCCTGTGCTCGAGCCGACTTACGGGCGTTCCGTCGCGCACGGACAGGCGGACATGCGAGATCGCAGGCGTCGTCACCGGCCTGCCGATTTCGCTGACCAAGTAGCATTGCACCGACTTCACCTCCGTCAGCGTGGAGATAATCCTCTCGGCGATGGACCGCGCGACGACGTTGTAGATCTTTCCAACGTGGCTGACCGGGTTCTTCCCAGCCGAGGCTTCGAGGCTCATGGGCCGACAAGGCGTGATCAGGCCGTTGACCCTGTTGCCGCGTCCAACTTCCCCGTCGTCGCCAGCCTCCGCGGAGGTCCCTGTGACGGTGAGGTAGACCGATCCCGAAGTAGGATCGTCGGCGGCGTTCACGCGAATCCGGCAGTTGTCGAAGCCGCATTCGGCGGCGAGAGCCTGAACTCTCCGCCTGATTGCCTCCGTTTCGGCAAGGTACTCGTCGAGGCCGGAAAGATGCCGATCGATCATGGCGCACGCGATCGTCAGGGATACGATGGCGTCGTGGCGCACGCCCATGACCTTGATGTCCTCGCCCCAGGCAGGATGATCGGTCGCACGACGACGGCCGTTCAGGAGCCTCTCGGTCTTCAGGACGAGCAACTCCAGGGCGGTCATCGGCGCGAAGCCGACACCGAAGGAAGTATCGTTGGCCAGCGCCGGCCTTGGTCGGCCTGCAAATGGGCGCCGAAAGAGCTCCCCGAGCGCGCTTGAGCCCGGTCGCAGGACGCTATGCAATCGAACATGACGGTCGGCATCGAATGCGTGCAGGTTCTCCCGGAGCCAGGCGCGTGATCCTTCGATGGCGATCTCCTCGAGCGGGACGGGCGTGTTGTTCACCTCCGCGACCGCCCGCCCCGACAGATAGATTTCCGCAGGCGCCAGCACCGCCCCGCCACCGAACCGGGGGGTGGCGCTGCCGCCACACAGCAGCGCTTTGTCGACATTGTGGTGGAGGATTTCGCCAAAGTGGTTGAGATAGTACCGGCACAGGTTCCTGGACAGGCTCTCGGCAAGCGCATCGCATATGGAATCCGGATGACCAAGTCCCTTGCGCTCGACGATTTCGACGCGTTCGTCACCTTCAGGTAGGGATGAAACGACCAGATTCATCGAGAGTTCCCTCCGCCGCCCGGCGGCGGCACTTCGGCATGGTGCCCGTCGAGCGGAGATCGCTCCGTCGCATTCCAGCCTTCGGCCCCGATCAGAGGTACGAAACGCACCGGGTAGAGCTCCTCCATCCCGTCCTCGCCGTCATCCCCACGGGTGAGGCGTACTAGGACTTGGTCGAACGGGGTCTTGCCCAGCGGCATCACCAGGCGTCCCCCCGGCTTGAGCTGGGCGCGCAGGGAGGGAGGGACACGTGGGCCTTCTGCCGTGATGACGATCGCGTCGTAGGGGGCGGCGCCCGGCCAGCCGAGGGTGCCATCGCCGACGATGACATTGACGGTGCCGTAGCCCAGCCGCTGCAGTGTGGCGCGAGCCCGATCCGCCAATACGGCGATTCGTTCGATCGTATGAACCTCGCGCGCGATATTGGCGAGGACGGCTGCCGCGTAACCCGATCCGGTGCCGATTTCGAGAACGTTCTCGCCCCCTCGTAGAAGCAGCGCTTCGGTCATTGCCGCGACGATGTAGGGTTGGGAGATCGTCTGACCCTCGCCGATCGGCAGGGGCTGGTCGGTGTAGGCGAGCTCGCGCATGTCCTCCGGCACGAATTCCTCGCGCGCCACGGCTCGCATCGCGTCGAGAACTCTGGCGTCGGTCACGCCCCGCCTGGAGATTTGTTCGAGGACCATCTCATTGCGTCGCGCAATGTAGGAGTCGACCGACTTCATGGCGTCAATCCCCGGTGGAAGTCTCTTCTAGGCTCAACCGATTGCGGCGCTATTGATCTGGCTCAAATTGCCTCGCCCGACCACGTTCACGGTTTCCTTCGGCGCCGTCTTTGAGATTCAACAGCGCAACGGCCGCGGCCCAGGTTGGCTGCCCAAGGTCTGCCTCCGCCTGGTCATCTCCACCGTGGGCATGAAGGTTCGATCGAGCCTTTGTCTCTCGGGCAAAGGATCAGGATGCCCGGCTTTCGGATGAACTCTGAGAGAGACCGGCCTGCCGGCGGCAGGACACCGTCTGGCGAGATTGCGGGCAACCTCCCCGAAGGCCGCCGTGGGTTCCCCGGAACCCGGCAGAATGCTAGCCTCTCCACCGTTCCAGGTTTCATCCGGAGAATGTCGGACAGCACAGCCTTCACTGCCTTGGTCGCCCGATCCTTGAAGAAATCGATGTTTACGTTGGTGGACATTGGATGCTCAGGTGGAATCGAGCCGGCTTGGCGTGTGTTCGGCGATCGGCTTTCAGCGATAGGTTTCGACGCCAGCATCGACGAATGCGAGAGGTTGGCGCGGGAAGAAACGCATCCCAACATCCGGTATGTTGCCGGCTTTGCCGGCCTGCCAGCCGACCATCCCTTTGCCGTCAAGATGAAGGGCAAGCCGCCATTCAACAGGTTCCCGTTCGATCGCTTCAGTGCCGCGCGCACGCTGGAACTTCGGCGGGGTCGGATCGAGGCTGCAACGCTCACCGAAAAGCTGCAGCACAACGCCTGGAATAGCACCAGGCTCGCCAATCCGGACGAACCGGTGGTCGTTCCCCGGAAGCTGGAGGAATTGGGCTATGCCGACGTCGATTACCTCAAGATCGACATCGATAGCCAGGACTACCAGGTGCTGCATTCGTTCGACGGCCACTTCGATGCATTGGGGCTGCTCGCGGCGCGGCTGGAGGTCTGCCTGTTCGGCAACGCCGATGAGACGGAGCAGACGTTTCACAACACCGACCGCTTCATGCGCGCTCGCGGATTCGAACTCTTCGACCTTGAAGTGCGGCACTATTCGATGGCGGCGCTGCCGGCGCCGTACGCCATCACGGTGCCGGCCCAGACCGTGACAGGCCGGACGTTTCAAGCCGATGCGCTCTATGCGCGCGACCCGGCCGGCAGGGACTGGGCGGAGTTCGCCGCGGCGCTCAGCGTGGAGAAGTTGGCGAAGCTCGCGGCGATATTCTCGGTATGGGGGCAACCCGACTCGGCGGCCGAGATCCTGACGAAGTTCGGCGCTCGGCTCGCGGGGCTGCTCGATGTTGGCGCCGGCCTGGAATTGCTGGCTGTTCAGGCACAGCCCGGTGTCGAACGGCCCCTCTCGTACAAAGACTACATCGCCGCGTTCGAAGCCGATGCCAGGGAGTTCTATCCGGCTCCTTTCGCGCCTCCCGTGCTGCGAACGGCGCCCGCAATGTTTTGGAGGCGCCTGCGCGCCGCGCTCATGGCGCTGCGGAATCCCGATGCGATCCTTCCGCGCGACGGCTAAAGAGAAAGCGCGCGAGTTCCGCTCCGCCGGGTCTTGCGCAGATCTTCGCACCCTGCCGTAGGACTCGGCCCATCGCGTCCTCGTGTTGAGACGCGTACGCAAGGCTATAGACGGTGCGGCTCAGAAGCCGTTGGCATCCGATGGTAGAACCAATCAGACGGCGCGCTTGCCGGTCTGCGAGCATGCGAACCCCCACCTCAGTCCGCCGAATCGCTGGGGCGTAGTTAGAAGGCCCACTTCGTAGCGGTCCTCCGTCGCCGACCCAGTTTGGTGCCGACGTGTGAGCCCCATAAAAGGCATGCGCGTGCGCCCTATGAGTTCGGCATCAAGGTCTCGATCGTTCGCCACCAACGCCTGTGCCCCGGGCGGCCAGTTCGTTCTGCACGCTGTCGCACTGCCGGACAGTCCCTACGGCGGACACACCTTGCAGGCCGCCATCGAGGACACCCAGCGCCTCACTGGACGCCGGATCAAACGAGTCCATGTCGACTAGGGATGGCGCGGAAACGATGCGCCCAAGCCACGCAGCGTCGTCATCTCCGGCCAGAAGCGCGGCGTCCTCGGTGCTATCAAACGAGAGCTGCGGCGGCGCTCTGCCATCGAGCCCCTCATTGGTCACATGAAGGAAGAAGGCCACCTCGGCCGCTGCTACCTCGAGGAACATGCCGGCGATGCCGCAAATGCCATCCTCGCCGATGCCGGCTACAACTTCAGGCGCATCCTCGCCTGGCTCGGGATGTTGTTGCGCTAATCCTGACCGCGCTGATGATCGCCCCTGCAGGCCAGTCAGACCTCACCCCGGTTTCTTAGCGGCCGACTCCACAGCCTCGGTGGGAGAGCCGGTCGAACAGTGAGTCCGGCGCTATTGACAAGTTTTCGAGGCGCGACCGATAGTCGCTCCAAAGTCAGTTGAGTCTCAAGAACCAACAACACTCGGTCGACCTTAGGGAGGTCTCCATGCTCCGGCATACCGTGAGAACCGCGACGATCGCCGTCGTCCTGGTTGCTGCCGCCATGGTGCCGGTTCGCGCCCAGGATCAGAAGGGTACGCTTGTCTTTGCCGTCGAGTCACTCGGCGCCCAGACGCTCGATCCGATTCTCGAAGGACGGCCGGGCAATGCGGTCTACCAGGCGGCGATGTACGACTCGCTGGTGGGGTTCAACCTCGAAAAGGGTGGCGTCGGCCCCGGCGTTGCCGAGCGCTGGGAACTCTCGGCCGACGGCCTGACGTGGACCTTCCACATTCGGCCGGGTCAGACGTTCCACAACGGCGACAAGCTCACCGCGCACGACGTCAAGTTCAGCCTCGAGCGCCAGATGGGGCCGGGCTCGCTGGCATCCGCTGCGGCGAGCATGCGGCGCACGATCAAGAACATCGAGGTGGTCGACGATCTGACGGTGAAGGTGCAGACCACCAGCCCGCAGATCGGCCTGCCGGCCGGGCTGTCGCGCGCGGTCGCACCGGAGGGCGCCGTCATGCCCAAGGCCTATATCGAGAAGGTCGGCGAGGACGCGTTCCGCAAGAAGCCGATCGGCAGCGGGCCGTGGAAGTTCGTGCGCAATGTGCCGGGTGATCGCATTGAGTTCACCGCCGTCACCACGCCGCACTGGCGCGGCCGCCCGCACTTCAAGGACCTGACCATGCTGTTGGTGCCGGAGGAGAGCACGCGCGTCGCCATGGTGCGCACCGGCGAGGCGGCAATCGCCTCGATCGGGCCCGAGACCATGCTCGGCGCATCGCGTGCCGGGCTTGAGGTGCTGTCGGTGCCCGGCACGATGCAGGCGATCTTCCAGTTCTGGGGCGCCTGGCGGCCGGAGATGAAGGATTCACCGATCGCTAAGGTGCGGGTGCGCCAGGCGCTGTCGCTCGCCATCGACCGCAAGCAGGTGATCGAGCACGTCATGAACGGCAAGGCGCAGATGCCCTACCCGTTCGCCACTTTCGGCTATACCGACTTCTTCAGCGCCGAGCGCTGGAAGAAGTGGGCCGACGAGGCCTACCGGTATGATCCGGTGCTCGCCAGGAAAATCCTGGCCGAAGAAGGCTATCCCAACGGCTTCGAGCTGAAATTCGCCAACACCGCCCTGCCGGGCACGCAGTTCATGGTCGATATCGGCACCGCGATCGCCGATATGTGGACAAAGGTCGGCGTCAAGGTGACGCTCAAGCACTACGAGTGGGGGTCCTTCGCGCCGATGGAACGCGGCGACCAGGCGCCGCTCACCGGCTGGGCTTCGATGTATCGCACGGCGGGCCGGCCCGACGCGCCCTGGCGCTACAACGGTGCTTTCTCCCCCGACAGCATTCAGCGTCTTCTCGGCGACAAGGGCAACTGCCAGGCGGAGTGCCAGGAGTTCGAGAAGACCTACCGCGCCCTGGGCTCTGAACTCGACAGGGCCAGGCGCACGGCCCTGACCGACCACATGGTCGAGGTGGCGGCCAATTCGTGGACGGTGATCCCGATCCTCGAGGGCATGGGCTACTACGCGATCAACACCAAGAAGGTTGGGCAGTTCGCCCCGATCCCCGGCCGGCACGAACTGGGCGACGTGTTCGAGCGCATCCCGCGCCCGGAGCAGAAGCCCTGGAAGAAGTGAGGGAGCGAGCTGATTTGGGCGCGCCATGAAGCGCTACATCGCGCGCCGCCTGATGCAGGGTGCGATTCTGCTCTGCATGGTGGCGACGATCGTGTTCTTCCTGGGCCGGCTGACCGGCAATCCGGTCGACCTGATGCTACCCGAAGATGCCACGCCCGAGGACCGCGCGGCGTTGACCCAGACGCTCGGCCTCGACGGTCCGATCCTCGACCAGTTCGCGATCTTCGTCGGCAAGGCGGTCCACGGCGATCTCGGCATGTCGATCCGCATGAAGCAGCCGGCGGTCGAGGCCTTCTTCGACCGCCTGCCCAACACGCTCTCGCTCATTCCCTGGGCGATCCTGCTTGGCATGATGCTCGGCATCCCGCTTGGCGTGGTGGCGGCGCTCCACCGCGGCAGCTTCCTTGATCGCGCGGCGGGCACGGTCGCGGTGCTGGGCATCGCCATGCCGAGCTTCTGGCTCGGTATCCTGCTGATCTTCGTCTTCAGTGTCGAACTGGGCTGGCTGCCGTCCGGGCGCATGGGCGGCCCAGCGCACTACGTCCTGCCGGTCTTCACGCTTGCGACGTTCCTCGTGGCCGGCTTCATGCGCATCACGCGCTCGGCCATGCTTGAGGTGATGGAGAGCGAGTTCGTCAAGCTTGCGCGCATCAAGGGGCTGAGCGAGGCCGTGGTGATCTGGAAGCATTGCCTGCGCAATGCCCTGATCCCGGTGCTGACCCTGTGGGGCGTGTTCGTGGGCAACCTGATCACGGGCGCCATCGTGACCGAGACCGTGTTTGCCTGGCCTGGCATCGGTCGATTGACCTATGAGGCCGTGATCTACCGCGACTTCCCGCTGCTGCAGGCGGTGATCATCCTGAAATCGATCCTGATCCTCTCGATCAACCTCGGCGTCGACATCCTCTATGCCTATGTCGATCCACGCATCCGGGTCACCTGACCATGGCCTTCACTGAACGCCCGACGTCCACCGACGCGGTCGCGCCGCGGCTCTCGTTGTGGCGGCTTGTCTGGCCGGCGAGGGTCCCTGGGCACTTTCGGCGCACCGCGCGCGTGCCCTGGATACCGATCGCGATCATCTCGGTGATCGTTGTCATGGCGGTCTTTGCGCCGCTGCTGGCGCCCTATTCGCCGATCGACCAGACCTTGCGCGACAAGCTGTTGCCGCCGGCCTGGATGGCGGGCGGCAGCGACAAATACCTTCTCGGCACCGACGCCTTCGGTCGTGACATCCTGAGTCGCCTGATCTACGGCGCGCGGGTCAGCCTGATGGTGGCGCTGCTCGCGTTGACTGCGGGTGGCGGCGTCGGACTCGCCATCGGCATCGTCGCAGGCTACGTCGGCGGCGCGGTCGACAGCGTGCTGATGCGCCTGGTGGACGCCGCCTTCACCTTCCCGGCCATCCTGTTCGCTCTGCTGCTCGCCGTCACCATGGGCCAGGGCCTGGGCACGCTGGTGATCGCCATCAGCCTGCTGCTGTGGGCGAGCTTCGCGCGCGTCATCCGGGGTGAGGTACTGTCGCTCAGGCAGCGCGACTTCGTGGCGCTTGCCAGGGTGCGCGGCTGTTCGGCCCCGCGCATCATGCTGACCCACATCCTGCCCAACGTGCTCAACACCTTCATGGTCCTGGTCACGCTCAACATCGGCGTCGTGATCATCGCCGAGGCGACGCTGAGCTTTCTCGGCGCCGGCATCCCGCCGCCAACGCCGACCTGGGGCCTGATGATCTCCGAGGGACGCGGTCGCATCGCCGATGCCTGGTGGGTGGCGCTGATCCCGGGCATCGCCATCACGCTGATGGTGCTCTCGGTCAACCTGTTCGGCGACTGGCTGCGCGACCGGCTCGACCCGAGACTGCGCCAGCTATGAAGGGCGAGACCGTCCTCGAGGTCCGCGACCTGCACACCCACTTCTTCCTGCGCCGCGGCGTGGTGAAGGCGGTCGATGGCGTCAGCTTCTCGATCAGGCGCGGCGAGGTGCTGGGCCTGGTGGGCGAATCGGGCTGTGGCAAGAGCCTCACGGCGCTGTCGCTGATGCGCCTGCTGCCGAAGGGCGGCGCCCGCACCATCAAGGGCGAGGTTCTGCTGGGCGGCGAGAACATCCTGGAGTGCACGCCCGCGGAGATGCGCGAGATCCGCGGGCGGCGGATCTCGATGGTGCTGCAGGACCCGCAGACCTCGCTCAATCCGGTATTCACGATCGGCGACCAGCTGCGGGAAGCGATCCAGCGCCGCAAGCGCGCACCTCTCGTTGGCACCCGTCGCGCCGACATGATGAAGGAGGCGGTGGCGGCGCTGCGGCGCGTCGAGATCGCGGCGCCCGAGCAGCGCATTGGCCAGTATCCGCACCAGATGAGCGGCGGCATGAAGCAGCGCGTAGTGGGCGCCATCGCCATCAGCGGCGAGCCCGGGGTGCTGATCGCCGACGAGCCAACCACCGCGCTCGACGTCACGATCCAGCTGCAGTACCTGAAGCTGCTCAAGCGGCTGCAGGCCGAGACCGGCATGGCGATCCTGTTCATCACCCACGATTTCGGCGTCGTCGGGCGCATGTGCGACCGCGTGGCGGTGATGTACGCCGGCCGCATCGTCGAATGCGGCCCGGTCCGGCAGATCTTCGAGGCGCCGCAGCACCCCTATACCCGGGCGCTGATCGCCTCGGTGCCCAAGATGACCGGCGCGGTCGGCCGGCTGGCGACGATCGAGGGCCAGCCGCCGTCGCTGATGGACCTGCCGGCGGGCTGCCGCTTCGCCTCGCGCTGCACCCATGTCGAGCAGCGTTGCCTCGACGCCTATCCCGGCACGGTCCGGGTCGGCGACGAGCATACTGCCGACTGCTGGAGGGTGGCACCCTCATGAATGCGGCTCCACTGCTGCGCGTCGACGGGGTGCGCAAGCATTTCGCGCTCACCAAGGGCATCCTGTTCGCCAAGACGCTCGGCTACATCAAGGCGGTCGACGACGTTTCCTTCGACATAAGAGCTGGCGAGACGCTGGGCCTGGTGGGGGAGTCGGGGTGCGGCAAGACCACAACGTCCCGCATGATCCTCAATCTCGAGGAGCCGACCGAGGGCCGGGTCCTGCTCGACGGCGAGCCGATTCACGGCCTGCGCGGTGAGGCGCTCAGCGCCTACCGCGCCAAGGTCCAGGCGGTATTCCAGGATCCCTGGTCGTCCCTCAACCCGCGCATGAAGGTGGGACGCACCATCGCCGAATCGCTGATCGTCAACGCCTGGGGCGACCAGGCGAGTATCGACGAGCGGGTCCGCGAACTCCTGCTTCAGGTCGGCCTGCGCCCCGAGCAGGCGCAGCAATATCCGCACGAGTTCAGCGGCGGTCAGCGCCAGCGCGTGGCGCTCGCGGCGGCGCTCGCCTCGCGACCGAAGCTGATCGTGCTCGACGAGCCGGTCTCGGCGCTCGACGTGTCGATCCGGGCCCAGATGATGAACCTCCTGAAGGACATCCAGGCCCAGGATGACGTGGCCTACCTGCTGGTGGCGCACGACCTCGCCACCGTGCGTCACATGGCCGACCACACGGTGGTGATGTATCTCGGCAAGATCGTCGAGCAGGCGCCGACGGCCTCCCTGTTCGACGACGTTCGCCATCCCTATACCAAGGCCCTGTTCTCGGCCGTGCTGGTGGCGTGGCCGGGGCAGGCGGTGGAGGAGATCGAACTCAGGGGCGAGGTGCCGTCGCCGCTCGATCCGCCGTCCGGCTGCCGCTTCCACACGCGCTGCCCCTCCGTCATGCCGCACTGTTCGCAGCGGGAGCCGGCCCTGCGCGAGATCTCGCCCGGCCACTTCGTCGCCTGTCACCTGTTCGAATAGGAGAACGCGTCAATGTCCGCACCGCCCAGCTCTTCGTCATGGGGCCCGCTGCAGGGCGTAAGAGTCGTGTCCTGCTCGACAGCGCAGGCCGGCACCGTGCCCTGGATGCTGATGGCCGATCTCGGGGCTGACGTGATCAAGGTCGAAACGCCCGACGGCGGCGATTCCTCGCGCCGCATGACGGTCCTGCCGGGCAAGGGCAGCACCTTCTTCGAGACCAACAACCGCGGCGTAAAGAGCGTGACGCTCAACCTCAAGACGCCGGAGGGCCGCGCCATCCTGCACAAGCTCGCCGCCAAAGCCGACATCTTCGGCCAGAACTTCCGGCCCGGTGCCGCCGAAAAGAACGGCTTCGGCTGGGAGGAGCTGCGCAAACTCAACCCCAAGCTGGTCTATGTCTCGATCTCGGGTTACGGGCCCAACGGGCCGCACGCCCACCTGCCGGGCACCGATTCGATGGCCCAGGCGCTGGGCGGCATCGCCGAGGCCTATTCCATGCCGGGCCAAAAGATGCGCACTGGCGTCGTCTCCGTGGCCGACGAGACCTGTGCCATCCTGGCCTTCGGCGGTGCGCTCGCCGCCCTCACGCACGCACGGACCACCGGCGTCGGCCAGAAGATCGATCTCTCGTTGCTGGGCGGCCAGATCCGCCTGATGGGCTGGACGCTCACCACGGCCATGTGGCGCGACAAGAACCCCGTCACCGGCCAGGCGCGCATCACTGGCACGGCAGCACGGCCTGGAATCAGCGCCAGCTTCGATGACGGGGACGGCAAACCCCTGGTCTTCCAGCTCGTTGGCCCAGAGAAGTGGAAAGACGCCATGACGGCGCTGGGCTTCTGGCCCTGCCTGACGGCGGCGGGCTTCGCGAACCTCGGTGTCATCATCGACAATGATGCCAAGCGCATCGAACTGCTCGCTTTGCTCGACAAGCTCTTCGCCACCGGCACGCGCGACGACTGGGTAGGCAGACTGCGCGGCGCCGACATCGTCTCGGCACCGATCAACACGCTCCTGGAGGCCTCCAACGATTCCGACGTGCTGGCCAACGGCTACGTCACTCACATCGACCATCCGAAGCATGGGAGGCTGAAGGTGCACGGCTCGCCTTGGCAGTTCTCCGAGACGCCGGCCAAGCCCGGCATCGCGCCCGAACTCGGCGAACACAACGACGCGGTGCTGGCCGATCTCGGCTACAGCGCCGAGCAGATCGGCGACCTCCGCAAGCGCGAGATCATTTGACCGAGTCCAGCGTCGGTCGTCTCTGGCGTCTCGTCGCAGAGCCGTGCGCTGCAGTGCGGATGGCTTTTTCAGCATGCATCGCGAACAACCACTCGACCATCGTGCCCCGGAGAAAGCCGGCCAAGAATGGCCCAGGGGGCCGAAATCTTGCTCCGGAATGGCGCCACTCGGGGTCGGTTTGTGTGCGAATGCGCCCGCAAAACGGGGTTGTTTCCTGAGAGCCCATCCACTGGAGATTTGTTCGCGTGCCTCGCTGGCGGACAGGGCGGGATTCGAACCCGCGGTGGCTGTTACACCACGCACGCTTTCCAAGCGTGTGCCTTAAACCGCTCGGCCACCTGTCCGGGGAGCGCGGTCGGCCGCTCTTATAGCGCGGCGGTTGGCGCGGGCAACGGCATCTTCCCCCGGCCCACCGTCTTGGCTAGGGTGCCGGCCGCCATTTGGGGGATCGATGGTGGTGTTTCGCGCGTTGGGGTGGCTGCTGCTGGCCATGGCTGTGGCAGTGGTCGTGCATGATGGCCTGGCCTGGTGGACGGAAGGAATATTCCACCTGCTGGGTCTGGGGGATCTCTGGTCGCACCTCGACATCCGTTCGCTGGGCGATACCCAGAACGCGGTCCAGCGCCATCTTTCGCCCTCGCTGTGGGCCTGGCTGGTGCGGCCGGTCCTGATGATTCCGGCCCTGCCGGCTTTCCTCGTCCTCGGCGTCGTCTTTCTGTGGCTGGGCGGGCGCGTCGGCGAGAGTGCCGAGGGAGGCTTCGTCGTCGGCTCGCGGCCGCCCCGGCGCCGGCGCAGCCGCGGCCTCTGATTCGGCCCTCGAACAGGACCTAACGACTGTCCATCTTCAGTGCCGCGATGAAGGCCGACTGCGGGATCTCCACGTCGCCCACCTGGCGCATGCGCTTCTTGCCCTTCTTCTGCTTCTCCAGAAGCTTCTTCTTGCGGCTGATGTCGCCTCCGTAGCACTTGGCCAGCACGTCCTTGCGCATCGCGCTGATGGTCTCGCGGGCGATCACCCTGCCGCCGATCGCGGCCTGGATGGCGATCTTGAAGAGCTGGCGCGGGATCAAGTCCTTCAGACGCTCGCAGAGCGCGCGGCCACGATGCTCGGCCTGGTTCTTGTGCACGATGATGGAGAGCGCATCGACCGGCTCGGAATTCACCAGGATGGTGAGCTTTACCAGATCGCCCTCCTCGTAGCCGTCGATCTCGTAGTCGAAGCTCGCATAGCCGCGGGTCACCGACTTCAGCCGGTCATAGAAGTCGAACACCACCTCGTTCAGCGGCAGGCGATAGACCGCCATGGCGCGCGTGCCGGCGTAGGTGAGCTCGATCTGCTGGCCGCGGCGCTCCTGGCAGAGCGTCAGCACCGAGCCCAGATGCTCGTCCGGCGTGATGATCGTGGCCTTGATCCATGGCTCCTGCATGCTCGCGATATGCACGGGGTCGGGATAGTCGGCCGGATTGTGCAGCTCGCGCTCCGTGCCGTCGGTCATCCTGAGCTTGTAGACGACGCTGGGTGCGGTGGTAACGAGGTCGAGGTTGAACTCGCGCTCCAGCCGTTCCTGCACGATCTCGAGATGCAGCAGGCCCAGGAACCCGCAGCGGAAGCCGAAGCCGAGGGCGGCGCTCGATTCGGGCTCGAAATGGAACGACGAATCGTTCAGACGCAGTTTCGAGAGCGATTCGCGCAGCGTCTCGAACTCGGCGGCGTCGGCCGGGAACAGGCCACAGAACACCACCGGCACCGAGGGCTTGAAGCCCGCCAGCATCTCGGCCGCGGGCTTGCGATCGTCGGTGATGGTGTCGCCCACCTTGCAATCGGCGATGGTCTTGATGCCGGCGATGATGAAGCCGATCTCGCCTGGTCCCAGCTCGGCGACGTCGGTGGCCTTGGGCGCGAAGATGCCGACCTTGTCGAGATCGTAGGAGGCCGCCGCCGCCATCATGCGGATGCGCATGCCCTTCTTCAGCACGCCGTCCTTGACGCGCACCAGGGTGACGACGCCGAGGTACGGGTCGTACCAGCTGTCGACCAGCAGCGCCTTCAGGGGGGCGTTGCGGTCGCCGGTCGGCGCCGGCAGGCGCTTGACCATCAGTTCCAGGAGATCGTCGATGCCGAGGCCGGTCTTGGCCGACACGCGCGCGGCCTCGGACGTGTCGATGCCGATCACATCCTCGATCTCCTTGCACACCCGCTCGGGATCGGCGGACGGCAGGTCGACCTTGTTCAGGACCGGGATGATCTCGTGGTTGGCGTCGATCGCGTGATAGGCGTTGGCCAGCGTCTGCGCCTCGACGCCCTGGCTCGCATCGACCACCAGCAGAGAGCCCTCGCAGGCCGCCAGCGAGCGGCTGACCTCGTAGGCGAAGTCGACGTGGCCCGGCGTGTCCATGAGGTTGAGGACGTAGGTCTTGCCGTCCCTGGCCGGGTAGTTCAGCCGCACGGTCTGTGCCTTGATGGTGATGCCGCGCTCGCGCTCGATGTCCATGGAATCGAGCATCTGGTCGTGGAACTCGCGCTCGGTCACCGCGCCGCAGCGCATCAGCAGCCGATCGGCCAGCGTGCTCTTGCCATGGTCGATATGGGCGATGATCGAGAAATTGCGGATCAACGACAGGTCGGTCATTTGCTTTCTTATTCTTCCGGACCGCGCGCGTCCCGCGCGCTCAAGAGGTGCGCGGGACGCGCGTGGCCCGGAAGACCATGAGATTGATTTCTAACCACGCAACACGGCGCCGGTCGCCTTGGCGACCTGGGCCACGATCTTGGCCGACACCGCCTCGATCTCCGCATCGGTGAGCGTGCGCTCGACTGGCTGCAGGGTGACGGCGATGGCGATGGATTTCTTGCCTTCGGCAACGCCCTTGCCGGCGTAGAGGTCGAACACCCGCGCGCCCGCGATCAGCGCCTTGTCGGCGTTGCGTGCGGCACGGACGATCTTCTCCACCTCGACGGTAGCATCGACCAGGAAGGCGAAGTCGCGCTCGACCGGCTGGAAGGCGGAGAGCACGAGCTTCGGCCGCGCCTTGGTGGCCTTGGCCTTGGGCGGCGGGGGAGCATCGAGGAACACCTCGAAGGCGGCAACCGGACCCTTCAGGTCGGCTGCGGCGGCAATCTCGGGATGCAGCTCGCCGAAATGCGCCATCACGCGGTCGCCGAGCTTGATCGCGCCCGACCGACCCGGGTGATACCAGTCCGGCGCGCCTGTCTGCGCGGACATGTTCTCGACCGGCGCGCCGATGCCGGCCAAGACAGCCAGGGCATCGGCCTTCGCATCGAAGGCATCGACGAGCCGGGCAGCGCCCGCCCAGTTGCGCGGCACGGCCATGTTGTGGCGGATGCCGGCGGCCACGGTGCGCTGGCCCGTGGGCGTGGAGTCCTTGTACTGCGGGCCGACCTCGAACAGCGCCGGATCGGAAAGGCCGCGCGCCTCGTTGCGGGTCGCCGCCTCGATCAGGTTGGGCAGGATCGAGGGCCGCATGGTGTCGAGTTCGGAGGCGATCGAGTTCAGCAAGCGGAGGTCATCGCCGCCGCCGCCGAATCGCTCGGCCTGTTTCAGCGGCAGGAACGACCAGGTGACGGCTTCGTTCATGCCGCGTGCACCCAGCGCACGGCGCGCCTGAGGCACGCGGCGCTGCAGCCAGTCGCGCACCGGCTTCGAGGTCGACGAAAGCTGGGGCAGCGACGTGGTCGGGATATTGTCGAAGCCGAACACCCGGGTCACTTCCTCTACGAGGTCGGCTTCGCCGACGATGTCGGGACGCCAGGACGGCACGTCGGCCGTCCAGGGGCCGGTGCCGGCGACCGCGAAGCCCAGTTTGCCGAGGATCGCGGCGGTGTCGGCCGCCGGCACGTCGATGCCGGTCAGCGTCTTCACGCGGTCGGCGCGCAGGGTGTAGCTGCGCCGCCAGGCCGGCATGACGCCGCTCGATACGATCTCGCTCGTCTCGCCGCCGCAAAGCTCGAGGATCAGCCGGGTCGCGACCTCGGCGCCCCACCAGCAGGACTCGGGGTCGATGCCGCGCTCGTTGCGATAGCGCGCGTCGGACAGGATGCCGAGCTTGCGGGCCGAGGCGGCGATGCCGATCGGCTGGAAGTAGGCGGCCTCGAGGAACACCTCGGTGGTGTCGTCGCGCACGCCGGTGTCCTCGCCGCCCATGATGCCGCCGATGCCGTGCACGCCCTTCGAGTCGGCGATCACCGACACCGACGGGTCGAGCGAATAGGTCTTGCCGTCGAGCGCCAGGATCTGTTCGCCCTCGCGTGCCTGGCGCATGACAAGGTCGCCGGCCAGTTTGCCGGCGTCGAACACGTGCAGCGGCCGGTTGAGGTCGAACGTCACCAGGTTGGTGATGTCGACCAGGGCCGAAATCGGTCGGAGCCCGATCGCCTTCAGGCGGCGCTGCAGCCAGTCGGGTGAGGGACCGTTCTTGATGCCGCGGAAATGCCGGCCGACGACCAGGGGACACGGGCTGTCGGGCCTGGCCTCGTAGCCGTGCGTCCACTTGATCGGGCTCGCGTAGCCGCCCTTGATCCTGTCGGCCTTCGGTGGCTTCAGCGTGCCGAGGCCGGAAGCCGCCAGATCGCGCGCGATGCCGTGCACGCCCAGGCAATCGCCGCGGTTTGGCGTCACCTTGATGTCGATGACCGGATCGTCGAGGCCGAGCGCTTCCGCCGCCGGCGCGCCGGTGGTGGCGCTTTCCGGCAGGTCGATGATTCCGCTGTGATCGTCGCCGAGCTGGAGCTCGCGCGAGGAGCAGAGCATGCCGTTCGACTCCTCGCCGCGGATCTTGCTGGCCTTCAGCGTGATGCCGGTGCCTGGAATGTAGCTGCCGGTTGGCGCGAAGATCCCCTTCATGCCGGTCCGCGCGTTGGGCGCGCCGCACACGACCTGGATCGTGCCCGTACCGGTATCGACCTTGCAGACGCGCAGCCGGTCGGCGTTGGGATGCTGGACCGCCTCGACGACGTAGCCGACCACGAATCCCTCGAGGGACTCGGCGGGGTCGGTGATGCTCTCGACCTCGAGGCCGAGCATGGTAAGGCGGTCGCGCACCTCGGCGAGCGTCGCGGTGGTGTCGAGATGCTCCTTCAGCCAGGACAGGGTGAACTTCATCGCCCGAGCCCTCCGGTGAGCGAAGGCCATTCCAGCGCCGAGAATCCGTAGTGGCGCAGCCAGCGCAGGTCCGAGTCGAAGAAGCTGCGCAGGTCGGGAATGCCGTATTTCAGCATGGCGATGCGGTCGATGCCCATGCCGAAGGCGAAGCCCTGGTAGATCGCGGGATCGAGCCCGCAGTTCTCGATCACATTGGGATGCACCATGCCGGAGCCCAGGATCTCCAGCCACGAATCACCGGCTCCGATCCTGAGCTCGCCGTCCTTCCAGGAACAGCCGATGTCGACCTCGGCCGACGGCTCGGTGAAGGGGAAGTAGGAGGGGCGGAAGCGCAGCGGCAGGTCGTCGACCTCGAAGAAGGCGCGGCAGAAATCGACCAGGCAGCCTTTCAGGTGGCCCATGTGCGTCATGCGGTCGATCACCAGTCCCTCGACCTGATGGAACATCGGCGTGTGGGTGGCGTCGCTGTCGATGCGAAAGGTGCGGCCCGGCACGATGATGCGCAGCGATCCGCCGTCGGCCAGCCGCTTCTGCACGTCCTTGCTCAGCATGGTGCGCGCCTGCACCGGCGAGGTGTGGGTGCGCAGCACGACGGGCGTGCCGTCGGCGCGCGGCGGCAGGTAGAAGGTGTCCTGCATCTGCCGCGCCGGATGATCCGGCGGAATGTTCAGCGCGGTGAAGTTGTGCCAGTCGTCCTCGATGTCCGGGCCGTCGGCCCAGGTGAAGCCCATCTCGCCGAAGATCGCCGCGACCTCGTCCATCACCTGGCCGATCGGGTGCAGCGAACCTTGACCCTCTGGCCGAATCGGCAGGCTGACGTCGACCTTCTCCGACGCGAGCCGCGCTGCCAGCGCCGACGAAGAGAGCGTGCCTTTGCGGGCTTCGAGGGCCGCCTCGACCTCGCCCTTCAATTCGTTGACCTTTGTGCCGAATTCGCGGCGCTGCTCGGGCGCCATCGCGCCCAGCGTCTTCATCAGGCCAGTGACGCTGCCCTTCTTGCCGAGCACGGCCACGCGCGCAGCCTCGAGCGCCGCCAGATCGGCGGCGGCCGACACGGCGCCCAGCGCCTCGCTGCGTATGGTCGAAAGATCACTCATCCGTCGCTCTCTCCGAACCGAACACGAAAAAAGGGAGCCTGCGGTCCAGGCTCCCTCTTTGCTGTCTCTGTCCGTTGCGCCGCTGCACGGCGCCGCGAACTTACTTGAGGGCGGCCTGGGCCTGTTCGACCAGGGCCTTAAATGCCGCGGGCTCCCGCACGGCGAGATCGGCCATGACCTTGCGGTCGACCTCGATCCCGGCCTTGAGGATGCCGTTCATGAATTGCGAGTAGGTGAGGCCATGCTCGCGGGTCGCGGCGTTGATGCGCTGGATCCACAGACCGCGGAACGCGCGCTTCTTGTTGCGGCGATCGCGATAGGCGTACTGCAGGCCCTTCTCGACCTTCTCGATGGCGACGCGGAACGCTGCATTGGAGCGACCGCGATAGCCCTTGGCGAGCTTGAGGACCTTCTTGTGACGAGCGTGTGCAGGCACGCCCCGCTTAACGCGTGACATGGTCTACCTCTCGTACGGAAAGAAGTTGCGCTTGATGATCCGCGTGTCCGGCTCGGACACGATGGCCATCCCGGTCGCCTGGCGCAGGAAGCGGTTGCCCCGCTTGCTCATGCCGTGCCGCTTGCCCGCGACGCCATGCTTCACTTTGCCGGTAGCCGTGAAGCGAAAACGCTTTTTGGCCCCGCTCTTGGTCTTCATCTTGGGCATTTTTGTTCCTTTTCAAAGGGTTAGCGCCGGAGCGCAGGTCCCGGCCCGAAGGCCGAAAAGTCCTTACGAAGCAACCGAGGCAATGCCCTTATTGGCCAGGCCACTCGAAGGAACGGGGCTTATAGCGGCGGGGGGTCGCCCATGCAAGCGCGGGCGGATGTGCCAAAATCGGGCCCTCCAAGGGGGTATTTGCCATGAAACTGGTGGGCAAAGTAGCGCTTGTGACAGGGGCGCAACAGGGCATCGGGGCCGCCATCGCGGTGGCGCTGGCCGGGGAGGGGGCCGACGTCGCGCTGAATTGGCTCGACGACAGGACCGCCGCCGAGACCGTCGCCGCCGAGGTGCGGGCCACCGGCCGCCGGGCCCATCTGATCAGGGCCGATGTCGCCCGCCTTTCCGGGGTCGAGGCCATGGTGGCCGAGGCCGTCCGCCAACTCGGTGCGCCGGACGTCCTGGTCAACAACGCGGGCGTCTATCCCAGGGTGCCGCTGCTGGAGATGCGCGAGAGCGACTGGGATCTCGTGCTCGACATCAACTTGAAGGCGGGCTGCTTTGCGACCATTGCGGTGGCCAGGGCCTTGATTGCCGCAGGCAGGCAAGGCGGCTCGGTGATCAACCTTTCCTCGTCGGCGATCCGGGGCGCCGTGCGCGGTGTCCACTACAGCGCCAGCAAGGGCGGCGTGGTGTCGATGACGCGCGCGCTGGCGCTCGAACTCGCGCCCTACAACATCCGGGTCAATGCCATCGCGCCCGGCCTCACCGACACCGCCCAGCCGCGCTACGGCAACAGCGATAGTGAACTGGCCGAGATGGCGCGCACGATGATCCCGCTCGGTGGCCGCCTGCTCACGCCGCAGCAGATCGCCCGCACCGCCGTGTATCTTGCGTCGGATGACTCGAGCGCAACGACGGGGCAGGTGCTGCACGTCAATGGCGGCTCCTATATGCCTTAGCCGGCGCCGGCTGCCGTTCGATGTTGACAGAAGTGCGCATACGGCGTTGAGTCATTGCGTTCACGTCAGACACGGAGGTTTAGATGCTTCCACCGGGTCAACGTTCCGCCAAGACTGCTGGCGCACACGTTCGGGCGTCAGCATAGCGGATACATGCGAATGGCACGCCGGGGCGGCCCTAGCGGGTCGCATCAGTAGGGCAAGACCCCATTTGGACCGCCCCCGACGTGGCTCGCCTGATGTCGCTCGATCGTCAGGAGCAGGGCGCCTGCTTCGATCCTTTTTCGATGAATGACTACAGGCACGGCCTGAATTTGCGGGCGAACGCCAACGTGCCGTCGGGACCGTGGCCGGTGAAACCGGCCAGCAAATCGACAATCATGGCATCGATGCCGCTCCTGGCGAAGATCGAGTGTGCATCATTCATGCGGCCGCCGACCTCGTCGGCATCGTCGGCGAAGTTCACCAGCACGAGCTTCGCGCCGGGTTTCAGCCCTTCGATGACATGCTGCCAGTCCGAGCGCGCCCGGGTCCGGTCTTTCATCTCGATCGCCTCGCCGTGATGGGTGGCCGTGATCGAGATCGCACCGTCGACCGGCGCGCCGCGCTGCAGCGCCGCCAGCGAGACTCAGGCGCCGGCCGACTGGCCGGCCAGCACGACGCGCCGATAGCCCATCGCTCGGGACTTGCGCACCGCATCGACCAGTAGGGCTCGGGCCGCAGCCGACCGATGTCCGGCGCATTGGCCGCGCGTCAGTCCTGTCCCGTGACGGTGTCGTTGGTGACGACATGCAAGGTGCAGACCTGCTGGCCGCGCTCCTGGCAACGCTTCAGCGCCGACGCGACCACGCCGCCGGGATCGGGACTACCGGCACCTGCCCACCAGTTTGCCTTGCCGTCGGCGCCGACCGCGAAGGCCCGGTGCGGGGCGAAGTTCTGGAAGTCGCTGAAGCTGCGGGCGGTCCCCGCATTGAGCGGCAGGGTGGCGGGCTGAGCCTCGGCCGTCGCTATCGACGTCGCCAGGGCAAGCGCCGCTATCAACCGTCTCATGCAGATGTCTCCGGAGGCGGAGATCATCATCGCCCGATGTGGACGGCCGCAACGATCGCGACGGCAACCATCCGACGCGTCGCGCAGCGCCCGAACCCTGACGCTGCACCCACGCCCAGGCAGGTGGAGGCAGGCGCCTATTTCGGCGCCAGCACCATGATCATCTGCCGGCCTTCCATGCGCGGCATCGATTCGATCTTGGTCAGCGGGTCCATCTCGCCGCGCACGCGGTTGAGGACCTGAAGTCCGAGTTCGGAGTGAACCATCTCACGGCCGCGGAAACGCAGGGTGACCTTCACCTTGTCGCCTTCCTCGATGAACCGCTTCATGGCGCGCATCTTCACTTCGTAGTCATGCTCGTCGATGTTCGGGCGCATCTTGATCTCTTTGACCTCGATGACCTTCTGGTGCTTGCGCGCATCGTGAGCCTTCTTCTGCGCTTCGTACTTGTATTTGCCGTAGTCTGAAATCTTGGCGACCGGCGGAACCGCGTTGGGCGAAATCTCGATCAGGTCGAGACTGGCTTCCTCGGCCATCTCGATGGCCTCGCGGGTGCTGACGACGCCGACCATCTCGCCGTTCTCGTCGATCAGTCGGACTTGCGGCGACTTGATTTCGCCGTTGACGCGCGGACCCTCGCGGGTGGGCGCGCTCTGTTGAGCAGGTCTGGCTATGGCTTTCTCTCCTTCGTTGAAGCCCCTTCTTACGATACGGACGGGGCGGGATGCGAGGCTGCGGCCGTCCTAGAAGGGTGGCCGAGCTTCATTTGAAAGTGTAGTGACGGCGGCCCCGAGTTCAAGGACCTCCTGCTTGTCCGAGCCGAGGCGCCGGACGGCCACCGTGCGGCTCTCCATGTCGCGCCGGCCGACGGCGAGGATCAGCGGCACGTGCGCCAGCGAATGCTCGCGGACCTTGTAGTTGATCTTCTCGTTGCTGAGGTCGGTGTCGACCCGCATTCCGGCGGCGCGCAGTTTGTCGGCGACTTCGTTGGCGTAGCCGTCGGCGTCGTTCACGATCGTGACCACCACCGCTTGCGTCGGCGCCAGCCACAGCGGGAAGCGGCCGGCGTAGTTCTCGATCAGGATGCCGATCATGCGCTCGAAGCTGCCGAAGATGGCGCGGTGCAGCATGACGGGCCGCTTGCGCGATCCGTCCTCGGCCACATAGGTCGCATCGAGCCGCTCGGGCAGCACGAAATCGACCTGCAGCGTGCCGCACTGCCAGTCGCGGCCGATGGCGTCGCGCAGCACGAACTCGAGCTTGGGGCCGTAGAAGGCGCCCTCGCCGGGGTTGAGGATGAGATCGAGGCCGGCCGCCTTCGACGCTGACTTGAGCGCCCCTTCGGCCTGGTCCCACACCGCGTCGGAGCCGGCGCGCACCGGCGGCCGGTCGGAGAACTTCACGAAATAGTCCGGGAAGCCCAGGTCCTTGTAGACCTCGCCCAGAAGCTTGCAGAAGCGGATCGTCTCCGCCTCGATCTGCTCCTCGGTGCAGAAGATGTGGGCGTCGTCCTGCGTGAAGTTGCGCACGCGCATGATGCCGTGCAGCGCGCCCGACGGCTCGAAGCGGTGGCACGAGCCCATCTCGGCCATGCGCAACGGCAGTTCGCGGTAGCTGCGCAGACCCTGGTTGAAGATCTGCACGTGGCAGGGGCAGTTCATCGGCTTCAGCGCGAAGATGCGGCTCGCGTCGTCGGCGATGAATTCCTTCAGGCCTTCCTCGTTCTCGCTGAGATACATGTTCTCGCGGAACTTCTCCCAGTGGCCCGACTCTTCCCACAGCTTGCGGTCGACGAGCTGCGGCGTCTTCACCTCGACATAGCCGCCGGCCTCGAGCTTGCGCCTGAGGTAGCTCTCGAGCGTGCGCCAGAACGTCCAGCCCTTGGGGTGCCAGAACACCATGCCGGCCGCTTCTTCCTGCTGGTGGAACAGGCCCATCTCGCGGCCGATCCTGCGGTGGTCGCGCTTCTCGGCCTCTTCGATGCGGTGCAGGTAGTCCTTCAGGTCCTTGTCGGAGAAGAAGACCGTGCCATAGACGCGCTGGAGCTGAGCGTTGTTCTTGTCGCCGCGCCAGTAGGCGCCCGACACTTTCGTCAGCTTGAACGCCCTGCCGAGCTTGCCCGTCGAGGGCAGGTGCGGGCCAAGGCACATGTCGAGCCAGTCGCCCTGCTTGTAGACCGAGATCACCTCGTCCTTGGGCAGTTCGTCGGCCCACTCGGCCTTGAAGCTCTCGCCATGCTTCTGGAAATGTTCCTTGATCCGGGCGCGGTCCCAGACCTCGCGCACGATCGGCAGGTTGCGGTCGACGATCTCGGCCATCCGCTGCTCGATCCGACCGAAGTCCTCCGGGGAGAAGGGCTCGGCGCGCACGAAGTCGTAATAGAAGCCGTCCTCGGTCGCCGGACCAAACGTGATCTGCGTGCCGGGGAAGAGTTCCTGGACGGCCTGGGCCAGCACATGCGCCGCGTCGTGGCGCAGCAGCTCCAGCGCCGCGGGATCTTTCGACGTCACGATGCCGATCCTGGCGTCCTTGTCGACGACGTGGGCGAGGTCGACCATCTTGCCGTCGACGCGCAACGCCAAGGCAGCCTTGGCGAGGCCGGGTCCGATCGAGGCGGCGATTTCCGCGCCGCTCACCGGTTTTTCGAAAGACCGGACCGAGCCGTCCGGCAGGGAGATATTGATCATGACAGCCACCGCTTGAGAGTCCGAACGCATTTCATCGTCCGACGCGGAGCGTCGGGCGCAAACGGCCGGGAAGCGGCACAGACGCGCGCGCCCGGCCGAATCAAGTTCGGTCGGTGGTCGGGAAAGCCAGGAAGCTGGAAAACAGCTGGTCCATGGGCCCGGAGATAGTTGCGTGGCCGGCCCGAGTCAAGTTGTCCGGCCAAGGGGCGGGCGGCTGCTCGGTCACTCGCGGATGGCGCTCCAGCGATAACCGATGGCCGTGCCGTCGCGCTGATAAGACCCGGTGAGCGCGTTCGCTCCGCGCAATTCCAACCGGAAGTGGCCCTTCACGGGAAACCCCAGCCCGTCGTCCGGCAGAGTGAAATGCCCGGACCAGTAATCGGCGTTGTAAGACATCGTGCCGCGCAGGGTGGCCTTCCCTCCCTTGGTCGGCCAGCGACCGACCAGGCTGGCGCCATCGGCGTTCTGGTCGATATCGATCCGGAGCACGCCGCGGCAGGGGCAATTGGGATCGCCGAGGTCGTCCCAGGTGAGCTTCCAGTCGCCGACGAAGCTCTGCATGCCGCTGGTCGGCGGATTGACCGGCACGTTGCCCGGTCCGCCCATCGGCGGGCCCGGTATCTGCGCGTGCACCAGGTCTGTCCCGGCGACGCCGATGAGGAGGCCCAAGGCGAGCAGCGCACCGCGGACGATCGACGTCACGATGTCCCCGGTCTTGCCGCCAGTCGTTCGTAGAGGGAGAGCAGTTGGCGGTTGGTCTGCGCCAGGCCGTAGCGACCGCGCGCATGTTCCTGGGCGGCGCGGGCGAGTTCGGCGCGGCGCTCGGCCGGCAGCGACAAGGCGCTCCGCAGCGCCTCGGCCAGCGCCACGGCATCTCCCGCCGGCGCCAGCCACCCGGTGACGCCGGGGCGCACCGTCTCGGCGGCACCGCCACCGTCCTCGGCGACCACCGGCCGGCCCATCGCCTGGGCTTCGACCAGTGTGCGGCTGAAGCCCTGCCGGCTGCCGCCGGTCGCCACCACCGCGTCGGCCAGCATGTAGGCCGCCGGCATGTCGTCGACATAGGGCCCGATCTGCATCCGGCCGTGCAGCTCGGCCGCCTCTATCGCGCGCTCGAGTTCGCGTTCGAACGGCGTCGGCGGGCCGACGGAGCCCAGCAGCAGGCAGAACACGTCGTCGCGGTCCAGGCACTTCAGGGCGTCGATCAGGATCTTCTGGCCGTTGTCCTCGCCGAAGCGTGCCGGACACAGCACGAGATGGCTGCCGTCGGGCACGCGCAGCTCGCTGGCGAGGCGGATCAGCCGGTCGGCGCGCACGATCGCTGGATCGAAGCGATCGAAGTTGACGCCGGGCGGAATGGTTTCGAGTCGGTCGGCGAGGGCGGGAAAGCGTTGCAGGGCATCGCGCGCGACATGGTCGGATACCGCGATCACCGCATCGGCGCGTGCCTGGCGCCGTTCGAGGAAGCGTCCCATCAGGTCGGTGGCGATGAACGGCCGGTGCAGCGTGGCGATCCACTTGATGCCGAGCCTGCGGGCGATCGCGCGGGCGATCCAGGCCGTGGCCGGCGAACGGGCCTGCACGACGTCGACCCGGGCATCGCGGAGTGAGCTCGCGAGCTTGGCCGGCAGCGTGAGGCGGGCCCACAGCCCCTGCCCGCGCGCGGGTAGTTCGATGTGCGTGGCGCGCAGCCGCAGCAGGTCGGGCACCATGGCGCCGCCCGGCGAGGCGACGATGGCCGAACCGCCGGCTGCGATCACGGCCTGCGCCGCGTCGAGGGTGGCGCGGGCGAGGCCGCCGCCGGCGAGGGTGGGTACGATCTGCAGGAGCGTGGGCGCGGACACGATGATTTTTTTTTCGTAGAACGATTGAGAGGTCAGTGCAGGTAACACGGGAGGCGCAACGTGGGTAGAGTCGAGCAGCTTCAGCGCCCCGACGGCAATACCGTCGCCTATGCGAAAACCGAAGGCCGCGCGCCGACGGTGGCGTTCCTGGGCGGGTTCCGGTCCGACATGACCGGCACCAAGGCGGTGGCGCTCGAGGACTGGGCGCAGCGGACGGGCCGCGCCTTCCTGCGCTTCGACTATCTCGGTCACGGCCAGTCGTCGGGCCGCTTCGAGGACGGCACGATCGGCCGCTGGCTCGATGACTCGCTCGCTGCCATTGACCAGCTCACGGCCGGCCCGCTGGTGCTGGTGGGCTCGAGCATGGGCGGATGGTTGTCGCTCCTGGTGGCGCGCGCGCGGCCGGAGCGTCTGGCCGGGCTGGTGCTGATCGCGGCCGCGCCCGATTTCACCGAACGCATGCTGCTGAAAGGGCTGTCGCCCGGGGACCGGGCCGCGCTCGAGCGCGACGGACGGCTGGAGCGGCCCTCCCAATACTCGCCCGAGCCCTCCGTCTTCACCTGGAAGCTGATCGAGGAGGGGCGCAACCATCTCCTGCTCGACAGGAAGTTGGTGCTGCCCTGCGCCGTGCGCCTGCTGCATGGCCAGAGCGATCCCGACGTGCCGTGGGAGTACTCGCTGCAAATCGCGCAGCATCTCCAGGCGCCCGAGGTGATCACCACCCTGATCAAGGGCGGCGATCACCGCCTCAGTACACCGGCCGATATCGCCCGACTGCTTGTGACAGTCGAGGAACTGGCCCGTTAGGCTCTCCTTCTCAGAGGGCGGCCGCGATCGCCCGCAGGCCTTCGCGGTAGGTCGGATAACGCAGCACGACGCCGAGTTCGCGCTTGAGGCGGTCGTTCCTCACGCGGCGGTTCTCGGCATAGAAGGAGCGCGCCATGGCGCTCATCGTCGGCGCAACTTCTTCCCAGGGGATCGCGGGAGGCGCCGGCCGGCCGAGCAGCTCGCAGGCGAAGGCCACCACCTCCTCGGTCGAGACCGGCAGATCGTCGGCCACGTTGTAGATGCCGCCGGGATGCGGCCCGGTCATCGCCTTCAGCACGGCGCCGGCGATGTCCTCGACATGGATGCGCGAGAAGAACTGGCCGGGCTTGTCGATGCGCCGCGCCGTGCCAGCCTTCACCTGGTCGATCGCGCTGCGGCCGGGGCCGTAGATGCCGGGCAACCGGAAGATGTCGAGGCAGGCACCGGCCTCCAGGGCCATCGCCTGCCAGCCGCGCTCGGCCGCCAGGCGTTCCATGCTGCGCGGCTGGGTGGGGTTGGCGGGCGTGTCCTCGTCGACCCATTCGCCGCCGCGATCGCCGTAGACGCCGGTGGTCGACAGGTAGCCGAGCCATCGCGCCTGTTTCAGCAGGGGAGCGCAGGTCCTGAGGACGGGATCTCCCGCCGTGCCCGGCGCGATGGTGCAGAGAACATGCGTCGCCCCGCCCATCGCCCGGAAGGGCAGGGGCGCCGTGCCGTCGAACAGGTGTGCCTCGATGCCGGACGCGCGCAGGCGTTCGGCCTTTTCCGCGCCGGTGCAGGTGCCGGCCACGGTCCAGCCGCCGGCTCCGGCGAGCTTGGCAATTTCAAGGCCGCTATAGCCCAGGCCGAAAACGAAAAGGCGTTTGGTCATCTTGTCAGGATCGCTCCGGCGCGCTTCTTTTCAAAGATGTCGTTTCACCGTCCGACTCTTCCCTTGCTGCTTGGTCTTCTCTTGGTCTCGTCCGCGGCCGCCCAGGGCTTGGGCCCGCTCGAGAGCACGCCCGATCATCTGCTCCGCTACGCCGAGTGCATGAAGCTGGCGCGCCGCGAGCCGCTCAAGGCCCTGCCGATGGCCGAAAGATGGAATGTCGAGGGCGGTGGCCTGGGCGCGCGCCATTGCGTGGCTGTCGCCATGTTCCAGGCCGGCAAATACGTGCAGGCGGCGGCGCAGTTCGAAGCCATCGCCCGCGACATGGGCCAGGATCGCCCGGGGCTGAGGGCCGAACTGTGGGCCCAGGCCGGCCAGGCGTGGATCGAGGCCGGCCAGGCCGACAAGGCAGCTGGCGCCCAGAGCCGCGCCCTGGAGCTCAAGTCCAACGATGCCGACCTGTGGATCGATCGCGGTCTCAGCTATGCCGCCATGGCCGCCTGGCCGCGGGCCATCTCCGATTTCGACCGCGCGCTCGGCCTGCGCCCGGACGATGTCGAGATTCTGGTGCTGCGCGCTGCCGCCTGGCGCAATGCCCGCAATCCGGCCCAGGCGCTGGTCGATGCCGGGCGGGCGCTGCGGATCGCGCCCGAGCACACCGAGGCTTTGCTCGAGCGCGGTTTCGCCAACCTGGCGCGCGGCGACCGGACTCAGGCCAACGACGATTTCAACCGGGTGCTGCGCATCGTGCCGCCGGGCTCCGACAGCGCGCGGCGGGCCGAGGCGGGCCTGCGCGGCGAGCAGCCGGGCGCCGCGCGTCCCCCGGCCGGTTCCGCCGCGCCGGCGGCGCCAAACGCCGCGCCCAAAAGCAGCGGGAAGCGGTAGTATGTCGACAGTGACCGAGGTAAGAGCCAGAGCAATGAACCGACTTCTCTCATCGATGGCGCTCGCTTGCCTGTTTGCGACCCAGGCATTTTCCCAGACTCCGCCGGCCGGCCAGGCCGCGCCGCAGCCGCCATCCTCCTATTATCCCGCGCCGCCGCCGCTGCAGGCGCCGTCGGTCCAGCAGGGCGTGCCGACCACCGGCCTCTCTTCGCCGTTGCCTACGGCGCAGAAGGTGGAGCGCACCGAGATCGCCGCCGAGACCGAAGCCCAGCTCTTCGCCGATGCGCGCAAGATCGTCTGGGGCCGCTATGCCAAGATCAAGGGCGCCAAGCCGGGCGACGTGACGGTGACCCGGCAGGGCAAGCTCTGGACCATCAAGGGCCGCATCGACAGCGTCGCGCCCGGCACCGAGGGCGACTGGGCCTCGATCGACGGCGTCGTCGAGCGCATCTCTGCCGGCGTCGTGCAGATCCGCGGCGAAGTCGCCTTCCGCGTCGCCAAGGTCGAGAAGGGCACGCCGTGCAAGGTGGCGGGCACGCTCACCTTCCGCCGCTCCGGCAAGTCGCAGGTGTGGCGCCTCGCCGAGGGCGACAATCCCTGCGACGGCACGCGCGAGGCCTTCGATCTGGTCTACGAAAAGCCCGTCGAGAAGAAGCCCGTCCCGACGCAGCCCAGGCGCGGATAGCGCCTTCGTCATCCAGGCGCGGATAGCGCCCACTTCGTCCGGGCGCGGCTAACGCAGCCTGGCAATCTCCGCGCGCGCCAGCGCGTCGGCGCGTTCATTCTCGGGATGGCCGCTGTGGCCACGCACCCAGTGCCAGTCGACCTTGTGCAGCGCCTGCACGGCGTCGAGGCGGTGCCAGAGGTCGACGTTCTTGACCGGCTTCTTGTCGGCGGTCTTCCAGCCGTTCCGCTTCCAGCCCTTGATCCACTTGGTGACGCCGTCGCGCACATAGGTGCTGTCGGTGAACAGCGCTACCTTGCATGGCCTCTGCAGGGCTTCCAGGCCGGCGATCGCCGCCATCATCTCCATGCGGTTGTTGGTGGTGGCGGCATCACCGCCCGACAATTCCTTCTCGCGCGCGCCGATGCGCAGGATCGCGGCCCAGCCGCCCGGTCCGGGGTTTCCGCTGCACGCGCCGTCGGTGAAGATCTCGACCTCGGGTGGATGACTCACGGCCGCCCTCTCACAGCCCGTAGTCGGCCAACGACGTCGCGCGCCTGTGAAAGCGCAGATAGGCGAGGTATTCGAGCGGGTCCTTGCGCTTGACCAGGGCGTCGGCCGGCGTGTGGAGCCAATCGTAGAGCCGCGTCAGCAGGAAGCGCAGCGCGGCACCGCGCGCCAGCAGCGGCAGCACGTACCGCTCCTCGTCGGTGAGAGCCCGGACCTTGTCGTAGCCCTGCAGCAGGGCGCGGGCCTTGGTGGCGTTGAACGACCTGTCGGGTTCGAAACACCAGGCGTTCAGGCAGATGGCGACATCGTAGGCCAGCGCGTCGTTGCAGGCGAAATAGAAGTCGATCAGCCCCGACAGCCTGTCGTGCAGGAAGAACACGTTGTCGGGAAAAAGATCGGCATGGATGACGCCGCCCGGCAGATCCCTCGGCCAGTTGGCCTCGAAGAAATCGATCTCGGCGCCGAGCTCGCGCGCCAGGCCGGGCGCCACGTCGTCGGCATGCGCGCGCACGCCGTCGAACAACGGCCGCCAGCCGGCGACCGAGAGCGCGTTGGGTCGCCTGATCGCGAAATCGCGGCCGGCGAGGTGCAGTCCGGCCATGGCTTCGCCGACCGGACCGCAGTGATGCACGCCGATACGACGCGGCCACAGTCCGTGCAGGAAGGTCGTGACGGCGGCGGGCTTGCCGGCCAGCGAGCGGATGGCATTGCCGTCGCGGCCGTGGATCGGCCGCGGGCAGGTGATGCCGCGCGCCGCGAGATGGTCCAGCAAACCGAGGAAGAACGGCAGGTCCTTCGGATCCACGCGCTTTTCGTAGAGCGTGAGGAAGTACTGCCCCTTGGTCGTGGTCAGCAGGTAGTTCGAGTTCTCGACGCCTTCGGCCACACCTTTCAGCGCCTCGGCCTCGCCGATGTCGTAGTCGGCGAGAAATGCGTCGAGCTCGGCGTCGCCGACTTCCGTATAGACCGCCATGTCATATCACCGGCTTTTCACGCCACCAGCTGGCGCGGCAGCTTGAATACGACACTTTCCTCGGTCGTGCGCACTTCCTCGACGGTGACATCGTAACGCGCGCGGCAGGCTTCGATCAGCTCGTCGACCAGCAGTTCGGGCGCCGAGGCGCCGGCCGTGATGCCGAGCCGCCGAGCGTCCGCCAGCCACTCCCAGTCCATGTCGACGGCGCGCTGCACCAGGCGGGACCGGATGCAGCCGTAGTTGGCGGCGACCTCGACCAGGCGCATGGAGTTGGAGGAATTGGGCGCGCCGATCACCACCAGCGCGTCGCAGCGCTGGGCGATCGCCTTGACCGCCGCCTGGCGATTCGTGGTGGCGTAGCAGATGTCCTCCATCTTCGGGCCCTGGATCGACGGAAAGCGGCGGCGGAGCGCGGCCACGATTTCGGTCGTGTCGTCGACCGACAGCGTCGTCTGCGTGGCATAGGCGAGATCGGGCGGATCGGACACCTCGAGCGCCTCGGCCTGCGCCACGTTCTCGACCAGCAGCACCGCGCCGGGCGGGAGCTGGCCCATGGTGCCGATCACTTCCGGATGGCCGGCATGGCCGATCAGCACGACGCGGCGCCCCGACTCGTGGTGGCGTTCAGCCTCGCGATGGACCTTGGAGACCAGGGGGCAGGTGGCGTCGACATAGAGCAGACTGCGCCGGCCGGCCTCGACCGGCACCGCCTTGGGCACGCCATGCGCCGAGAACACCACCGGACGGTCGTCGGGCACCTCGTCGAGTTCGTCGACGAAAACCGCGCCCTTGGCCTCGAGGTTCTCGACCACGTAGCGGTTGTGCACGATCTCGTGGCGGACATAGACCGGTCGGCCATAGCGTTCGATCGCGCGTTCCACGATCTGGATGGCGCGGTCGACGCCGGCGCAGAAACCGCGCGGGCTGGCGAGCAGGATCGTGAGCGGCTTCTTCGAGGCGGCCATGAAAATTCGTTCTACGGGATGCCGACCCGCTCGCTTGCGGGTCCGCGGACCATTGCCTAGACTCCGCTTTCAAGAGATCGGATTCAGCGGATTGGCGCGGCACCGTAACAAAGCCGCCGCAACGGGGAAAGCAACATGACCGAGCCGGTTGTCGCGGCCAGGGCGCCAGCGAAGGTGACGCTCGAGGCGGGCAAGGATTATTGGTGGTGCGCCTGCGGGAAGAGCAAGAACCAGCCGTTCTGTGACGGCAGCCACAAGGGTGGCAGCTTCTCGCCGATGAAGTACACGGCCGAAAAGAGCGGCGACCACTGGCTTTGCGCCTGCAAGCATTCCGCCAAGAAGCCACTGTGCGACGGCACTCACAAGACCCTGCCATGATCAACGGAAAGCTCATCGCCGGCGTGCCGGTGGCGGTTCTGCTCGCTCTCGCCCTCGGAAGCTGCGGTTCGTCGCCGCCGCCGCCCTCCATGGTCTGCCCGCCGCCGCTCACCGTGCAGGACGCCGGCCGCATCACCCATTTCAAGGAGGGGGCCGGCCGCGACCCGCGTGACGTCGCCTATGAGGCGGCACTCGTGAGTTCCGGCTCGTCCTGCAAGCTCAGCGGCAATGTGCTCGACGTCACCGTGGTGATGATCGTGGCCGTCAGCGCCGGTCCGGCCGGCAGCGCCGGCCAGACGCGCGTGCCGTACTTCGTGCGCGTGATCGACGGTCGCGGCACGGTCTTGCAGGGCCAGGATTTCACCGCCGATTTCAAGCTGTCGCCCGCCAGCCCGCGTGGCGAGTCGCGCGAGGAGCTGGCGCTGACCATTCCGTTCAATCAGACGAGCGACCTCGCGGGCTATCGCATCGCCGTCGGGCTGAAGCCCACTCCGGAGGAGCTCAACTACAACCGGCGGGCCGCGGGCCGGCCGTGAGCGCCTACGCCGACAGGCTGGAGGCGCTGGCCGCCGACGCGGCCGATCGCTGCACCGGGTGCGGCAAGTGCTTCGAGGTCTGCCCGACGGCACGCGAGATCGGTCTCGACGCGGGCGAGGCCAAGGTGCGGGTGGCCGAGCTGACGGCCCTCACGCTTGCCGGCGGCGTGGCGGCCGATGGCCTGCAGAAGTGGCTCGACGCCTGCGACGGCAGCGCCCGCTGCTCCGATGCCTGCCCGGAAGGGATCAACGTCCGCCAGTGGGTGACCATCGCCAAGATGAAGGCGCTGAACGCGGCGCGGTCGCGCGACGTGGGCGCGGCCAATGCCGCCGGCCGGTTCCGCCACATGGCGCAGGCGGTGCGGCTCCTGGCCAGCATGCAGCTTCCGTCGGAGACGCTGAAGAATATCCTGCAGCCGGCCGAGCGGCGCACCGCCGAGATCCTGTTCTATACCGGCTGCAACGTGCTGCGCACGCCGCACATCGTGCTCAACGTCATGGACATCCTGGACGCGATGCAGCTCGACTTCGACGTCGTCGGCGGCACCGCCCACTGCTGCGGCGTCTACCAGTTCCAGGAAGCCGACCTGCCGACCTACGAGCGCATCGGCCACCGCACCTTCCAGCGCTTCGGCCAGTCAGGGGCCTCCAGGGTGCTGACCTGGTGCCCGACTTGCACCAAGAACTTCGACGAACTGGAGAAGGACGTCGAGGAACCGTTCTTCGATCTCGGCCACGTCAGCGAATTCCTCGCGGCTAACCTCGAGGTCCTGAAGGCCCGCTTCGTCGATCAGCCCAAACGCCGCGTGGTGATCCACGAGCATCTCGGCATCGGCGCCACGGTCGACAGCATCCGCAAGCTGCTTGGTGCCGTGCCCAACCTCGAACTGGCCGAGCTGGTGCAGGATTCCGGCTTCTCCTACGCCTGCGGCGGCCAGGCGGCGAAGTTCAAGGGCCGCGAGCAGGCGATCCATCGCGCGCTGGCCGAGGGCGCCGTGGCGGCAGGCGCCGACACCATCGTCACGATGTACCATTCCTGCCATCGCGCGCTGGCTGGCGCCGAGGCCGCCTACCCGCTGCGCGTCGTCAACTTCACCGACGTGATCGCCGAAGCGCTGGGCCGCGGCGGCCATCCCGACTACTACCGCCTCTACAAGGCCGGCGGTGCGATGGACGAGGCGGTGGCGGCAGCGCGTCAGTTCCTCGCCAGCAACGGCGTGCGCATCGACGAAGCCTCGGTGCAGTCGCTCACCGCCGACATCTTCGACGAGACCGGCCTCGCCGGCTCGCGTGAAGCCTTCGCGCAGGCCTTCACGGCGCTGGCGAAAGAGGGCTGACGGTCTTGGCCGCCGACGCCAGCGTCTGGCTCTTCTCCTACGGCACGCTGCAGCAGGAGGAAGTGCAGCTCGCCACTTTCGGCCGCCTGCTCGAGGGCCGCGCCGATGCGCTGCCGGGCTACGCCACGTCGCTGTTCGAGATCAAGGACGCCGAGGTCGTGAAGACCAGCGGCAAGACCCACCATTTCATGGCGCGATCTTCCGGCCGCGCCACCGACGAAGTGCCGGGCGTCGTTTTCCGGATCACGCCGGCCGAACTCGCCGCCGCCGATACCTACGAGGTCTCGGACTACAAGCGCATCGCCGTCCGGCTGAAGTCGGGGCTGGAAGCGTTCGTCTACGTCGGGGCGTGACCCTGAAACGACGAAGCCGGCCTAGCTCGCATCCTTGAACGCCCCGGCGACCAGGCCGCGCAGCCAGCGGTTGGCGGCATCGTCATGCACCGAGGCGTGCCAGTAGAGATAGAGGTCGAGCGTTGGCATCCTGAACGGCAGCGGCAGGATCCGGGTCGGCAGCCCGGCCGTGAGGGCATCGGCATAGCGTTCGGCCATGGTGAGCACGAGGTCGGTTTGCGCGACGGCGCGCAAGGCCGCGAGATAGTTGCGGCAGCGCAGCCTGACATGCCGCTTGAGGCCGCGCGCGCTCAGTTCCACGTCCTCGAGGCCCGGGCCCTTGCGCCGCGACGTCACCAGGACGTGATCCTGGGCGAGATAGGCTTTTAGCGTGAGGCCCCTGGCGACGTGCGGGTGAGCGCGCCGCGCCACCACCACCATCCGGTCGGCCACCAGTCTCTGCCGCCGAACGCCCTCGGAGAGCGGCAGGGCGATGTCGATGGCGAGATCGACGGAGCCGTTGGCGAGGGAAGCTTCGAGGTTCCGCCGCCGTACCTGCACGGTCCTGAGGTCGACGCCGGGCGCCGAGCGCGCTATGCGCCGCATGATCGACGGCAGCATGAGCGTTTCCGTGGGGTCGCGCAGGCTGATCGTGTACTGCGCTTCCGCCCGCGCCGGATCGAAGCGGCCGGCGCCGGTCACGAGCTGGTCGAGCGACTGCAGGCCCTGCCGCAGCGGGCCGATCAGGCCGCGCGTCAGCGGCGTGGCCACCAGGCGCCGGCCGTCGCGCGCGAACAGAGGGTCGTCGAACAGCAGGCGCAGGCGGGCGAGCGAATGGCTGATCGCCGACTGGCTGAGGTTCAGCCGCTCGGCCGCCCGCGTCACGCCGCCTTCGTCGTGGATGGCCTCCAGGACCTGGAGGAGGTTGAGGTCGAGCCGCCGGATATGAGCCATATCGATGGATATCCATGTTAAACAATCATTTCATTCATTGTTGGTGCGTCCCTAGGGTCGGTCAACCCGGACCGAAGGAGTACGCGGCATGGAATTCACCTATTCCGACAAGGTAAAGGCGCTGCAGGAAAAGCTCGGCGCCTTCATGGACCAGCACATCTATCCCAACGAGGAGCCCTACGAGCGCGAGGTCGAGAGCGGCGACCGCTGGCAGCCGGTGGCCCTCATGGAGCAGCTGAAGGCCGAGGCGAAAGCCGCCGGCCTCTGGAACCTGTTCCTGCCGGGCAGCCACGGCGCGGGCCTCACCAATCTCGAATACGCGCCGCTGTGCGAGATCATGGGACGCTCGCCGATCGCGCCCGAGGCGTTCAACTGCTCTGCCCCCGACACCGGCAACATGGAGACGCTCGAGCTCTACGGCACCGAGGCGCAGAAGAAGCAGTGGCTGGTGCCGCTCCTCGAAGGGCGGATCCGCTCGGCTTTCGCCATGACCGAACCGGCGGTGGCCTCGTCGGACGCCACCAACATCGAAAGCTCGATCGTGCGCGACGGCGATCACTACGTGCTGAACGGCCGCAAATGGTGGACGACGGGTGCGCCCGACCCGCGGTGCAAGATCTTCATCTTCATGGGCAAGACCGACAGGAACGCGGATCGCCACCGCCAGCAGTCGATGGTGCTGGTGCCGCGCGAGACGCCGGGCGTGACGGTGGTGCGCGCGCTGCCGGTGTTCGGCTACGACCATGCCCCGCACGGCCATGGCGAGGTCCTGTTCGAGAACGTGCGCGTGCCGGTTTCCAACATCCTGCTGGGCGAGGGCCGCGGCTTCGAGATCGCCCAGGGACGGCTCGGCCCTGGCCGCATCCACCACTGCATGCGGGCCATCGGCTCAGCCGAGCGCACGCTCGAGAAGATGTGCAAGCGGACAAAGGCGCGCGTCGCCTTCGGCCGGCCGATCGCCCAGCAGGGCGTCACGCTGGAACGCATCGCCGAGGCCCGCATCATGATCGAGCAGGCCAGGCTCCTGGTGCTGAAAGCCGCCTACATGATGGACACCGTCGGCAACAAGGTGGCCAAGGCCGAGATCGCCATGATCAAGGTGGCGGTGCCCAAGATGTTGCAGCTCGTGGTCGACATGGCGATCCAGGCACACGGCGGAGGTGGCGTCTCGGACGACTTCGGCCTGGCCGCGACCTACGCCTCGGCCCGCACGCTCCGCCTGGTCGACGGGCCCGACGAGGTCCATCGCAACCAGATCGGCAAGCTGGAGCTCGCCAAGCACAATTGAGACGGCGGTTGCCGGCAGTCACTTCGCCCTCGACCAGTCCTTGAAGTTTTGGCGCTCTGGATTACCCTAGCGTCATGAACGCCATGCTGATGAATGAACTGTCGAAGCTCAGCATCGAAGAACGTCGAGCGCTGATCGACGACCTGTGGGACAGCATCGACAGCGAACTCGATGCAGGTCCGATTCCGGAAGAGATTGGAAAGATGCTCGATAAGCGTGCCGATGCGCTGGCGCGCGACGCCAATCAGAAGAAATACACGCTCCAGGAAATAGCAGCGCGTCGCAACGTCAAGCTATGACGTTTGCGGTCCTCTATGCAAAGGATGCAGCTGACGATATCGATGCCGCCTTCGAATGGTTGGCCGCTCGCGTGCCGGCTGCGGCGATCGACCTCCTGAAGGCGATCGATCGGGCCGAGAGTCATCTCAAGCGAAACCCGGCGATCTACCGAGTCGTCAGAGAAACACCGTCGGGAGACATACGGCGGGTCAACCTTCGGCCTTTCCGCTATCAGCTCTATTTCCAAATTCTTGGCGCCGAGGTCGTCGTCATTGCCTGCCTGCACGCCAGTAGGTCGCCGAAGGCTCTCACTGGGATCGTATCGGGCCGCACGTGAGCCTACCCTTCGGATTTGTCATCGGTTGCGGAATTTGTGGGCGGGTTGGGGCCGCCCGCTCACGAAGATCGCCAGACCTACAACAAGAAGGCTGAGTGTGCTGAAGGCGGTACGCAGCGTGTTCCACCACGTCCACGGAACCGAGAAGTCGGACCAGAGCTTGAGGGCCGCCTGCGGATCGGCCGGCGCGGTTGCGGTTGCGAGCGCCTCGTTCATCGGTACGTTGACGAGCGCCGTGGGCAGCAGCGCGCCGAGGAAATAGACCAATCCGGCGATCAGGAAGAGAGCCGCTGCCATCGGGCGTCGCGTGGCGAGGAACAGCACGGCGGTCACGAGGGCGGCGGCCGGCGTTCCGAAGAAGGCCACGAAGAAGACCGGATTCCTGACCGTGAGGTTGATGGCCTGCATCGCCGGGATGGCGTTACCGGCGCCCGCCACGTCGAGGCCGAGCATCACGGAACTTGAATAGGCGAAGAAGAAGCCCGCCATCGTCCCGGTGAGCAGCAGGGTTATGGCCGCGGACACGTATGCCATGAGTCGCATCGTCCCGAACCTAGCTCGCCTTCACGGCCAACACCGCCCAGGCCGCGTCGGCGAAGAAGCGGACATGGGCGGAGAGGGGCCCCTCGAAGCGGCCGTAGACCTTGTAGGTCGCGGCCTGCAGCACGACGCCGATCGCCGCGGCCGCCGCGAGGCCAACGTCGCGGCGGGGGATCTCGCCGGCCGTCATCGCCCGGTCGATCACGTCGTGGACGACCGCGACCGGATTGGGGGCGTCGTCGGGCACCTTGGCCAGGAAGGCATGCTGGTTCAGCAGATGGTAGGCGAACAGCGTCCAGTCGCTGTCGGCCCACTCGCAATAACAGCGCACGATGGCCTCGATCTTTGGCCGCAGCTCCCGGTGCGGGCGCTGTGCCGCATCCAGCGCCTCGGCCAGCGCCCGGTGGTGGCGCAGGAAGAGGTCGATGGCGAGTTGCTCCTTGCTGGGGAAGTGGCGGTAGATCGTGCCCTCGGCGATCGAGGCCGCGAGCGCGATCTCCCGGGTCGTCGTCTCCGCCACGCTGCGCGCGACGAACAGTACCAGCGCCGCGCGCTCTATCCGTGCCTTGGTGTCTTCGGCCTTGCCCATGCCGGGCACTCTATGAGGGAGCGCTCACTTGTAAAAGCGGCTTCCTCGGATCCCTCGCAGAACCAGCGCCAGTCGAGGGTCCCGTCGAACGCGGCGACGGCGGGCAAGGCCTCGCTATGCAAGTTCAGGAACTCGGCAAAGGCACGACGGATGAGCATATAGTCCTCCATGAAGTGAGCGAGTACTCACTATATAAGTGAGCGGTCACTAATCATCAAGAAGAATCTCGTTGACGTTGACCGTCCTATAGAATAGGATATTGCCTATGAATAATCCTGAAGTCCCGGACACCATTCTTTCAAAGCCTGTCGCGGCGAAGAAAAGGGCAATTTGAGAATGTCTCATTCTGCGCGACATCAGGCGACGACCCGGAGACTATCAATCGTGTGGTGGATCAACGCTTTCAACTGACCCACCGCGACATCGGCCTCGCGCCTTGGCGTCCGGAAAGATGTCGCGTGTCGCTGCGGCATTTTCCCCCGCGATTTCGCTCGTGCCCCGGCCTTTGCGCGTGACGGCCGGAAAGCCACCGCCTATGGTCTGATCACCCAGACGATCCCTGTGGGAGAGACCGCCTTTCTTTTGGCGGCGCCGAAGGAGCAACCGGCCCCGGAAACTCTCAGGCAAACGGACCGCAGGAGGATGGGTCTCTGGAAAGCGGCGGGCGCCTCATCTGGCGCGCGCCCACCGACGAAGTAAGCCGAAATTATTCTTCGGCGAATCTTTCAGGTCTCCGGACAGAGGGGGTCGCGAACGGCGCAGTCCTTGCGTCGGGCATACGCGACTCTGGGAGACCTTCTTGACCGACCCTTCCGATGGCCCCCTCAAGCGCACACCTTTGTATGCGCTGCATAAAGAGCTTGGCGCGCGCCTCGTGCCCTTCGCCGGCTACGAAATGCCGGTGCAGTACCCGACCGGCATCCTGGTCGAGCATGCGCAGACGCGGAATGCCTGCGGCCTGTTCGACGTCTCGCACATGGGCCAGGTGCGCCTGACCGCCAAGGCGGGCCACAACGCGGCCAAGGCGCTCGAGACCCTGGTGCCGGGCGACATCGCGGGCCTGGCGTCGGGCCAGCAGCGCTACACCCAGTTCACCAATGAGCAGGGCGGCATCCTCGACGATTTGATGGTGACCAGCACCGGCGATCATCTCCAGCTCGTCGTCAACGCCGCCTGCAAGGACGCCGACCTGGCGCTCATCCAGGCAGGCCTTGCCGCCTCCTGCGAGATCGAGCCGATGTTTGCCCGCGGGCTGCTCGCGCTGCAGGGCCCGCAGGCCGCGACCGTGCTGTCGCGCTTCGCACCGCAGGTCGCGACGATGAAGTTCATGACCGGCGCCTTCGTCATGATCGAGGGCGCGCGCTGCTACATCACGCGCTCGGGCTACACCGGCTGCGACGGCTACGAGATTTCCACGCCGGCCGATGCCGCCGACCCGATCGCGCGCAAGCTTTTGGTGCATCCCGAAGTGAAGCCGATCGGCCTCGGCGCCCGGGACTCACTCCGGCTCGAGGCGGGCCTCTGCCTCTACGGCCACGACATCGACACCACGACCACGCCGGTCGAGGCGGTGCTGCTGTGGAGCATCGGCAAGGAGCGCCGCGTGCAGGGTGGCTTTCCCGGCGCGGCCGTGATCCGGAAGCAGATCGCCGAGGGCTCGCCGCGCAAGCGCGTCGGTCTCCTGCCCGAGGGCAAAGCGATCGCGCGCGAGGGCGCCGAGATCGCGATCGGCGGCAAGGTCGTGGGCAAGGTCACGTCCGGTGGCTTCGCGCCGACGCTCGGCCGCGCCATCGCCATGGGCTACGTCGAACGCAGTCAATCAGCGAACGGCACCAGGGTCGAGCTCCTCGTGCGTGGCAAGCCGGTGCCGGCCGAGATCGTGCCGATGCCCTTCGTCAAACACACCTACTACCGCGGATAGGAGTCTTTAATGGCCGAGGTCAGATACAGCGAAGAACACGAATGGATCCGGGTCGAGGGTGACACCGGCACGATCGGCATCACCCAGTATGCCCAGGAGCAGCTGGGCGATGTGGTCTTCGTGGAAGTGCCCGCGGCTGGCCGCAAGGTCGCCAAGGGTGAATCAGTGGCGGTAGTCGAGTCGGTGAAGGCGGCGTCCGACATCTACGCGCCGGTTTCGGGCGAGGTGATCGAGAGCAACGCCGCGCTCGCCGACTCGCCGGGAGACGTCAATACCGAGCCGATGGGCAAGGGCTGGTTCTTCAAGCTGAAGCTCTCAGACAAGGGCGAACTCGCCGGCCTGATGGACGAGGCGGCCTACGCGGCCTTCGTGAAGGGACTCGGCTAGTCACCCCAGCAACTTTGTCATCCCGAGCGCAGCGAGGGATCTTTATTGAGGCGAAAGCCAAAGATCCCTCGCTGCGCTCGGGATGACAACGGGTTCAAATCCACTAGGAGCGTTTGATGCGCTATCTCCCCCTCACCGACGCCGACCGTCGCGAGATGCTGGCTGTCATCGGTACCAAGTCGGTCGATGAACTGTTTCGCGACGTGCCAGCCTCGGCCGTGCTCGGGGCAAAAATCGACGGCTTGCCGGATCATCAGGGCGAGCTGGAAGTCGAGCGCGCCTTCCAGGCCTATGCGGCGAAGAACCTGTCGCCGGCCTCGGTGCCGTTCTTCATCGGCGCCGGCGCCTATCGCCACCATGTGCCTGCGACCGTCGACTACATGATCCAGCGCGGCGAGTTTTTAACCTCCTACACGCCGTACCAGCCCGAGATCACGCAGGGTACGCTGCAGTATCTCTTCGAGTTCCAGACCCAGATCACCCTGCTGACGGGCATGGAGGTGGCCAACGCCTCGATGTACGACGGCTCGACCGGCACCTCCGAAGCCGTGCTGATGGCCAACCGCGTCACGCGCCGGCACAAGGCGCTGATCTCGGGCGGGCTGCATCCCCAGTACCGCCGCATCATCGAGACCGCCGCCAAGTGGGAAGGTTTTAGCGCCGTCGTCGGCAAGCCCGACATGGACGGGCTCGAAGACCTGATCGCCGCCGTCGACAAGGAGACGTCCTGCGTCGTGGTGCAGAACCCGAGCTTCTTCGGCCACGTCCGCGATTTCGCCAAGCTGGCCGCCGCCTGCCACGCCGCCGGTGCGCTGCTGATCGTGGTGGTGACCGAGGTCGTGTCGCTGGGACTCCTGAAGCCGCCGGGCGAGATGGGTGCCGACATCGTGGTCTGCGAGGGCCAGTCGATCGGCAACGGCCTGGGCTTCGGCGGACCCTACGTCGGCCTGTTCGCGACGCGCGAAAAATATATGCGCCAGATGCCGGGCCGCCTGGTGGGCGAGACCGTCGATGCCGACGGCAAGCGCGGCTTCGTGCTCACACTTTCCACGCGCGAGCAGCACATCCGCCGCGAGAAGGCGACCTCCAACATCTGCACCAATGCGGGCCTCTGCGCGCTCGCCTTCACGATTCATCTCACGTTGCTGGGCGAGGCGGGTTTCCGGCGCCTGGCCGAGATCAACCATGCCAAGGCGTCGGAGCTTGCCGACAGGGTCGCCGGCATTCCCGGCGTGAAAGTGCTGAACGACAGCTTTTTCAACGAGTTCACGGTGCGCCTGCCCAGGCCCGCCGCGCCGGTCGTCGAGGCGCTGGTCGCCAAACGCATCCTTGGCGGCCTGCCGGTGTCGCGCCTGATCCCGAACGATCCCTCGGTCGAGAACCTGCTGCTGCTGGCGGCGACCGAGACGGCCACCGAGGCGGGCATGGGCCCGCTCGTTGCCGCGCTGAAGGAGGTGCTGTGATGGTCCAGTCGCTCGATCGTTCGCAAGGTCGCGCCGGTAACGCCAACGCGCCGGCCGCGTCGACTTCCGGCACCTTCACGGGAAATCGCGCGCTACAAATCGAGGAGCCGCTGATTTTCGAGATGGGCCAGCCGGGACGCTGCGGCGTCGACCTGCCTGAACCTCCCAAGATCAAGGACCGCCTCAATGGCCTGCGCCGCGCCGGCGAGGTCGGCCTGCCGGGCCTTTCCGAGCCGCAAGTGGTGCAGCACTACACGCGGCTCAGCCAGAAGAACTACGCCATCGACATGGGCGTCTACCCGCTGGGCTCGTGCACCATGAAGCACAACCCGCGCATCAACGAGAAGGTGGCGCGCCTGCCCGGCATCGGTGATCTCCATCCGCTGCAGCCTGTATCGACCGTGCAGGGCGCGCTGGAACTGATCGACCGCCTCGCACACTGGCTGAAGACACTGACCGGCATGCCGGCCGTAGCCATGTCGCCGGCCGCCGGCGCGCATGGCGAGATGTGCGGCATGATGGCGATCGCGGCAGCCCTGGAGGCCAAGGGCGAACGCGCCCGACGCAAGGTGGTGCTGGCGCCCGAGTCGGCGCACGGCACCAACCCCGCGACGGCGGCGGCGATCGGCTTCACGGTGAAGCCGATTCCGGCCAACGACCGCGGTCGCGTCGACCTGGCCGCGTTGAAGGCCGCACTCGGCCCCGATGTGGCGGCGATCATGCTGACCAATCCCAACACTTGCGGTCTGTTCGAGTCGGAGATCGTCGAGATCGCCCAGGCCGTGCACGATGCAGGCGCCTACTTCTACTGCGATGGCGCCAACTTCAACGCCATCGCCGGCCGTGTGCGGCCGGGCGACCTCGGCGTCGACTGCATGCACATCAACCTGCACAAGACCTTCTCGACGCCGCACGGCGGCGGCGGGCCGGGCGCGGGGCCGGTGGTGCTGTCGGCGGCGCTGGCGCCTTATGCGCCCTATCCTTGGATCGTGAGGGACGGCGCGACGTGGCGCGTGGCCGAGGACGAATCAAAGGTCGAGGGCACGCCGCTCGGCCGCCTGAAAGCCTTCCATGGCCAGATGGGCATGTTCACCCGCGCGCTGGCCTACATCATGAGTCACGGCGCCGACGGACTGAAGCAGGCGTCGGAAGACGCGGTGCTGAGCGCCAACTATGTGATGGCGGCGCTAAAAGACACGATGAGCCCGGCCTTCGACGGGCCGTGCATGCACGAGGCGCTGTTCGACGACGACTTCCTGAAGGACACCGGCGTCAGCACCCTCGACTTCGCCAAGGCGATGATCGACGAGGGCTACCACCCGATGACCATGTACTTCCCGCTGGTGGTGCATGGCGCCATGCTGATCGAGCCGACCGAGAGCGTGGCCAAGGAGGATCTGGACCAGTTCATCGGCGCGCTCCGTTCGCTCGCGGCCAAGGCCAAGACCGGCACCGCGGCCGAGGCCTTCAAGGCCGCCCCGCTCTACGCGCCGCGTCGCCGCCTCGACGAGACGCTGGCAGCCCGCAAGCCGATCCTGCGCTGGAAGCCGAGTAACAATTTTAAGGAAGCCGCCGATTGACGCCTTTCTGTCGATCTCGGCGTCTCACGCTCTATCGGATTCATACGTCTCGTCAGGCGTCGTTTTCCAGCCTGATCCAACACCAACCTCATGCTGAGGAGCGCCTCTTGGGCGCGTCTCAAAGCATGGGCAACAGACGATGTGCTCGTTCCCATGCTTCGAGACGGCCTTTCGGGCCTCCTCAGCATGAGGTTGGATGCGAGAATGACACCCGAAGAGATGAGTGAATCCGATTAGGCTCACACCGCAGAGTCGATGTCCGTCTTGGTGAAGTCGTCGCCCTTGAACAGCAGCGGAATTCGCCGATTGCGCGCCATTGCGTAGGCAAAGCAGTCGCCGAGATTGAGCTGGGCCGGGTGACCGCGGCCTTTTCCGTAGCGGGCGGCGGCAACGAGCGCCGTATCGGCTTCTTCGGAGGCGATGGGCAGACACTGGACTGCGGCGACGCTCAGGAATTCGGCGACATCGGCGGCAGCCTCCTCGACCGTCGCATGCCGGATTCGGCACAGCCCCAAGGTCGCCTCGAAGACGGCGATCGGCGAGGTCACGGGCGCAGCGCTGGCCTCGATGGCGTCGGCGAAGGTATCGGCTTCCGGTTCGCGGTTCAGGATGGCGACGATCGCCGAGGCATCGACGAACATCAGCCTTCGCCACTCAGCTCGTCATAGAAGGCCTTGTCGGCTGCCAGCCCTGTCGTCGGCCGCTTGCGCACCCGCTCTTGGAGCACGCGAAGGCGCTCCCTGAGTGGGAACGCTTCCTCCAGGCGGCGCAGCTCGTTCTCAAGGGCGAGCTTCACGGCGTCGGTCTTGTTCAACCGTTTGCGGGCCGCCAGCCTCTCGGCCAGCCGGTTTACTTCGTCGCTTCGGATATTCAGGGCCATCGGGAAATTCCTCGTACAGGCATGTATATCGCATCGTCTACACGTGTAGACAAGCGATCTTTGACCGCAAATTACGGTCCGACGGCTGGGAGGCTGCACTCAATCTGGGAAACGCCGCTGGCCCAGCGAGAGCGGCGCGGTTGTAGACCTATGCGACCAGACGTTCGGCGTTCCGGCGCTGGAAGCCATAGAACAGTCCGCCGGAGACCGATCCGGTGAAGCAGGCGGCGGAGTAGCCACGCACTAAGCTGGCTTTGCACGGCCCGGCGGACCGGAGGGCGGATCGGTGCGCTGAAAGCTCGGTCGCGCCGCGTGCCGGTCGTAGTAGGCGGCGAGATGCGTCGTGGCGGTGAGCGCCTGCGTGCCTCCGGGGGCTTGCCGGACGCGGTGGAGGATCGGCATCAGATTGATGTCGGCGAAGGTGAACCGGTCGCCGACGAGATGGCCGCTGCCGGCAACCGCCTTGTCGAGAACGCCGAGCTGCTCGCGCACCGCCGGCATGACGGGTCTGATCGCCTCCCGGTTGGGTTTTCCATCGGCGTTTTTCGGGGCGATATAGGCGAAGAGATAGGTCCGGATGAGAGTCTGGTCGATCACCGTATTGACGAGCGAGACCCATTGCTCGGTGAGTGCCGCGAGGTGGGGATCGGACGGGAAGACGAACGGGGCCGGGAAGGCGCAGTCGAGATAGATGGCGATGGCCTTCGATTCGAAAAGTTCGACGTCGCCGTGCCGTAGCACCGGCATCTTGCCGAAGGAATGAATGGCCAGAATCTCCGGCGCGCGCAGCGGCCGTTCCGTCAGCACATACTCTATGCCCTTCTCTTCGCAGACCATGCAGATGACGCGCGTATAGGTCGAGAGGCTGGAGCCGATGATCTCCGGTATCGCCACAGAATGCCTCCCTGTGGTGTCAGCTTGAAGCAGCATGCTACGCTGCTGCGCCAAAGAACAGCCTCGCACGGACGGCCAGATAGCATGCATGTCTTCACCACCCTCCCGCAGGAAGATCTTCGCAAGGTCGGCCCCGCCGCCCAGGCGATCGAGGCGACCGGCTACACCGGGGTCAGCACCCAGGAGAACCGGCACGATCCGTTCCTGGCGCTGGCCGTCGCGGGCGTGGCGACCCAGAAGATCGAATTGCACACCGGCGTCGCCATCTCCTTTCCGCGCTCGCCGATGGTCGCGGCCAATATCGGCTGGGATCTTGCGGCCAGCACCGGCGGACGCTTCACCCTGGGGCTGGGCTCGCAGATCCGGGCGCACAACGAGCGGCGCTTCTCCGTGCCGTGGTCGCCGCCGGCGCCGCGCATGCGCGAATACATCCAGGCGGTGCGGGCGATCTGGGCGGCGTGGAAGGGCGACGGCAAGCTCGCCTACGAGGGCAAGCACTACCGCTTCACGCTGATGACGCCCAACTTCGTGCCCGAGGCCTATGACGCTCCCGTGCCGCGCATCGGCCTCGCCGCCGTCGGCCCCGCGATGCTGAAGGTGGCGGCGGAGGAAAGCGACGGCGCCAAGCTCCACGTCTTCTGCACGCGCAAATATCTCGAGAGCAAGGTCATGCCGATCCTCTCGGAGGGCCTCGCCAGGACGGGACGTGCGCGGGAGAAATTCGAGATCTCGGGCGGCGGCTTCGTCGTCACCGGCAAGGACGACGCGGCGGTCCAGAAGCTGTTCGACTGGGTGCGCTATCGCGTGGCCTTCTACGGCTCGACGCCAGCCTACTGGCCGGTGTTCGAGGAGCACGGGCTGGGCGATCTCGGCCGCAAGCTCAACGCCATGACCAAGGCCGGCCAGTGGAATGAGATCGCGGCCGAAGTGCCGGACGATGTCGTGCACCTGTTCGCCGCCGTCGGCCGCCACGACCAGATCGCCCAGGCGATCGAGGGGCGCTTCGGCGGACTGGTCGATTCGATCAGCGCCAGCGCCAATTCGTCCCAGCCTGCGGACCTGCCGCCCGACCTGCTGCAGGACCTGGCCCGGATCCCGACGCGCTACGAGCCGCTCCCGCCGAAGTGACGGCACTGCCAGCACCGAAGATTCTTTCGAGATTTTTTGACAGGTTCAGCAGGAAATGATAGGGAATTTCCTGTAGATTGACGGAAGTGCGTGGGCGCTCCCGCCGACCTGGAAATCCAACATGAGGCGTCCGTGCCACCGGGACTCCCCCCGGCGTGCCCCAAATGCTCTTCAGAGAGCGCTACGCCTTGGCATGGTCCTGACCATGCCTTCGACAACGAGACAGAGACCCAATCAGTAAACAATGCCGACGGCGAACGTCGGCTCGGGCGACCGGTTTGCCAACGCGATTCTGGGGGCTGCCCCGGACAGGTTTCCGGACAGAACGCGTTACATTCAGGCGTCCACAAATAATGCGAAAAGGACGTGAAAACACGGCATTGGACGGCCCTTCAGGCGGTGAAAAAGCATGGGGGACTTGGCCAGGGACACGGGCAGGGAGTTTGCCCGCGTCGCCGGTCGCTGCGGCTCCCGGAATGGACGCTTCGGCCAAGAAAAAGCCCCCGCCTTGCGGCGGGGGCACCAGGTAGCCCGCGATTGGTTTTATGCGGGCGATCGCAAATTCGAAAGATCAGTGCAGACGTTTCGGCAGCTCGGCGATCGCCTCGTCGACCAGAGCCTGCGTGCGGCCGGAACCGACCTGTTCGCGGAGCAACGCGCGCGTCGCCGACAGTGCCACGTCGACGGCGGTGTCGCGCACCTGCTTGGTCGCCTGGGCCTCGGACTGGGCGATGCGGTCGAGTGCCTGCTGCTCACGTAGCGCCACGGCCGTCTCCAGGTTCGCCGCGGCCCGCGACTGCATGCGGGTTGCTTCCTCGCGGGCCTGCTGGACGATGGCGCCGGCTTCCGCCGCCGCCTGGGCGAGCGTGCGGTCAGCTTCGGCCTTGGCCTTCAGCGCGTCGGCGCGCAACTGGTCGGCGTCGGCGAGCGACTTGGCGATGGCCGACGCGCGCTTGTCGAGCATCTCCGCGATCCGCTTCCACAGAACCTTGCCGGCAAGGACGAAGAAGATGACGAAGGCGACGGCAACCCAGAACGCCGGGTCGGAAAACAGGCCACCATGGCCGGCATCGGCGCCGGCGGCCCAGGCAGTGCCGATCATCGGCTGGTCCCCTTGACGGCGGTGGCGACCTTGGCCCCGAGCGCTGCGCCGTCCGCCGGCTGACCGGCGAGCTTGGCATAGGCGCTCTGGGCGATTTCGCCCGCCATCTGTTCGAGGCCGGCCATGACCGTGTCGCGCTGGCCGGCGATGCGCTTCTCGGCCTCGGCGATGCGGCCGTTCAGCCGCTCGGCGAGTTCGGTGAAGCGCGTCGTGGCCACGGCGCTGTCGGCCTCGGCCTGTTCGCGCTGCAGGCGGCGCGATTCCTCGCGCGCGTCGGCCAGGCGCTTCTCGTAGGCCGCGACCAGCGCGCGCGTGTCCTCGTTGGCCTTCTCGGCCGCGTCCAGGTCGCCCTGGATCTTGGCCTGCCGCTTGTCCAGCGTGTCGGAGATCGCGGGCACCGCGAGCCTCGACATCACCAGGTACAGCACCACGAACGCGATCGCGAGCCAGACGAGCTGCGGCGCGAAGCTGTGGTAGTCGAGTTGCGGCATGCCTCCCGCTGCGAAGGCGGTGCCACTCGCGAGCAGCGAGCCGGAAAGGCCCGCCGCCAGGGCTCTGTAGCCTGGTGTACGCATGATCGTTCGTCCCCAGCCAAAAATGGCCAAGCCGGAGTGGCTTAGAACACGAACAGGATCATGAAGGCGATGACCAGCGCGAACAGCGCGACGGCCTCGGTGAGCGCGAAGCCCAGGAGCACGTTGCCGAACACGCGGGGAGCGGCTTCCGGGTTGCGCAGCGCGCCCGAGACGAAGCTGCCGAAGATGTTGCCGATGCCGACGCCGACGCCGGCGAGGGCGATGGTGGCGAGGCCGGCACCGATGAGCTTGGCTGCGGAGGCGTCCATGGGATGTTCCTTTCGAGTGAAGAGTCGAGTTGCGGTTGAAGGATCGGCGCCGTCAGTGACTCAGGTGGATGGCGTCGTTGAGATAGAGGCAGGTCAGGATCGCGAACACGTAGGCCTGCAGGAAGGCGATCAGCAGTTCGAGGCCGGTGAAGACGACGATGAAGGCGAGCGGCGCCCAGCCACCGAGGATGCCCATCATGACGACGAAGCCGCCGAAGACCTTCAGCATGGTGTGGCCGGCCAGCATGTTGGCGAACAGGCGGATCGAGAGGCTGAACGGGCGGATGAAGTAGGAGATGATCTCGATCGGCACCAGCAGCAGCAGGAGCACGAAGGGAACGCCCTTGGGCACGAAGAGCGAGAAGAAGTGCAGGCCGTGTTTGGCGAGGCCGATCAGCGTGACGCCGACGAACACGAACAGCGCCATCGCGAAGGTGACGACGATGTGGCTGGTCGGCGTGAACGAGTAGGGCACCATGCCCAGCACGTTGCAGAACAGGATGAAGATGAAGAGGGTCAGGATGAACGGGAAGTACTTCTTGCCCTGGTCGCCGACGTTGTCGCGGACCATGCCGGCGATGAACTCGTAGCCCAGCTCGGCGACCGCCTGCAGGCGGCCCGGCACCAGCGCCCGCTGACGCATGCCGACCACGAACACGCCAGTCGCCAGAATGACGGCGATGATCATCCACAGCGATGAATTGGTGAACGAGACGTCGAGGCCGGCGAAATGGAAATCGAGCAGTCGCTTGATCTCGAACTGCTCCATCGGGCTATGCATTTAGGACTTCCCCACTCGTTCCGACGCCCACAAACCGCCTCAAGCCCCCAAATCACTTCAGGGAAGGCGCCGACGCTCGTCGTCGCCTTTCGCCGCCTCATCCGAATAGGCCCGGATGGCGCGCCACGCATTGTTGGCGCCTGCGGCGAACCCCAGAGCCAGGCCGGTCACCAAGGAGTACGGCGCCCAACCCAGCCAACGGTCGAG
>Ga0082335_1001146_pt1 | contig 59658 bp, 50 predicted proteins | sample Subgrocontami58m_FD_72375 | JGI IMG/M metagenome (GOLD analysis project Ga0082335, IMG submission 72375) | Subsurface groundwater microbial communities from S. Glens Falls, New York, USA - GMW37 contaminated, 5.8 m (SPADES assembly) (version 2) ... | reverse complement strand
AAATTATATATCTGAAGTAATAAATCACCCATTCCTTTTGATGAAAGAGACATTGGTCTTCTAAATTCTTCAGGAATTATTTTCATTCCCAATACTTCAGCAGATTCTACATAAATAGTTTTGGTCTCTTGAAAATATCCAACTGGGCAGAAAAACTTATCTGAATTAAAAGGATTTGAAATTTCGAAATGAAGAAATTCAGCGCCGAAATTTCTTTGGCAAACTTGCAGAAAACCGTCACCACCGTCAGATATGGGCTTCAATAAAAAATCAATTCTAGATTTGATCTCTTCCGGAAGTAATTTGAATAACGATCCTTTAATATACTCGGTAATCTCGACTGAGTCGGCGCATTCCTTAAAACTGTTCGGGGCAATAAGAATATTAAATTTTTTAACGTCCATTATTTTATTTGTCTGTTTTTAGAATTTCGTTAAAGGAATTAATAAGTTTTTTCTTCGTCACCAATAAATCTTGAGAAATAATTTTAACTTCACCAATAGCCGGCATAAAATTAATATCACCACTCCATCTTGGCACAACATGAAAATGAAGATGCGAATCAATACCAGCTCCGGCTGCTTTACCAAGATTAGCACCGAAGTTCATCCCTTGAGGCTTTATAGCATGTTCCAAAGCTTTCATTGATAGTCGAACTGTACTCATCATTTCGCTCATCTCATCCAAACTCAACGTATGCATATCACTAATATGTTTATTTGGAATGACCATTACATGTCCGCTGTTGTACGGATACAAATTCAGCATCACATAACACAATTTGTTTTTAAAAACAACAAGTGATTCGTTACTTTCAATGGGAAGCTTTAATGCTTCGCAAAATACACATGCATCGGAATCTTTCTTCGTTTTGAAAGATTCGATGTAGTTAGAGCGCCAAGGTGACCAGAGTTTATCCATAAATAAAAAAGGCGGAAGTTGATGTTACTTCCGCCTGCAATTTAATCAGAATAAAATTATTCTGCTTCTTCTTCTTTATGTTTTTGATAATCTTCGATTACTTTTGCTTCTGTATCCTTCGGAACTTCTTCATAATGGGAGAAACTCATCGAAAACATTCCACGGCCTGAGGTTAAACTGCGAAGTTGTGTAGAATATTTGTGAAGTTCTGCCAAAGGCACTTTTGCCTTAATGATTTGGAATGAATTATCCGAATCCATGTTTTGAATCTTACCGCGTCTTCCTGAAATATCTCCCATAACATCGCCCATATATTTTTCCGGTATCTTAACATTAATATCATAGATCGGTTCAAGAAGCATCGGTTTAGCTTCCATAAATCCTTTTCTAAAAGCCATTGATGCAGCAATCTTAAATGAAACTTCGTCTGAGTCAACGGCGTGGTAAGTTCCATCGAACAAGGAAACTTTAACGTCAACTACTTTACTGCCAGTTAGAATTCCTTTTGTCATAATTTCTTTTAAACCTTTTTCTACAGCTGGAATAAAACGACCAGGAACAACACCGCCGACTATATCATCAACAAATTCATATCCACCTCCGCGTGGCATCGGTTCTATTTTTAAATGCACATGCCCGTACTGCCCTCGCCCGCCGGATTGTTTCTTGTGTTTGTATTCTGAGTCTTCACATTTTCCTTTAATTGTTTCGCGGTACGGAATGCGCGGTTCTACCAATTCAACTTCAACACCATAACGATCCTTTAGTAATTTGATACCAAGATTAAGTTGAAGTTCACCTTGTCCCGAAACTACAGTTTGTGAAATTTCCGGATCAAATTTTGTTCTAAGTGTTGGCTCCTCTTCGTGTGCAGTATGTAAAGCCGCCGAAATTTTATCTTCATCGCCTTTGGCTTTAGGTTTAACGGCAAAACGAATTACAGGTTCGGGATAAACAATTTCTGGGAGAAGTATTGTAAAATTTTTCGAACTTAGAGTATCCCCAGTGTGACTATCTTTCAATTTTACTACAGCACCAATATCGCCGGCATGTAATTTTGTAATATCTTTTCTATTGTGTCCATTCAATACATAAATTTGTCCAAGCCGTTCAATTTTATCTCTATGTGTATTTTGAAGATCAAGTCCAGGTGAAAGTGAACCTGAGTAAACTTTGAATATTGAAAGTTCGCCTACATGCTGTTCCGATAATGATTTGAAGATAAGTAAAGCGGTTTCACCTTTAACATCACATGCTAATTTTACTTTTTTATCACCATCTTTCATTGTTGCTTCAATTGGTTCTCTTTCATTTGGTGCCGGAAAATATTTTACGGCAAAATCAAGAAAAGTGTTTTGTCCGATTCCTTTTGTAGCAGCAAAAGCAAATGCTGGAATCAATCCGCCGCTAAGAATTGAAGCTTTTAATCCTTTCAGAATTTCTTCTTCACTAAGAGCTCCTTCTTCAAAGAATTTATTCATCAATTCTTCGCTAGCCTCAGCAATCTTTTCAACAAGTACTTCTCTAAGTTTATCGGCATGAGCTTTTATGTCAGCAGGAATATCTTCTTCAGTAATTTTTTTAGAGCCTGCATCGGCATATGTAATCATTTTCATTTTTACCAGATCAATAACAGAATTGAAATTCAAACCTTCTTTGACTGGAAATGAAACAATAGTTATATCATGGCTTAAACGTGTTTTAGCTTGTGCGATTGTTTCAAAAAATTTGGAATGTTCGTTATCAACTTTATTAATAATTACAGCGGAAGGAAGCTTATACTTTTTAACATATTCCCATGTCTGTTCTGTTCCAACTTCAATTCCTTCAAAACTTTTTATTACTGAAACTGCTAAATCAGTTACATGCAAAGAAGAAATAACCTGACCGATAAAATCCGGAAAGCCCGGTGTATCAAGCATATTTATTTTTGTAGCATTCCATTCAAGATGAAGAGGTGAAGCTGCAATTGAAATCCGCTTCTCAATTTCGTTTGCATTAAAATCTGAAGTAGTGTTTCCTTCTTCAACTTTACCAATTCGATTAATTTCTCCGCTAGTGAATAAAAGAATTTCTGAGATTGTAGTTTTTCCGCTTCCGCCGTGACCAATGAACGCTATATTTCTAATAGCATCTGCGTTATACTCTTTCAAGATTGATTCTCCTTACGTTTGAACAAGAAAATTACCTATGTTTAATAGCCTGCCAAAAAGCAACAAAGCCTTTGGTTAAAGCTTTTACATTTTTGATGAGTTCTGAGACTGGATTCTCCGCATCAGTATATCTTTTTAGAGAAGTGAGACCGGAAATCCGTTCACGCACTTTTTTAATCGAGCTGTCAATTTCATTCCAATAATTTTCAACTTCCAATACAATACGATTTGCTCTCCGAGTAACATCATCAAGATTTTCAAGAACGGGAGTTGTTTTTTCAACCAGCTCGTGAACATCTTTGCGTACAGCTTCTACATGATCTACTAATTTTTTCAAATAAAAAATAAGAAAGATACATAATGCAGAAGCTGATAGGATTAGTATGATGAGAAGAATATCTATTACATTCATAAATTTTTACGATTCCTTCTCTGTTTTATAAGCATCCATGCCAGCCCTAATTGCTGTTTTCAATCGCTCACTTTCTTTTTCAATTTTTTCTTTACCGGCATGTGCATAATCACCGGCTTTTCCTTTTGCATCGCTTAAGATTTTTTCAGCTTCGCCTAAAAGAGCATCTACTTTTTCTTTTGTATCAGATACCAATTTTTCGGATTTTTTTTTACCCTCATTTATGAGTTGTGATGCTTTGTCTTTAGCATTTGCTAAATAGGTTTCCGCATCGTCCATAAAATCCTGCGATTTGTTTTTAATATCTTCGCGTAATTCTTTACCGGATTTTGGTGCGAAAAGAAGAGCGATGACTGAGCCTACAGCTGCACCTGTCAAAAAACCTATCAACAATCCTTTTCCCATTCCGCTTTCTTCATTATTCATATCAAACCTCCATCAGTTTTATTTGAAGTGGTGTTAAAATATAAACAGTGGGCTCTAAAATCAAGGATAGAAAGGTCGAATTGAGACGATTGTATGAACGAGCGTTAATGAAAATGTGAAAGTCGAAAATGTAACTTGAGAAGTCGAGAATAATTTAAGGTAATAATTTCCTTAATGCATATTGCTTAAGATGGTTAATATTGTATTCTTGAAAAATATTAGAAGGAGGGAAATTATTTCCCTCCCCCCTAACATGCTGCATTATCACAGCAACATTACTTCTGCATTCTATTGTATTCCTCAACGGCAAGTTTTTCAAGTGATGTTTTCATTGCTTTAGGTAGAATTACAGATTCATAGTACTTTCCATCTTTTCCTTTTTCGTCGGGTGAAGAGATGAACAAACCGTTTGCACCATTAATAAGACGAAATCCTTTAATAACAATTTCATCCGGTGTTTGAATGTCAAAAAAAGCAGCCATCTTTCCTCCTGCTTTATTTTCCAAAAGATTCATACGGGTAATTTTCATTACAGACTCCTTTTAATAAATTTGTTAATATGATTTAAGAGACAATCCCTTTTCTTATACAGTAATTATTTAACGGACGTAATTGTGAATTACTCCGGTAAATGGGATTGTCGGGAGTTTCAATAACAGTATTATCCTCCTTTTAATTACTGTCTTTTTGTAGAAACCGCGGGTAGGAAAATATTTTCCCCTATCTCTGTCAATAGTGAAATCATTATCAATAGGTTGGAAATAATTACGAAAACTGTTGTTAAGGATTTGAAGAGTAAAAAATGAATGAAGGTAACCATAATTAATCCCCGCCAAACGGTTTCCGGTAACTCTAACCGAGTTCCCACCGCATTAATTAATTGCTACTTTTTATTAAGAAGAACTTCTATTTGTAAATTAATATTTCAATCGCAAATATCAAATAAAATTTTTTGAGTTAAGATTTTTCGATAGTTTTTAATAGAGAGACTCGATAAATCGAGTCTCTCCAAATTAATTTTACATATTTTTTATTATCGCTCTGCCAAAATCAGAACAACTTAATTCGGTTGCACCTTTCATCAAACGTGCAAAATCATAAGTAACTGTTTTAGATTTGATAGCTTTTCCAATAGCTTTTTCAATTAATCGTGCTGCTTTTTTCCAGCCCATGTATTCAAGCATCATAACACCGGAGAGAATAACTGAACCGGGATTAACTTTATCAAGTCCGGCATATTTTGGTGCGGTTCCGTGTGTAGCTTCAAACACTCCGCCGTAGTAACTCATATTAGCGCCAGGCGCAATACCTAAACCTCCAACTTGAGCTGCAGTTGCATCAGATAAATAATCGCCATTTAAGTTTGGTGTAGCCAAAATGGAATATTCGGTAGGGCGTAACAAAACTTGTTGAAATATACTATCAGCGATACGATCTTTAATCAAAATTTTACCTTGAGGCAATTTGCCATTATAATTCTTCCAGAGATCATCTTCAGACACAGTTACTTTTCCAAAATATTTTTTAGCAGTTTCATATCCCCACTCTTTAAAAGAACCTTCGGTAAACTTCATGATGTTGCCTTTGTGAACAAGTGTAACGCTTTCCCTTTTGTTAGCAATTGCATATTCAATTGCTTTCTTTACAAGTCTTTCAGTTCCGAACTTGCTCATCGGTTTGATCCCGATACCGGATTCCAGATGGATTTTTTTCTGAAATTTTTTGTTGATATACTTGATAAGATCGGTTGCTTCTTTTGATTCAGCTTTGAATTCTATTCCCGCATAAACATCTTCCGTGTTCTCTCTAAAAATTACAATATCTAAATCTTGCGGTCGCTTTACAGGACTGGGTGTTCCCTTGTAATATTTTACAGGACGTACACAAGCAAACAGATCAAGTTCTTTTCTGAGAGCAACATTTAGACTTCTAATACCGCCACCGATAGGCGTTGTAAGCGGACCTTTAATTGCAATCATGTATTCTTTGATTGCATCAAGAGTTTCACCCGGGAGCCACTGATTCTTTCCGTATGTCTTGACAGCTTTTTCTCCAGCAAAAACTTCCATCCAGACAATTTTCTTTTTTCCATTGTAAGCTTTTTCAACAGCGGCATCAAAAACCATTTTAGAAGCAAACCATATATCGGGACCTGTTCCGTCTCCTTCTATAAAAGGAATAACCGGATTATTTGGAACTGACAACCTGCCGTCTTTAATTGTAATCTTCTCGCCTTCGTTTGGAACTACTACTTTTTTGTACTTAGCCATTATTACTCCGTGTTTTATTCAATGAATTATTATACTTCCTAAGCAGAAAAAACAAAACAATCAAACCAAGAATTACCGCGAACCATAAAGTCACCATTCTTATAATAATCGTTGTAGCGATTGCGGTCTCGTTAGGAATTCCACCTTTTATCAAGATCAAACTTAATGAGCCTTCCGTTACACCTAATCCGCCCGGTAGCATTGAGACAGCACCGGCTATAATTGAAAAAGTATAAACAAATGTTGACCAAAGAATCGAAAAACTCTGTTCAAAGTTAAAGAGAATCAAATAAAATCCAAAACACTCAAAGAACCATGAGACGATACTTACACCAAGCATTGAGAAGATTGCTTTGGGTTGAAGTAATATATAAGCACTTTCGTAAAGGTTTTGAATATTGGAAATTTGTTTTTTTATGAAAAGTATTCTTGCAGACAATTTTATTAAATATTCAGCAATTATCCGGTTGCTAATCACAACTATCAATATTATGAAGAAGGATGCAACCAAGTAAATCAGAACACTATTATAATGGAAATATAATCCGCCAATTATTGCTAAAAAGGTTAACGATAAAAGATCCGTTAATCGTTCTGCAAAAATTATTGATGCAGTTTTAGAGATCGGTTCATTTATTATTTCTTTAAGCAAAAAAGATTTTAGCACCTCACCCATTTTCGCAGGAGATGCGCTCATTGCTAAACCAGAAAAAAATATTTTAGCCGAAAGTAGTCTTGTAATTTCGACTTTCAATAATCTTAAATAAAATTCCCATTTTATAAATCGAATGAAATAATTTCCAAGTGAGAGGAATAAAAGAACCGGCAATAAGAACCAGTTAAATTTTCTGAATGAATCTATTATAGAATTAAAATCAGTTAGGACACCGAATAGAAAAAAAATAATTGCGGTAAGTAGAAGAGATATTATGAGATTTTTTTTTAGTTTTTCAAACAATTCACAAAATTTCCATTAATGATCGGTAAAGTTTAGCAAGCGGAAGACCTACTACGTTATAATAACAGCCATCAATTTTTTCTACAAACACAGCCCCAAAATCATCTTGAATTCCGTAAGCTCCGGCTTTATCCATCGGGCTTCCGGTTTTAATATAATCGTTAATTTCTTTTGATGTTAATTTTCTGAATGTAACTTTTGTTCTTTCATAATCTACAATACTTTTACCATTCAATAAATTTTTTACAACAAATCCAGTAAAAACTAAATGAGTTTTACCACTTAGTTTTGATAAAATCTTATAAGCATCTTTTTCATTCTTGGGTTTACCGATAATTTCTTTGTTAAGAACAACAATCGTATCTGCTGTTATAATAATTCCATTTTTTACTTTCAAACTTGCCGCTTCAGATTTGTGGAGGGCGAGTCTACGAACTGTTTGTATTGGATGTTCTCCGTCTAATACTTCCTCTTCAAGATCAACTGAAAATGATTTGAAAGAAATGCCTAATTGTGCAAGTAGTTTTCTTCGTCTGGGTGATTTTGAAGCTAAATATATTTGCAGATTTGTTTTGAACATTAAAAAATTTATTGGTTAAAATAAGAAGTGGTTCAATGTGGATGGGAAGATTAACGGAATAAAGCTTTAATGCTTCCCCAGGTTCTTTTTGAAACACTGGAAACATTATGTGCGACAGCTTTTTCTTCTGAATATGAAACAGAACCGTCGTTATCTACTATCTTTAATCTATAAACGTATAATTGATCGGAAGTTTTGAATGCGGATTGATCAACATATTCATAATTTTTATCTGAGCGTGGGGCTACATTTCCAAGTTCCATAAAACTGCCATTAACAGTTTTTCTCTCTACAACAAAGTGATTAAGATTTGATTCCGTGACTGTCTGCCAAGCAACAACAACATTTCCATTCTGGCTGCGAGCCGAGAACTTTAACAGATCAACTCCCGCGTAAGTTATTAGTGCGGAAAGAATAATAAACAATATGAAATATGTAGTTTTCTTCATTTTTACGTAATAAATATATCCTTAGTAGATAAGATTGTCAAGTTATTTATGTCACACACGCTTATACTTTTCCCAATTACCAAATTTGAATTTAAAGAATATAACAGCAGCGTATAGGATGACATAAAATGGAAGAGCAGACCAAGCACCCAATAAACCAAATTTAAGAAATACCCCCAAGAAATAAGCAATTGGAACAAACACAAACCAATTAACAATTACCTCTGAAAGCATCACATATAAAGTTTGCCCAGCTGCCTGTAATCCGTTTGCTAGTACAACTCCGATTGCATAAAATATTTGCCCAACACCCGCAATTCTTAATGCCGGCGCGGCAGTTTCAATAACATTCTGTTCATTTGTTATTAGTGTAAGAACTAATCTAGGAACAGTAATGAAAATAATGCCTACAAGAAGAGTATAAGCAGTAGCAAGTTTACTTGTCTCATAACCGTAATATTTTGCTTTCTTAATATCTTCAGAACCCAAACTGTTGCCAACAAGAGTTTGAATGGCAATTCCAAATCCAAAACATGGCATAAGTGAAAATTGTAGAGCTGAAAAAATAACTGTGCTAGCTGCTTGTTCTGCTGTTCCGATAAATCCGGTAATAGCTATAAAACTTAAAAAGCCGATTAATATAAAAATATTTTGAAGTGATACTGGTAGCGATATATTTATAATTGAAGAAGCAATTGGTTTAATGAATCTAAAATTTTTGAAATAATTAAATTTATGTCTAAATGAAGGTAACAGCGAAACTGTAAAGTAAAAAATAGCATCACAAATTGTGGCTAAAGTAGAACCCAGTCCTGATCCGGCTAGACCCATTCCTTTCATACCAAATCCGCCGTAAATGAAAAAATAATTGAAAACTATGTTCAAGAAGTTTATAAGAATTGCGGAATACATAAAAATCTTTGTCTTCCCTATTCCAAAGAAAAATCCTCTATATGAAACTGTAATTAGAAAAAACGGAATCCCCATAAAACGATAATGTAAAAATTGCCCGGCATAGTATCCTACTTTAGGATCAACAGCAAAGAAATTTGCGATGTCGAATGCAAAGGCAACTACAATTGAGGCAATTACAGTTCCGATTAACAGAGCAATAATTAACGAGGTATTAAGAACATCACCACATTTATCATATTCTTTAGAGCCAAATCTTCTTGCAATTAATACATGCGTTCCGGTTGCAAGACTTGAGAAAAGACTGACAACTGCCCATGTAGCAAAAACACCAATACCCATTGCAGCAAGATAATACTCGGCATTATATAAACGCCCAACCATTGCAGTATCAACAAGTGAGACAACCATTTGAGTTGACAATCCGGCTATTGCAGGCAGGGCCAAGTGAAGAATGTATTTATGATCTTTATTGAACTGTAATTTCATATGTTACTAAGATATTGAATTAGTATAGAAACTTCATAATTGAATTTCTAGTGAAATTTAGACTTATCTGAATCTATAAGGTTACGTTATAGATAAAACTTGCCAGATGGAATCTGGTTTGCTATTTTGCATAAGCAACTGCTTTATAAAAGGTTAATAACTACAATGACAAAGCAGGAAGAAATAAAATATCTTGTCCACACACTCGGCATCAAACAAAATATGATTGCCGAAAAACTTGGTATAAAAGTCCAAACTCTTTCCTATTTACTCAATGATAGTCCGCAATTTGATGATGAGCTCTATCATCAAATAAAAAAAATAATTGACGATTACCAATTTGAGCTAAATCTTTTTGAAGGCGATTACCCCGAAAATTTAGATTTGTTCACAGATGAAAAACTTCAACTCGGAATTGGTGAAAGGTTACGTTTGTTTGCAAAAAGGAAATACGGCACATTAAAAAAACTTGCCGAGGCAATGAAAATTTCTCCGCAGCAGTTGCAACAATATATTAGTGCGAAAAGAGAACCTGGAACAAGAATTCTTGTCAAGCTTTTAAAATTAGGATGTGATGTTAATTGGCTTCTTGGTGGAAAAGAATCAATCGAATCATATAAGATTTACAGATTAGAAAGTGAACTCCGTAAGATGCAATCAAGTTTTGCTCAGATAGCTGATCTTACTAAAAAAGTTGAGAGCGGACATTAAAATTTGTATATAGATTTTAGTAACTAATAGAAAAGCGACTTAAGTCGCTTTTTTTGTGGAGCTAAGCGGGATCGAACCGCTGACCTTCTGAATGCCATTCAGACGCTCTCCCAACTGAGCTATAGCCCCGGTAATGATTGAGAATTTCAAGAAACAAATTCAACTAAATCAAAACTAATAATCAGTACTCGTTTTGTCAATTATGAAACCAATCACAAATCAATAAAATCATTTGTTCTTCAAATCATTTTCATTAACAGAATAATTCCAGAGTTCTTTTCCGCGCACATCGTAAACTGTGCATTTTAGTATTCTATTCTTTCGTGTGCCTGATACATTCAACAATGCAAAGTTGTGTTCATCTGCTAATGTTCCCTTTACTCTAAAATTATTCTGCTCATCTTTGCCTGGAGATACTCCTGCAGTGAAAGATGAAATTGTAAAATCATACAACGGATAAGTTCCTGCCCTCTCAAGTTTTGTTAATTCAGAATGGTGTCTATCGCCAGTTAAAAATAATACGCCTTCAATCCCTTCATCTTGAATTAATTTAAGAAGTTTGGCTTTCTCTTCGGGAAACTTATTATAGATTTCTAAATAATCTTTTTCAACAGGATTTAACATTTGTCCACCTGTAGCAATAATTTTAAACGGGGCCTTACTTCTTACTAAATTATCCATGAGCCAATCTATTTGTTGTTTCCCAAACATTTCTTTATCACCTGTTTTCCGATCGTTAGGTGTTCTAAAATAACGGTCATCAAGTAAAAAGAAATCAACATCACCCCATTGAAAGTAAGTTGTTATTCCAGAGTTGCCATTAATTCCAAACGAAGGATTTGGTATAAATAATTTAAACGCAGCTAGCGTTTTATCTTTATTCCAGTATCCCCTGTCGCTGTCATTTGGACCAAAATCATGGTCGTCCCATATCGAATAGTGATGCATAGATCCCAAGACTGACTGAAGTTCGGGTAATGATCTTGTATGTGTTATTCTTTTGATAACTCCACTCCAGGAATCCCAATCAGCTTCACGGTAATACCAATTATCACCAAGCCATAACATGAAATCAGCATGCTTATCATAAATACTTTTAAATATTTCATAATCACTTCCATAAGGTTTTCCTGGTCTATCATATACTGTTTCGTTTACATAAAAACAACTTCCGGTTATAAAATTAAATTCCGGCGGATCTTTTCTCCATTGCCAAAGTTCTTGAGTTTGAAATTTCAGATCATAAGGACGTACAACTTTTTTCCCATTAAGATAAACTTCATAATTATATTTTTGTCCCGGTTCTAACTGATCACAAATTAATTTGGCAGTAAATGCATCTTCGTCTTTCGTTAATATTTCTTTTGTTGAATATTTTTTTCTAATATCATTTACATTCCAGTAAACAAATTTCACTTTAGCAGATGATTTAGTTTGTACCCAGAGGACAGTCTCTCTCATTGCACTATAACCAACCATTGGACCGGCTTGTAAAAGATCCTGTGCTAATATTTCTACCGATAAGAACAAAATAATACAGAGAGAATAGATTTTAATAGGAACTTTCATTTCATTTTCCTTATATAATGTTTCACTTGTGCAGAAAAATAACTAATAATTCTTTATACCCCAATAAAAGAATTGAATTAGATGAAGAACAAAAATATCTTTGTATTAAACAACGGCAAGAATAAATGAAATATAGATTTGTAATAAATATTTTTTTAACACTAACATTATTCAGTCTAATGTTAATCGCAGCATGTGATGATACAGTTAACATAACAGATATTGACAGTAAAATAATTCCCACATCCAATGTTAGTTATGCTCAGTATATTCAGCCGGTTCTCACTGCAAAATGCGCGCGTGCCGGATGTCATGATGATCAAACAAGTGCAGCGGGATTAAGTTTAACATCTTGGGATAACACAAGAGCAAACAGTCAAATTGTTTTTCCTGGATATCCGCAGAATAGTAAACTTGTTTGGTCAATCGAAGGGACAAGCGGGAATATTATGCCGCCGCTCGGTTATGCACCTGTTACTAAAAATCAAATTGAAGGAATAAAAACATGGATTAAAGAAGGAGCGAAGAATAATTAGGATTTATGATTTACAATTTATAATTAAGAAAAATTTATCTTCTAAGAAATCTAAAATCATAAATCTTAAATCAAAAATATCTTAAAGCCATTTCATTTCTTTGTACCAATCAATAGTACGTTTCATTCCATCTTCAAGAGAAACAGTTTGACGGTAACCAAAATCTTTCATTGCTTTAGAAACATCGCATAACCAATCTTTTTGGACAAAATCTTTTGCTTTTTCAAGATTAAAAGTAGCTGCTTTCGAACTAAACAATGAAAGTAATTGTGCGAATGTAGCAACTGTATAAACTAGGAAGTGTGGAAATCTAATTGTTAGTGCATACCTACCAAATGCTTTTTCTATCGCACTCCGCACATGAGACCACGTGTAAGCTTCCTCAGAGGCTAAGAAATAGATCTCCCCTTTAGTCTTCTCACTTAGTGATGCTTTGTACATTCCTTCAACTGTATCAGCCACATGAATTAGATTCAATCTTTTATTGTCGAATCCTACTAATGTCATTATACCCATTTTATAAGTTTGAAACACTTTATAAATCTCGGTATCTCGTTCTCCATAAACTGCATGGAGCCGCAGAATTGTAATTGGAAGACGATCCATGTATTTTTTAGCGAGTTGCTCTTGTGCTAATTTACTTCTGCCGTAAGTTGTGATTGGATGTTCAACAGTTTCTTCCGTGCTGGGAATTCCTTTTAATGATGGACCGCACGCTGTCATACTGCTTGATATAACAATGCGTTTAATGGTTGGATTGACTTCACTAATAACATCTAAGAGAACTCGCGTTGTTTCAACATTCCCGGTAAAGTAACCTTCTTTTTTCTTCGATTTAACTACACCGGCAATATGGAATAAATAATCTGCGTCCTTCAAAACTTTTTTAAGAACTTCTTTATCAAATAATCCTGCATCAATAATTTCTACAGGTTTATCTTCCAACCACCTTCTAGAACTTGTTTTTCTTAATATACACTTAACCTGATGACCTTCAGCTAATAATTTATCAACAAGGTGACTGCCTACAAAACCGGAAGCTCCGGTTACAACAGAGATATTTTTCATATACGTTTTATTAATTATAGAAATAATTTCGTTATATTGACGATTGAGAAATCATTTTCTCGTAATTCAAGCGATCTAAAAATAGAAAATTTAATTAAAGAATAATAATCCGGAGGTATTTTGGACTTATTTCAAAAATGTTACGATTTTACACGTGCAGACGATATCAAAGCATTGGGGTTGTATCCATATTTCCGCGCCATCGAAGAGAACGAAGGACCAGTTGTTCAAATTGAAGGCAGAAAAATAGTAATGGCGGGGTCAAATAATTATTTAGGACTTACTGCTCACCCATCGGTTAAAGAAGCCGCTATTAAGGCTGTTGAAAAATATGGAACTGGTTGTTCGGGTTCCCGTTATTTAACCGGTACTTTAGATCTTCATATAGAACTTGAGAGTAAACTTGCAGAATTTTTTGGTACGGAAGCAGTCCTTCTATTTTCGACTGGTTATCAAACAGCACAAGGAATAATTCCAACTTTAGTGCAAAGTAGAGATGAATTTGTTGTTTCCGATAAAGATAATCACGCATGTATAGTTGCAGGACAAATGATGGCTAAAGGGATCATGGCAAGTCTTGAACGTTACAAACATAATGATATGGCAGACCTCGAAAGAGTTTTACAGAAATTACCTATTGATGCTGGAAAGTTAATTGTTAGCGATGGTGTTTTTAGCACAGGCGGTGAAATTGTTGAACTTCCAAAGCTTGTTGCATTGGCAAAGAAATACAATGCAAAGACATTAATAGACGATGCTCATTCTGTTGGTGTAATAGGTAAAGGTGGAAGAGGAACAGCTAGCGAATTCAATCTGGAAAATGAAGTTGATCTAACTATGGGAACTTTCAGCAAAACATTTGCATCACTCGGCGGATTTGTTGCCGGTAAAGAAAGAGTTATTAATTATCTAAAACATCATTCAGCAGCATTAATATTCAGCGCTTCTCCAACTCCTGCAGCAGTTGCTGCTGCGTTAGCGGCTTTAGAGATTTTGAAAAAAGAACCTTGGCGTGTTGAAAAATTATTCAACAATGCTAATAAAGTGAGACAAGAATTGAAAGAAGCTGGGTTCAATATTATTGACGGTAGAACTGCAATTGTCCCTGTAATTGTTGGCAATGATGAATTAGCTTTTGCTATGTGGAAACAACTTTATGAAGCCGGTGTTTTCGTAAATGTATTTATCTCTCCCGGTGTCCCTCAAGGACGTCAGATGATGAGAACAAGCTATATGTCCACTCACGAAGATGAACATTTAGATTTTATTATTAGCACATTCAAAAAGATTGGTAAAGAACTCGGTTTAATTTAACAAATCTTTGAAGGGCTGCTTTGTGATTTATAACTTGATCAAAAATCTCTGCAGCCTTTTTTTATATATGGAAATTCGATGTCACAAATAAATATTAGAACCGTCCGCACGAAGAAAGACATTGTTACATTCATAAAGTTTGCATGGAAAATCTACAAAGATTATCCGCACTGGGTTCCACCTTTAATCTTCGATAAGAAAAAAATTTTAGATCGTGATAAGAATCCGTTTTTTAAACATGCTGAGATGGAAATGTTCTTAGCTGAAAGAGACGACAAACTTGTTGGAAGAATTGCTGCAATAAAAAATGATCTTCACAATAAATACCATAATGATAAAGTTGGATTCTTCGGCTTTTTTGAATGTGTGGATGATCAAGAAGTAGCTAATAAACTTTTCGATACTGCTAAAGAATGGTTAAGATCTAAAGAATGCAATGCAATGCGCGGACCGGCTAATCCTTCTTCAAACGATGAATACGCAATGCTGCTTGATGGATTTGACGACGAGCCGCGTTTATTGATGACTTACAATCCTAAATATTATTTAACTCTTTGTGATAATTATGGATTTAAAAAAGTAAAAGATCTTTTTGCTTATAAATTAGAAAACAAGAAAGTTATCTCTTCGGATAAACTTAAACGCGTTGCTGAGATTGCTCAAAAACGTTCTGGGGTAAAAGTTTACCCGATTAATATGAAAGACTATAAGAAAGAAGTAGAAAAAATAAAATTTATTTACAATAAAGCTTGGGCACCTAACTGGGGATTTGTCCCATTCACAGAAGAAGAAGTAGATACATTGGCAAAAGATTTAAAACCACTTGTTGAACCTTCACTTCTTTTATTTGGAGAAATTGATAATAAACTTGTTGGTTTTGCACTTGTTATGCTGGATTACAACCAAATCTTCAAATCAATGAACGGGAAATTATTTCCTTTCGGATTTTTAAAACTTCTAACGCAAAAGAAAAAAATAACCTGGTCCAGAATTTTAACACTCGGAATAATTCCCGAATATCAAAAGCGCGGACTTGATGCAGTATTTTATTGGGAGATAGTTAACCGTGCAGCACAAAATGGAATTTTTCTAGGTGAAGCAAGCTGGATTCTCGAAGACAACGATATGATGAACCGCGGAGCTCAGGTGATGAATGGAGAGATTTATAAAAAATACAGAGTTTATGAAATTAGTATTTAGCTATTTCATTGCTTCATCATACTTCGATAAATGTGGCGGATCAAGTTTTTTTAGGATATTAAAAATTGATTTATCAGAATAGTTTTTTAAATACTCAACGAACTCACCTGCTTTAGCATCAAAAAAGACTTTCATCAAAACACTTCTCGTATCTATCTGGTCTCTCATCTTATCTAAATTTTTTATTAGTCTTACTATATTAGAGTATGCACTTTGTTTTTGGTCCTCAGTATGGAACAAGTCCAATCCGTTATAATGATAATCAAAATAATCTTGGCGGAATTGTTGATACTTTGCATTCAATAAATTATCAACCAATGCTCTTCTGTTATATGCATTGCTTTCATATTGCCAGCCCTTAGGTGAACTGCTTCCTCCCTTTGCAGCAATATCTAATGCTTTTTGAAAATATTCGGTACCGCCTAATTTGTAAAAAGAATCAAAATCAAATCCGATAATTATATAAGCATAGAAATCAAGCATACTTGTTAACGGTTCAAAATCTGTTTGATTAAAATACATTGCTTGATTCTTCTGGTACTTGAATGACCAACTATTATCAAGGATGGTCATCATTAATGAATTAAGCTTTGTCGCTTCAATTGGTCTTTGACTTGATACAACTAATTGAGCCGAATAACTTACTTCATCGCTAGCCCCATTAAAAAAAATATTGAACGTACACTTGATCTTATCGCCTTCCCAAGCTTTTCGTGTAAATTTTGTATTGTTAAGATAGTCTTGAATTTGATCCTTAAAAGTGCTCACACGTTCACGAGAAGAAATATCAAGTTGTTCATCCTTTACAATAACAGTTGCATCTAATTCTTGAGCAGCAAGAAAAGCAGGGAGAAAAGTAATTATACAAAAAACAACAAACATTTTTTTCATTACCTGCACTCCAATATTTATTTCACAATCCAAAATAGATATTTGGAAAAAATTAAACAATCTTTTAAGTTGTACTATATGAAATGGGGTTTTCAACTTTTTTACCTTCTACTTGCGATAGTGAGCGAAAGTTTCGCTCAAGAACTGCCGGGGGCTGGACAAATTGCTTTAGCTCACTCAGATATCTCTTCAGCCAACGATGTTTTCACTTTATTTAATAATCCGGCTGGACTTTCTCTTCTAAAGTCACGAGAAATTGGTTTTTATTATTCACCCGCTCCGTTTGGAGTTAAAGAACTTGCAAATGCATTTGCTGCATATTGTGAACCAACACAATATGGTTCTTTCAGTGTTGGATACAGTAATTATGGATTTGAACTTTACAAAGAAAATAAATTTGCTGTCGGTTACGGAAAAAAGATTGCAAATAATTTCTTCATCGGATTGAGTTCAGTTTATCATAGCATCTCAATAAAAAATTATGGAAGCAAAGGTGTTTTCGTATTCAATATAGGCGCAATTACAAAGCTGACCGATCAGATAGGATTTGGATTTGCTGTTAGTAATGTTACCAGATCAACAATAACAAATGAATCCAACGATATACCAACCGTAATTTGGCTGGGTACCGATCTTAAATTTGTAAAAGATCTTGTGTTTAGTGCCGCAGTAAAAAAAGAAATTGGTTTTAATCCATCAATTAGATTAGGTACTGAATATTCACTGCTGGATTTTTTAAAACTTAGAGTCGGGGCATCAAACGAACCGAATACTTTCTCCGGTGGAATTGGCATCATCTACAATATTTTTCAAGTTGATTATGCTTTTTTCTCACATCCGGATCTTGGATTAACACATCAGTTTGGTCTAATCATTCGTTTTACAAATAATTAATTATTGATGAAATTTTTATTTCTACTTACAATAATTTTTTCTTCTACGCTCCGAGCTCAAGTTGATACTACTGCCTTGCAGAAGAATCTGTATGATGAACTTGAAGATGCCACAACAGATAAAGAAGGTGTAGAGTATTACGATCTGGTAGAATATCTTATGCAGAATAAAATTCCAGTCAATACGGCTTCAATTGAAGATCTAATGAGAATTCCAAATATTAATAGACAATCAGCAACTGCAATTATCAGATGCAGAAATTTACTGGGCGGGATTAAAAACGAAAATGATCTAAGATTGGCAGAGGGTATTAGTGATGGACTAATTGATAGAATTATTCCCTTCTTGATTTTCGATAATGTTAAGGATGTATCGTTTTTTGATTCAATCAATAAAAGCTTTGAAGCAATTGATTTTACATTCCGTTCCCGCGGAATATATGATCTTCAGCGAGACCAAGCTTTTAAAGATGGGAAATATTATGGCTCAAGCTTGAAAATTTATAATCGTTTTGTTTTAAGCAAAGACAACAATATTCGTGTAGGAGTTCTAACAGAAAAAGATCCCGGTGAAAAATCACTTAATGATTTTACAACTTTTCATTTCTATGTACATAATATCGGTATAATTAAAAATTTTGTTGCCGGTGATTTTCTTTTTGAGTTCGGTCAAGGATTAGCTTTATGGAGCAGCTATTCAACTGGCAAAGGGATTGAAACTGTTGGAATACTTCCGAGAAATAGTAAAGGTATCATTCCATATTTAAGTTCAGATGAGAATATGTTTCTTCGTGGTGTAGCTGTGCAGTTCAGTTATAATAATTTGAATTTTTATACATTTTACTCTTCGAGGAATTTAGACGGCTCAATTGATCAAACTACGAACCAAATTACTTCTATAAGATTAGACGGACTTCACCGAGATTCTTCCGAAGTTGCCCATAAAAGAATAGTAAATGAAAAGCTATTTGGAATATCTGCCTATTATACTTTTGGCGAAATCGGGACAATCGGTTTATTATACTACAATTCGACTTTTGGAAATGATTTTCAGCATAATTCTTTGCTCAGTCCATTCGGTAATAGTTTCGATTACTTTTCCGGAAATTATAATTTTTCATTCGGCAGAATTAATTTCAGTGGAGAAGCTGCATACAATAAAATTTCTCTAGCTACAATAAACAGCGTAGAAATTGTCGTTGATAAAAGTTTCTCGCTTCTCTTTTCCTATAGAAATTATCCTTATGATTATTGGAGTTTACACTCAAACGGTTTTGGCGAGAAAGACGAAACTCAAAATGAATCCGGATTTTATTCCGGATTAAAGTGGCGGACAAACTACGGCAATTTCTCTTTCTATTATGATCAATTTAAGTATCCGATCGGCGATGAAAAATTACCGCTCCCAATTAAAGAAAATGAATTTTTAATTTATTATTCTATAAAACTATTCCATGATGCTGAATTTCGTTTAAGATATACAAACCAAATAAAAGAAAGCGTAGCAGCATTGAATGGTGAATATGGTGTAGTGAGCAAGAGAAACGATAATTTGAGAACGGAATTACTTTACAAGTTATCTAAATTTATCCAGCTAAGATCAAGAATTGAGTTCACGAGAATTTACGCAACTACGATTGGTGAAAGTGAAAAAGGATTATTGATTTTTCAAGATGTAAAATATGAACCTACGGACGCGCTAAGTATTTCTGGAAGAATAGTATTCTTTCAATCAGATTCTTATAACTCACGAGTCTATGTGTTTGAAAATGATTTGACTGGGGTAATGTCTAATCCAGCACTTTACGGTGATGGAATGAGATGGTATCTGGTTGCACATTATAGCACATCATTCGGCTTATCGCTTTCGATGAAATATTCGGAGCTAATTAAACCAAATGAAAAAACTATGGGAAGTGGTGATACACTTATCAACAGTAACGTTGATAATAGATTAAGTTTTCAATTGGATTTCAAGTTTTAACAAAATAAAATATTATTATTCATTTATCTCTCACCTCTTTACCTTGCCAAATTGTGCTATAGTCTCTAAGTTGTAATAGTAAATTTTCTAATTATGAGGATGTATTATGAGAACCATTGTCGCTCTTCCTGGAGATGGAATTGGAAAAGTAGTTTTACCTGAATCAATAAGATTATTAGATGCAGCCGGATTCAAAGCAAATTATGTTTGGGGAGATATCGGATGGGATTTTTGGTGTAAAGAAGGAAATGCGCTTCCGCAAAGAACTATTGATTTACTTTCTCAACACAAAATTGCTTTGTTCGGAGCGATAACGAGTAAACCAAAAGATGCTGCAGAAAAAGAACTTAATTCTTCACTACAAGGAAAAGGTTATATTTATTTTTCACCGATCGTAACTTTAAGGCAAAAATTCAATTTAGATATCTGCATTCGTCCATGTATTTCTTTTAAAGGGAATCCATTAAACTTTATCCGCAGAAGTGCAGACGGTAGTTTTGAAGAGCCATTGGTAAATACGGTTATCTTCAGGCAAAATACAGAAGGATTATATGCCGGAGTTGAATGGACGAATCCTCCAAAAGTTGTTCGCGATGCACTTGAAACAAATCCAAAGATGAAAACATTTGCCAATGTGCCAAGCGAAGAGATGGCAATCTCAACAAGGATTGTAACTAAAAAAGCGTGTGAAAGAATTATTCGTGCAGCTTTTGAGCATGCCAAAAAATTTGGATATACAAATGTTACACTCTGCGAAAAGCCAAATGTTCTCCGAGAAACATCCGGTATGATGTTCAAGATTGCAAAAGAAATTGCGAAGGAATATCCAAATATTTCTTTATGGGATACAAATATTGACGCTCAAATGATGTGGCTTACAAAAAATCCGGAAGAGTACGGAGTGATTGTAGCTGAAAATATGTTTGGAGATATTATAAGTGATGGTTTCGCCGGATTGATTGGCGGACTAGGATTTGCTTGTAGTGCAAATCTTGGTGATGAAGTTGCAGTTTTTGAACCTACTCATGGTTCGGCACCAAAATATGAAAAATTAAATCCATCAATTGTTAATCCAATTGCTATGTTTATGAGTGCTGTAATGATGCTTGATCATATTGGTGAAACAGAAATCGCAACAAAAATAAAAAATGCTATTGCAAAAATTGTTGAGGAAGGGAAAGTTCGCACTTACGATATGTTAAAATTAAAAGGTGGTGCTGAAGTTTTCCAACATGGTGCAGTTTCTACACAACAGTTGACGGATGCGGTAATTTCAAAACTCTAAAAGTCAAATGTGAAAGGTCAAAAGAATGTTAATTATACTTTTCACCTTTGACGTTTCACTTTTCACGGAGAAACAATGAAAGAAATAGTAAAAAAACTTTGGCCTGAAATTGAGTTGCTTAATGATAGTGTGCTAAGAGAGAAAGTAACTGAATGCTGGGTTTACGCAATAGAGAATTCAGTTTTAACTGCTGAAGACCTAGAAGTAATTCCATTTTCTCTTTTAATTAAAGATTGTAAAATTACTTTTATGAATCACAAGCGAACTTGTGTACAGCTTGCAGTTGAAATTGCTAAGCGAATGAAAGGAAATTTTGGTGATTCGATACATATAAACATGGATTATCTTATCGCCGGTGCAATTTTAATTGATGTAGGAAAGTTGATCGAATATGATAAAGTTGATGGTAAGTTAACTACAAGTTCCACAGGTAAATTACTTCGCCACCCTTTCAGTGGAGTTTCAATAGCTGATCGTTTCGGTTTACCGCCCGAAGTCTTACACATAATAGCTTATCATTCTAAAGAAGGCGATCTAGGTAAACGAAGCGTTGAAGCTATTATCGTCCATCATGCAGATTTTGTTTCTTTTGAACCGTTTGTTGAGTGAGACAATTTATGCAACAAACTCTAATAGAAAAAATCGCTCAGAAACATGCTGTAGGATTAACACCAAGTCAAATTGTCCATGCCGGAGATTACATTTCCATTCGTCCGGCTTATGTTATGACACACGATAACACCGGAGCTGTGATTCCGAAATTTAAAAGCATCGGTGCAACTAAACTTGCTAATCCTCGGCAAATAGTTCATACACTTGACCACGATATTCAAAACAAAGATGAAAAAAATTTAGCTAAGTATAAAAAGATAGAAGAGTTTTCAAAATTAATGGGTGCGGATTTTTATCCGGCCGGACGCGGTATCGGTCATCAAATAATGATTGAAGAAGGATATGCTTGGCCAGGTACAATGGCAGTTGCATCCGATAGTCATTCAAATATGTATGGCGGAATTGGCTGTCTTGGAACACCGATTGTACGAACAGATGCCGCAGCGATTTGGGCTACAACACGTACATGGTGGCAAGTTCCTCCAATTGCAAAAGTAGAATTGAAAGGAAAACTCCATAAAGGTGTAACCGGCAAAGATGTAATCATCGCTCTCTGCGGATTTTTTAATCATGATGAAGTTTTAAATCATGCAATTGAATTTATTGGTGATGGAATAAAACAATTGGCAATTGATCAAAGACTAACGATCTCAAACATGACAACTGAATGGGGTGCAATGGCTGGAGTTTTTCCAATTGATGAAGTTACTATTGAATGGTTGAAACGTCGTGCTAAATTTGTTACTGTGCGAGGATTGGAAAGTGTTAATTCTGATGTTGATGGAAATGGTACCCATCCTCGTATGAATGAGAAAAGAATTGCTCAGCTCGAAAAAGAATTACCGGAATTGAAAGCAGATGCAAATGCTTTCTACGCAAAAGAATTAACAATTGATCTATCTTCCATTGAACCGCATGTTTCAGGACCGAACTCAGTAAAAACAATGACTTCGATTTCCGAGATTAAAAAGAAACAAGTAAAGATCAACAAAGCATATTTACTTTCATGTGTAAACTCACGAGTAGATGATATTGCTGAAGCCGCATCCGTTGTTCGCGGTAAAAAATTTGCTGAGCATGTTAAATTTTATATTGCCGCAGCATCAAGCGAAGTACAGGCAGAAAGTGAAAAACGAGGCGATTGGAAAATTTTAATTGATGCAGGCGCGATTCCACTCCCGCCAAGCTGTGGTCCGTGTATCGGACTTGGGACCGGTTTGCTTGAAGATGGCGAAGTTGGTATCTCCGCAACCAACAGAAATTTTAAAGGAAGAATGGGTTCTCCAAATGCACAAGCATATCTCGCTTCTCCTGCAGTTGTTGCTTCTTCTGCACTAGCAGGATTTATTAATTTTGATTTCAATGATTCTCCAGGCAAAGTATTAGGTGAAATAAAAATAAATTTCAAATCAGAAAAGACAAAAACTTCTGTACGAATAATTGAGGGCTTTCCAGATAAAGTTGAAGGTGAATTAATTTTCTGCAACCAAGATAATTTGAACACTGATGGAATTTATCCAGGGAAGTACACTTATAATGATGATATGACTCCGCAAGATCAAGCTAAAGTTGTTATGGAAAATTACGATCCTGAATTTGGAAAGATTGTTAAAGAGGGAGATATTCTTGTAGGAGGATTTAATTTTGGAACCGGAAGTTCGCGTGAACAAGCTGCTACTTCACTAAAGTATCGCGGTATCCGTTTGGTAATTGCCGGCTCATTCAACGAAACTTATAAGCGCAATGCACTCAACAACGGTTTCCTTATTATCGAATGTTCCGAACTTGTTAATGATTTGAAAACTAAATTCGACAAAAATAAACTAACTGTTAAAACAGAAATTCCCGCAAAGATAGATTTTCAAAATTCTGTTTTAACAGCTAATGATAAAACTTACTCTATTGATCCAGTTGGAGTAGCCGCGCAGGAACTAATTGTCACTGGTGGATTAGAGGAATGGGTGAAGAGAAATTTATAATTGAGAATTGAGAATGAATATGTTGATTTTCCCTTTGTTTAATTTCCATTATTTAGGTGATTTTAATCCAGATGATCTAGTAAAAGGGATCAAGAATATCCCTAGTGATTACAAATATGAATTTGAAATCGAGAGAGGTCTATATACAATAAAGCGTTTTAATTTCGAAGAAGATATTAAAATCCCAATTCAGGATTTCTTCTTCTCAAGGAATGAGATTGAAGATATAAAAAGTGTCCGCTGGGCTGTTTTCGTGGAAGAGTGTGATAAAACAACAGACAATATAATTCAAGAAATTAATCTATTATTGCTTGCTTTCAGAATTTTTAAACAAGCAGATTGTCAAATTCAATTTATTCTTTCTCGTAATTTTGAAGATAATCAGAAAGTGACAACTCCTCTTAAGTACGCTATCGCTAATAATCTTTCAGAAAATAATTTTTCAGCTAATGATTTAGAAGTAATCAAGACGGGATTTCAGAAAATCAAAGAGTTCACAAATCTTTCTCCAAGAAGCAAACATGCAATTGATTTTTTGTTTCTGGGATATTCTTCTTATTACTGGATGCAGGTTTTTATTTTATTAATGACCTCATTAGAGACGCTTATTTTACCAGAGAAAATTGGCGGCATAACTACTTATGTAGAAAAAAGAACGTTTGCTTTTTTAAAGGACCCAATAGTTTGTCCAGAAGATAAGATGAGAAACCTTTACGGCCTACGTTCCGATATTATCCACGGCAAAATTCTAGTAGATTTAGATTTTACTCAGGAGATAGTGAGACTTAAAGAACTACAAATGATCGTTCTTACATTCTTCAAGAAACTATTAGAACAAGATTTCAAATCAATATTCAAAAATGAAATATCTAAAGAAACTTTCTTTAATAATATCGTTTGATTAATGTTAGACTAACATTTGGACTTAGATGTGTGTTACAAAATTAGAATCATTCTTGATGATATATTGTCAATTCGCTTTATATTTATTTATTCTTTTTGAAGCTGTAAAACGATAATTTTACATCAGCAATATTTTAGTACGATCATTTATTATGCAAAAGAAAAAAACAAATACTTCTAAACAACTCTTCCCTTGGCTCAACTTCCCAAAGGTTTTTGAAACCAACTGGCAAAATAAATAGTTTTCCCTCTTTCCGTTTTTCTTTTCAAAACAATAAAATATAAACAAGGGAAACAAATATGGAGAAATCCATTTCACGAATAATTTCAGAATTTGCAGTTAACTTGAAATATGAAGATTTACCGAAAGAAGTAATCTCTGAAGTAAAAAAATATTTATATGATTCGATCGGGTGTGCGTTTGGTGCTTACAAAACAAAAGATGTAAATATCATCCGCGATATTTATAAAAAGATGGGCGGCAAACCGGAAGCAACTGTAATCGCATTCGGTGAAAAAATTCCGGCTGTAAATGCTACGCTTATAAATTCTCTAATGATCCGCTCGCTCGACTTCAATGATATTTACTGGGAAGAAGATCCTTCGCATCCTTCGGATATAATTCCCGCAGCGTTTTCTGCTGCAGAAATAATGGATGCATCAATGAAGGATGTCATTGTTGCAATTGTTCTTGCTTACGAGTTCGAGCAAAGATTATGTCTATTTGCTAAACCAGGAATTAGAGAACGCAAATGGCATCACGCAACGTTAACACAATTTGTTTCTCCAATTGTTGCCGGAAAAATTTTAGGATTAACTGTCGATCAGATGGTAAATGCAATTGGAATTAGCGGTTCACATAATCACACTATCGGTTGCCCGACCGCAGGCAAATTAACGATGATGAAAAATACAGTTGACCCGATGACTGTACAAAGCGGAGTATTTGCTTCATTGATGGCACAAAAAGGTTATACCGGGACAGAAAAAGTTTTTGAAGGCAAGGAAGGATTTATGGATTGCTTCGGAGGATGGGATTCGAAAGAAGAAAAAATAAAACCGGTGATGATGAAAGGAAGAGAAGGTGCATCAGAATGGTCTTGGGATATTGATGCATTAATAAAAGATTTAGGAAAGAGTTGGAAAATTTTAGAATGCAGCATGAAAGCATTCCCAACCGAAGCGCTTACACACACTCACATTTCTGCAACGCTTGACGTTGTAAAGAATAACAATATTAGATATGATGAGATCGAATCGGTTATAATAACAACTATAGCGCGTGCTTGTGATATTTTATTTGATCCGCATAAATATCGTCCTGAGTCCCGCGAGACAGCTGATCACTCACTTCCCTACTGTATTGCTACAGCAATTGTAGATAGAAAAATCACAACACAATCGTTCAGCGACGAGAAAATGAATGACCCGAGAATTTGGAAAGTGATTGATAAGATTAATGGTGAAGCTTCAATAGAATTTGAGAATATGTTTCCTGCAAAACAGCCATCCAAAGTTGTTATAAAGACTAAAGACGGAAGAGAATATTCTAAATATTTAGACTACCCGAAAGGCGATCCTCGTGAACCGATGACTATCGAAGAACTAGAAAATAAATTCAATGGATTATCAGATAATATCCTATCTAAGAAACAACAAAAAGAAATTAAGGAGATGATTTTTAATTGTGATAATTTGAACGCAAGATATTTTATGTCTAAGCTTGTTGTGAAAAAATCATCAAAGAAAAAGAAATCCTTAGTAATCAAAAAGGTGAAAAATGTTGGGAGTAAAAAAAGGGTCGGCAGGAAAGCGCGGAAATAATGTCCGCTCCGATTGCTTCGTTGAAATTGGATTAACAAAAAGTAAAGGGATTAAATCCTCCCTTCAAAGCAAGGTTAGTTCAATGTACGGTCAAGACATCAATGATATGATAATAATGATGTGCGATTTCTTCGAGATCAAACATGCTGAAATATTAGTTGACGATAACGGCTCACTTCCGTTTACACTTGCCGCACGTTTTGAAGCTGCATATAAAAAACTTAGACCCGATGATTCAAGGGAATTCATACCGTCAATGAATAAAAATAATTTTTACCTAACTCAAAAAGATAGGATGCGTAGAAGCAGACTTTATCTTCCTGGTAATGAACCAAAATTTTATTCGAATGCCGGTCTGCATAAACCTGACGGAATAATTTTAGATCTCGAAGACAGTGTTGCACCAAGCGAAAAAGATTCTGCACGATATTTAGTACGCAATGCTCTCAGTGCAGTTGATTTCTACGGCGCAGAAAGAATGGTTCGTATCAATCAATTGCCGATGGGATTAAATGATTTGAAATTTGTTGTTCCCCATAATGTACATGTTATTCTTATACCAAAATGTGAATCCGCAATAACAGTTAAGGATGTTGAAGAAGAAATAAATATGATCAAAGCGATGAATAATGTTTCAGCAGAAATATATTTATTGCCGATTATAGAAAGTGCACTGGGGGTTGTGAAGTCTTATGAGATTGCTAGCGCTACTGATAATGTCTGCGCTCTTGCCGTTGGACTTGAAGATTACACTGCTGATCTCGGAGTTGAAAGAACAAACGAAGGAAAAGAAAGTTTTTATGCAAGAAGCACTGTTGTTAATTCTGCCAAAGCTGTCGGAGTACAGGCCATTGATACAGTCTTTTCGGATGTGGATGATGTGGAAGGATTGAGAGCAAGTGTTATAGAAGCCAAATCTCTTGGTTTTGAAGGAAAAGGTTGCATTCATCCTCGTCAAATACAAGTTGTACATGATGCATTTGCACCGTCTGAGAAAGAAATTGAGAAAGCTAAAAAAATTGTCCTTGCATTCAATGAAGCTGAGAAAAAAGGAATTGGCGTTGTATCACTCGGCAGTAAAATGATAGACGCACCAGTTGTTAAACGTGCGCATCATATAATAGAATTAGCAACACGAAACGGTTTCATAAATAAAAATTGGGAAAAAGAATAGCATACAGATGACACAGATTAAAATGATTTCCGCTGATTTATCTGCGCTAATCTGTTCAATCCGCGTCATCAGCATTCTATTAAGAGGTCAATATGAAGTTGATTAAAAACTCACTTAACAGATTTATCCCGAGTATAATAAACGGACAAAAACAAATTCCGTTTAAAGGTGTTGATAAATTTAAATCGAGCGGTAGAATTGTTAATCCTCCAATTAGAACCTGTGCAGAATATCCTGAAGATGGGAACAAAATAGTAAAGAGTTTGAAAGATGCACTTAAGAAAGCCGGACTAAAAGATGGAATGACAATTTCTACGCATCATCATTTAAGGAATGGTGATCAACTAACAAATATTTTATTTGATACAATTCATTCAATGGGTGTAAAAAATATCCGTTGGTTTCCAAGCGCTTCTTTTCCTTGTCACTCGTATTTAATTAGATATTTAAGAGACGGAACGATTCACCACATTGAAGGAAGCATGAATGGTCCCTTGGGAAAATTTACTACCGAAGGTAAGATGAAAGGTGTTGGTGTTCTTCGTTCACACGGTGGAAGGTATCAATCAATTCAAGATGGTGAAGTGCACATTGATATTGCAGTAATTGCAGCACCAACTGCTGATTCGTTTGGAAATGCAAATGGAGTGAGTGGAAAATCTGCTTGCGGTGGACTTGGTTTTTCCCTTGCTGATTCCGAATATGCCGACAAAGTAATTGTTGTTACTGATAATCTAGTTCCTTTTCCATGCGTGCCTTGGCAGATTCAAGGCAACAATGTTGATTATGTTGTTCAAGTTGATTCTCTAGGCGATCCATTAAAAATTGTTAGCGGTACAACTGAAATGACTAAAAGTCCGGATAGACTTTTAATCGCTGAATATATTGCTAAGTTTATGGATGAAGTTGGAATTGTGAAAGACGGATTTTCATATCAAGCAGGTGCAGGCGGAACAAATTTAGCAGTTATTCTTTTCTTAAAAGAAATTATGAAAGCTAAAGGAATTAAAGCTCGTTTCATTCGCGGCGGCTCAACAAAATATTTAGTTGAATTGTTGGAAGAAGGATTAACAGATTATATTCTTGACGGACAGACTTTCGATCTTGATGGAGTTCGTTCCATGCACGATAATCCAAATCATGTTATGACATCTCCATTTACAAGTTATAATTATCATGGTAAAGGAAATTTTGCTTCGATGGTTGATGCGGCAATTCTTGGCGCAACTGAAGTTGATGTAAATTTTAATGCAAATGTAGTTTCGCATTCGGATGGATATTTGCTTCATGGAATCGGCGGATGGCAAAATTGTTTATACTCAAAATGTACAATCATCGCAGTACCTTCGTTCCGGGATAGAATACCTGTAATACTTGACGAAGTAACAACTTTATGCGGACCGGGAGAATTAATTGATGTGATAGTTACTGAAAGAGGAATAGCAATTAATCCAATAAGAAAAGATTTGTTAAACGCTGTTAAAAATTCCTCTTTACCGATCCGTTCAATTAAAGAAATTCAAAAAGAAGTTTACGAAATCTGCGGCGGCGCTCCGACTAAACCAAATGTGAATAAAAAGAAAGTGGTCGCGGTTGTTAAATGGGTTGACGGAACTGTGATGGATTCAATATATCAAGTTGTTACTTAATCTTAATGGTTGGTGCAAATAATTAGAATGTGCCTTTTTTAAGCTTTGCAATTCCCCCTCCTATTGTACCCAACCAACCATCACCATTCAAGTCCAGGACAAATGATTTACACCAGCTAGAAAAATATCCGTAAGTATTGAAATCATAAAATTTAAGTAGTTGTGTTTCATTATATTTTACCAAACCGCCATTAAGTGCCATCCAAATATTATTATCATTATCTAAATAAAATGATTCCACATCCAACGCAAAAAGTAAATTCAATCTTAATTCTTTCCATCCATAACCATCAAATTTTATGAGAGCACTTCTGCTTTCAGAAGGGGGATCAGCTACATGAAACGAATATAAATTTCCGTTTTTATCTACAATAATATCTTTGATAATATCCGAAACTTTTGGAGGATCTAAATGCCCTCCGTCGTAGGTAAGCATTCCGTTGGTGAGGTAGTTAGTCCAAGTAGTACCATCAAATTTTATTAAACCGCTACCACTGGTTCCAACCCAAATATCGCCATTCTTAGAAGAGGCTAAAGATGATAAATTTACAAGAGGCATTCTTTGAGAATTATAATAATTAAATACCTCGAAAGTAGTACCATTGTATTTCACCAAAGCATTTAGAGTCGCAATCCAAATGTTGCCGATGGGGTCTTCAGCGAGTGCATTAACATTATCTGACGGCAAATTACTTGTATAAGATCTCCAGCTTATGCCGTCATAAACAAATAGACCCTGAATTGATGCAATCCATAACTTTCCGGATTTATCAATTAACAAATCTTGTATTCTTTTACCATCTATTACTCCTGCATCTTCATATGAAGTCCAGTTTTTCCCATCAAATTTAATGAGTCCGTGATCAACAGTTCCAATCCATTTATTATTAAATTTATCTACCACAATTTTATTTATCTGGTTGGTTGTGATTTTGGAATTATTAGTCCTGTAGCTTACGGTACGGCTTGTATCTTCAAGTATCCTTAAAATATCTGCATGTTCACCTCCTTGAATCGCTATAGTTAAGCTATCATCTCTGCAGTCTTTTTTTGATAATTTTAATTCATACTTCCCAGGATAAACGTTTCTTATTATTGTTGGTGTAACTACATTATTAATCAGTTGGTCATTAAGAAATATCTTAGCAGCAGAAGGGACTGATGATAAAGTTAATGTTGCAAAGAAGCGGGGGTTTTTCAACATATCAATCGAAATAGTTTTTACTTCCGATTTACTTACTTCAACCGTCATTGTAGTATCCCAAAACAAATCATGTCTTAAATTCAGTTTATGTTGACCTTCAGTTAGATATAGGACAGTATCAGGAGAAACAATACCCATATTTTTATTATCAATAAAGATTTTATAACCGCCGGGATTACTGCTGACAAATATTTTACCATACGTAGGCATAGGACTTTCAACGAGTCCTGTAAAAACATCTTTTTCGCAGGAGACAAGACAGATTATAGTTAAGCAACATGATAATATTTTTTTTATCATAATCTTAAATTGGCGGTTCCACATCTGCTAAACCAGGTGTATAGCCAAATGATTTAATGTAAGCGTGGGTAAAATCAAAAGACCAATAATTATGTAAAAATACTCCGAAAATTCCGATACCGTTATTAATATTAGTAAAATCTAATTCATTTAGATTAACTGTATAAGCGTCATTTGTCCGTGCAATAGAATTAAAATAAGTGCTCATACTTTTATTAAAGGATGCAACTTCCAGATAAGGGCCTAGTATTACATAATTACTTTTGTCCGGATCCCCTTCCGAAATTAACTGCATAGTTCTGCTAATCGTTTCTACATCAAGAACAAATTTATTATCATTGCTTGGTTTAGGATATATTGGGAATGATCTTCCATCTTGATTAACATATCTAGCCGGAACATATGCAATTCTGGTTTTTCGCTGCGGATCGTTTTTCTTATAATAATAAATTGATACTTGTGTTAAGTAAGCATTATCAATTGTTCCCACATCCCAAATAAATTCAACATATGTTTTTGTTAAAGGTGGAACAACTTTATCAACGTAATTGAATTTGATTGGATTTGGTATATTGGATTGAGATGTAAGCCTCATTCCATTTGGAAGAATTGCTTCTATTTCTAATTTATTGCCGACCAATTGAAATTTATTTGTGTAATAAGCATTGTATGACGTTTGATATTTGCTATCATCTTGTCTGTTAAAAGTTGTATCTCTAAAAATTACAACAGAATCTCCATTCCAAACTCTAATGAGCGCACCTTTTACATTTGGATCAACAGTGTTTGAGTAAGGATTATAATTATCATTAGAGTAAGTCCGGGTAAGAGTAGCAACTTGAAAGGTTGTATCTCCTCTTATAATACAATTGAGAGTGTATTTTTCTTTAAAATTTCCGAATGGTTCAAAGTTTTCTTCGCACGAAACTAAAATTATAAAGACAAATATTATTGGAAGATATTTTCTCATAGTTCAATCTTTATTGTTGCTGTTGGAAGAAACGGCAGCATATTTACGCGTTCACCGGTATCACGTTTGTAATAAAAAATATTTTGCCGGTTATAGACATTAATTATGCTGAAGCTTACATCAATATTAAAAGGATCTAAAATAATTTTTTTAGATACTGTAAAATCTAATCTATGATACGTTGGCAGTCTTTCAATATTTTGGATGCCTAGAATTCCATATGGCCTTCTAGGATCATAATTTACCCAACTAGTAAAAATATTATCGAAATAATATTTATCGTAGAATCCAACGATTTGTGTGAATGGTAATCCTGAATTATATATCCAAACAATTCCTGTATTCCAACCGCTGCCCAAATTGATTTCGAATGATGCATTAAAACTATGCCGGATATCATACTTCGGATAATATCTTAAACTATTTACAGTTCTGTAAGCATAAGCGAGAGTATATGAAGTCGAAAACGTTACTGGTTCTATATCTAATTTAATAGATGATTCAATCCCGTATGATTCACCTTCGCCGCTTATAAAATCCCTATCAGTACTAGAGATTTTTTCTTTATTAACTATTGGTAAATTATTTGTTCTTTTATAATAATATTCAAGACCAAGATTAAGAGAAGTAAATGGCGTGTAATCAAAACCGATTATATAATGTGTTGCTGTTGTTGGAGGAAGGTAATCCGGAATAACTATCCATGGTTCAAAAATATTTATTACTTCATTTTCATCATTTATAGTTGTAAGCTCCTGCTGAAAAATTCCAGCAGAACCTTTGATGGAAAAATTACTAAATGGAATTAATGTTAAGTTTACTCTCGGTTCAAGTCCCTTCTTGGAGCTGTTTCTCGATAGAGTTGTAAGATTAATTCTGGTTCCGAAATCAAGTTTGAAAAAATCAAATTGAGCTAATTTATATATTCCATAAAAAATAATATTTGCGCCGGAGGTATTAAAAGTTACTGGCGCTCCTAAGGCATTAACAAAATTGAGATCAGTTGCTATTTGCTGAACGTGGAATCCTACATTAATTTCACCGCGGTTCTCAAATACATAAGTAAAATCCATTTTTAAAGCAAGGTCTGAAACTTTGTTATCGAGAGGTGTCTTGTCGCTAAATTTTGGAACAGTAGAACCATTAAAATTGCTGATTGACAAACCAAGTTCAAAAAATAATGGTGCATCGGATGCTTGAAACCATTTAAAACCAAATGCATTAGATTTCCAATTGTAATCTTCAATACTTGGATCTGCATTGTTCAAATTATCAGAACTGGAAAATCCGTTCACGGAAAATTTTGAGCCGGGCAAAAAATCAGCATCTATATAATTCGCTTTAAATGATATGTCGTAAAAATCAACCGGAACATTATTTTCATTCAAGAATTTTTTAATGATCTGATTAGAAAAACTTTTTCTTCCGGTAATTATAAAAGAACCATCACCAATTGGACCTTCCAATAAAAATTTGCCGCTAAGAAAGCTTCCGGAAAGTTTTGAAGAGAGACGGTTTTTATTTCCGTCTTTCAAAATAATATTCATTACAGAAGAAAGTCTTCCGCCAAACTGCGCACCAAATCCGCCTTTAAAAAATTCTATACTATTCACAATATCCGGATCAACTACGCTAAACAATCCTAAAGCATGGAACGGATTATAAATTGTTATACCATCAACAAGAACTAAATTCTGATCGCTAGTTCCTCCGCGAACATAATAACGTGCAGATACATCGCTTGTTGAAGTTACTCCGGGCAAATATTTTATCGTTCTAAACACATCGGACTCAACACCTTTAGGAGTTGATTCCAATTGCTTTGCACTAATTCTATCAATACTAATTTTTGAGTCTGTTGTACTAATTCGTTCGCCAATACTTTCAATTGTCTTCATTTGAATATTGGCCGGGGCAAGTTTGATATTATAATGACTTAATTTCCCTTTTGATACACGTATTGTCATTGTTTTGGTACTATATCCAACGTAAGAAACGATTAAAGTATAGTTTTGATTTGCCGGAACTGATGTGATTAGAAAATATCCGCGGTTATCTGTGTTTGCGCCGATCTTTAATTCTTTTATATATGCGCTTGAAAAAGCAAGTGCTTCTGCTGTAGTTGAATCTGTAACTAAGCCTCTAAGTATTCCGGTATCTTGAGCTAACGAATTATTATTGGGGAATAATAAAAAAATTGACAGCAAGAAGACGAATAAAGATAAATGGTAGACCTTTCTCATTAATTAATAATTTTAATAGCGAATAATTAGATGAAAAATAATTTCGATTTGTAAGATAAACCTTTATGGGAGAATTTCCAGTCCAAAAAATGTATATATACTTTATTAAAGAAGTAAACTGGTTACAATATATATTTTTAACATTATTTAACTTTAATTAAATCTGTATTTCTTCTCAACCCAGTATTCTATTTGCGTTCCTTCCATCTTTATCTTTTCCCAACGTGATTTGTAAGCCGCATCAATTACATTTTTCAATCCGGCAGAATCATTTAATGTATTTATAATTACTTTGTGTTCTTTTACAAAACCATCTTTTCCTATCTTCAATAAAAGCAATATTTCTCCTTTCTCTCTTTCAACATTTTGTGGAAGTACTTCTAAAATTTGTCTTGGTACAAATGGAAGTGAGCGAGAACCTAATCCCCAATCGGAACCATCTCCAATGCTTTTGCCAATTCCGCTTCCCATTCCTGTACCTTTACCGGTTCCAATACCGCTTCCGCCGCCAACAAGTGAATCTTTCGGTTCTTCTAAGTTTGTTATTAATCCAAAATCAATGTTGGACGGTTCGGATGATGGGACTGGAATCCCGGCTAAAGTTTTTGGTGAAGGAAATCCTTGCCCTATATCATTTGTTGCATTTCCAAATGAACCGCCTCCACCAAAAGTTGTATCGTTTAAAAATTTATTTGTCAGTTGAACTGTGTATGTGTTAAAGTAAAAATAATTAGGTTCTTCAGATTTGTTCCCTCGGGCGAGAAAATAGACAATAAGCAATACCGCAAGATGAATTAATATGCTAATAATCATTCCTGTTCTGTAATTCTTATAATATCTTTCTTGCCAGTTTTCCACTTAATATCACTGCCAATTTATTTCAGTTTGACTGCTAACTTCCTTTCCAGTTACAATATCTTTAATTGTAACTGTTATTACATACTCTCCCCGTTCATACTTGCTCATATCTAACTGAAGGTACATTTGCGGATCTTTCTCTTGCGTCTGATATTTTGATGTAAGTGATATTTTCTTTCCTTCTTTGTCTAAACCAACTACACTTAACAATGAGTTAATTACTCCGCCTTCTCCTTTTTTCTGTATCGTTATCTTCTGTTCAAAATCAGTTAAATTGTTTGTACTCAAATTTAAATTATTAATCTCGTAGTAAATAAACATCTGCATTTGTTGTGTAAAAAAGTTAGATGGATTAGGAAGAATATATGTGTCCTTTCTTTTAATGTAAGATGAATATCCCGAATGTCCAGCATCAAAACACATGACTAAATCACTCAGAGATAAATCAGTTTCTGGAAATCTTTTCACATTAAATAAATCATGGAAAGTAAATGCGCCGTTATCCTTCTTTCTTAAAATCTCAAATGCAATATTTCCTTCCCGCAGGACAGAACTTAACATTAAACTATTGATAGTTAACTTCGTATTTGAATTTAACTGAGGAAAATCGAAAACTTTTTCTGTAGTCTTGTTGTGGTTTTTATCAAACAAATAGATACCAGTAGTATAACCGTTATCAAATAATTCTTTTTGTGTTGATGAATCTTTAGGATTAATTAAATAGCTAATATAAATATCAGTTTTTGATTGCGACTTGGACGGAAATTGATAAATCGCAAACGGAGTATTAAAAATTGGTCCTTGAAGTTTTGGGGCATACTCTTCCGGTTTATTTTCGCGATAAACTGTAATTGAGTCAACCGTACTTTCAAAGGATTGGGGAACATGCCAATTGTCTGATGTAGGATCGTTAAAAACATATCTTCCTCTGCGTGTTATGTCATAGAATGAAAAATTTTTATCAGGATAGTAAAATGTTTCTGTTTCTGATAATTCCCTTGCTATATCTCCGCCTGGTGAAATATAAATAGATGCCCGCATCCTGCTGATTTGATCAGGAATACCATACCTAATTACAACTTCTCCGCGGTCGGTATTCCAACCTTTCAGATTTAGTCTTTTTACAGTAAACATTAAGTTGGAATATGTAACACGTGTAAAATGTTCTAATAATCTTTCGTTGTAATTAGTTAAAATCAGTGGATCGTGATCTTCCATATACTTATAGAAATAATTTTCTACAAACTCTTTGTCTTTTGTTGAAAGAATATCGGCAATTTCTGGTTTAAGGAGTTTTTTAAAACTATTGTTAGTATAAATTTCCCGTTCATCTTTTGTCATTAGCTCAAAGGCTTTTTTATACTCCTTTTCCGATAGCTGTACGTTTCCAGACAAATAATTTATCATTCCGCCAATGAGAAAATATTTTGATGGTTCAATTTTCGGATTCACAAATTTTTTAAGTAAATCCGATCCTTTATTATAATTCTTACCTAGTATATATAGTTCAGAAAGTTCGATAAAACTTTTTTCACTTTTTGTAAGTTCAATTGATTTAAGAAATGATTCCTCTGCTTTGCTAAACATTTGATTTGCTACACGAGTATATTTTAAAACTGCTTTTGGTAGTGTTGCCCGAAATTTATCATAAGTCTCACCGAGCAAAGTACTGCCCTTTAATCTTTTCTTAAATTTTAAAATAGGTGAATAAATGTATTCAGGCGGCGGTTCACCAGCTCTATTTTCCAAATCACTAAAGTATTCGGAATTCACATACTTTAGATAATCTTCTTTGTTTAGTCTGCCAAGATTAAACCATGCGGATTCACGACTACTATCTTCTTTTACGATATCTTCATAAAAACTAATAGCATCGCTTCGATAAGTTTTGCAAAGCGGATCGGAATAAAATATTTCTTCAAGTAAAAATGCTTTCAGAAGCTTGTAATCAATATTTGTTTCGTTTTTGTTTAGTGCTTTCTTGATGTAGATATATGCTTTGGGAAAATCTCGAATTTTTGAATCCGCCGAATAAATTTTGGCTAGTTCATAAGATGAATGTTCGTCATCATTTTGCTTGATAGACCCTTGGAATAGAGTAATTGCTGAAGTTGTATCTTTCTTCTGTAGAGATTCAATGGCTTTTAAGTATTCTTTTGTTTTTGTTGTATCGGATTGTGCGCAAAGAAAAGTTGAGTAAAGAATTATTAAGATGATTAATGGTAATTTACTTTTCATTGTTTGTCCTCCGTCAATTCCCAAAATTTTGGTAATAAATTTGCAATTCCTTTCTTGGCAAAATCGCCCGTTACTTGGATCATTAAAGGATCTATTGGAATACCTTCTTCATCTATTATTGCATTTCCTTTTGATAAAGTAATCCATGATTCTTCTCCCGTTCGTCTGATATTAACGTAAAGGTACATTGACGCCCTTGTAGAGGGAAATGTTAGCTCATAAGTATTTTTATCTCTCTGATAATTAACTAAATTTTTAGGATCAATAAATCTATAAGAAGTTGCTCGAGTATAAGGATTAAATGAGAAATAAAACGTATAATCATTTTCGTCGGTTGTTAAATTAATTAGACTTTTTAAGTATCGTCTTAGCGAACCGAGATATTCTTTCTTACGATTCTCTTTCCACATCTTTAATTCATCTTCGTTTTTAGGTTTCATCTCAACAAATTTTGGATAATAAACTATATCTGCTTTTCCGATCTCATCATTACAGGAAAATCGTGTTAACAAACATTCAATTTTATATCCAAGCGCGTTATTTATTATTATAAGAGGATTATAACATGTAGATTCAGTAGCACCAGATTCATTTTGCGTTAAAATAATTTCATTTTGATTTTCAATAGTACATTCATATGATAAGTCCGTTCTTCCCAAGAAATATTTTCTAAATATTTCAAGACGGTCTTTCCATTCAGCCGGATGTTCTTCAGTAACTTGAATTGAATTCATTTCTATCGGACGTGGTTCTAAATAAAAATCATGTTTCTCCGTTGAGTTATCAGTAACGTCAATATTTTGTACGACTTCTTTGTAACCTATCATTGAAACAATTAGTGAGTATTTACCAGCGAGTATTTTCAATATTTTATATTCACCATGGATGTTTGTAGTAACACCAATCATAGTCCCCGATAAATAAACACTAACAAACATCAGCGGTTCATTTGTTTTGGCGTCTGTAACTTTCCCTTCAATTGAATACAGATTCTGTGAGAAAGATTTTGTGGTAATAAATAAACCAGTAATGAAAATTAATATTAGAGATATATTTTTCATTCTACCGCCATAAATTAATTGGCAATGGGTTTTTATAATTTATTTAATTGATTCGTCAGACAAAGAATATTTATAATCATACGGAAGTAAGTCAGCTACTCTTTTCCATGCCCAGTATCCGGCAAATTTTTTACCGTATGGACTTACATCTGAACAAATGCCATTCCTATTAAAATACAACTCTCCTGATGGAAAGATGATCCAAGAACTTTGATGTGGCTTAATCCCTGTAATATTTTTTTCTCTTTTCAATGTAAATTCTTTTAAAATATTAAACGATGCGTTTCCAATTAGTTTTTCCCTATAATTATTATAATTAAGTTCTTCTCCATTACGTAAATAAACTACTTGTATCAAACCACCATATATGGCACAATATTCATCTTCACTATTTTTTTTGATTCGCGGATAAAGTAATGTATCCAGATCTATTTTCTTTTGCCTCGATAGGGAATCACTTCTATCTGAATATATCAATCGTGGATTAACATAAGACCTCATTAATCTGAATCCTTCTTCATAAACTTTACCTTCAGCACATGATTTAAGAAAATGTCTAAATGAACCCTTATAAGTATCTAACCGGTTGATTTGCCAATTATTTTTTTCTTTTTCATCTGTACTATTCAATTCTTCAAAGAGCGGATATATCTGAAATCTTCCGTCATCTCCCGATCTTGACCAAACAAAGTCTTTCAAGTACGCTTTTATTTTATAACCAAGCGAATGATTTACAATAACAATAGCATCTTCTGTGGTAGCTATTAACTCATCTGTATTCTTGTCAATTTCAAAATCTATTATTTCCGGATTTATGATCTCACAATCATCTGCGTTGCTGCTTTCACCTAGGAATTCTTTTGTAAATTTTTTCAACCTCCTCTGCCATTCTGCCGGACTTTCACCTACAACGCTGATTTCTTTTACGTTAATAGGTTTTTATCTAATGCAATATCAATTTTTTGATTATTCCCTTTGACAATTTTAACCGCTTGAACAACTTTGCCGTAGCCAATTATTACACATACAAGATTATAACCGCCGATGGGAATATTCTTTATAACATAAGCCCCATTCTTATTCGTTAACACACCAATACTTGTGTTTGATAAAAATACTGTTGCATATTCTATCGGCTTTCCAGTTTTCGCGTCTGTAACTTTTCCTTCTATTGAGTTTAAATTTTGTGGAAAAGATTTTGTGAAAAAGCATAAACCAATAACAAAAATGGTAGTAATAATTTTAGTGAGTGACATAAACCACCCCGTTTATAATCTATTGTAAGCTAACGCTCTAAGTTAAGTAAATCGGTGCATAAAATTATGCACAACAAAAGAGGAGTGGTATCAATAAACTTCTTCGTGTGTTCCTATATCTATTAAAAGTACTTTGTTGCTATCTAGGAATTTAAATATTACGCGTGTTTCATAATCAATAGAAAAGGCCCAACAGTTTTTTAATACACCGGAAAGCTTGTGAGTTTTTAATTGAGGATCAAAAGGATTATTGCTGAATTGTTTTATTTTTTCTGTGAATTTGATTTTTAAATCATTGTCCAAAAAAATTTTCTTTTTGTAACTCCGCTTAAAACCGGAATCCCATATAAACTCAATCATTCTCTAAATCCTTCAGCAATTCATTTGCTTTCCCTGATTTAGTAATTCCTTTACTATAATTTTGATCCGCTTCTTTTACACGATCAGCAATTTTATTACGTCTTTGTTCTATCAATTGTTTGCGGGCAACTTCAAGAAAATATTCTTTATCGTTTGAGTCTAGCTTATCAAAATCATTAAGAACGTCGTTTATAGTTACTTCAGCCATAACCAGCTCCTTTCATTCTAATACTTGCTATAAAATAACTAAAACAAAAATAACCGCCAACCTATAATAGTTACCTAGTTCTAATATAGAATCTCACACTATAATATTATTCTTCAAGCGTCGAAATATTTCCGGGATCTTGTCCGAGTGCTCTTGCTTTTAGCACTCGTCTCATAATTTTTCCGCTTCGAGTTTTCGGAAGTGAATCTACAAACTCAATGTGTTCAGGTTTTGCAATCGGTCCAACTTCATGACTAACATGTTGACGAAGTTCCTCAATAAGTTGTGGACTTTTCTCTATTCCCGACTTCAGAATAACATAAGTATAAATTGCATTCCCTTTTATTTCGTGAGGAAGACCAATGGCAGCGGCTTCCGCAACAGAATGATGACTTACCAGTGCACTTTCAATCTCAGCAGTTCCTAAACGGTAACCGGAAACTTTTATTACATCATCAACTCTGCCGATAATCCAGAAATATCCGTCTTCATCTCTGCGTGCGCTATCGCCGGTTAAATAAACTCCGGGATATTTACTCCAATACTGACTTACATAACGTTCGTCATCTTTATAAACAGTTCTTATCATTGCAGGCCAAGGAGTTTTGATTACTAAAAATCCTTCTTCATTTGCTTTTACGGATTTACCCGATTCATCAACAATATCCATTTCAATTCCCGGAAATGGTTTTGTACCTGAACCTGGTTTGAGCGGAACGCTCGGCATTGGAGTAATCATGAACATTCCGGTTTCTGTCTGCCACCATGTATCCATGATGGGACATTTTTCTTTTCCAACAACACGGTGATACCATTTCCAAGCTTCGGGGTTTATCGGTTCACCTACAGAACCAAGTAATCGTAAAGAAGAAAGATCGTGCCTGTTTACCCACGCTTCACCAAAACGCATTAGTCCCCGAATTGCAGTTGGTGCCGTGTACAAAATATTTATTCCGTACTTTTCAATCATTGCCCACCAACGATTTGGATATGGAAAATTCGGAGCGCCTTCATATAAAAATGAAGTTGTTCCATTAAGAAGAGGTGCGTAAACAATGTAACTGTGCCCGGTAATCCATCCCGGATCTGCAGCGCACCAATAGCGATCCTCTTCATGAATATCAAAAACATATTTGAGAGTTGCGTATGTGCCTACCATATATCCGCCATGCGTATGAAGAATTGCTTTCGGTTTTCCTGTTGTTCCGGATGTATATAAAATAAATAGCGGATCTTCAGAATCTACAATTTCTAATGCGCAATTTTGCGTGGCTATTGGAAGATTCATCAATTCATGATACCACATATCTCTTCCCTGTTCCATATTTATTTCTTGCCCGGTTCTCTTTACAACTAAACAATGTTCAACCGTTCCACAGCGCTGAAGAGCTTCATCAGCAATTTGTTTTAAGTGAACAATTTTTCCACGTTGGTAAGCGCCGTCAGAAACAATCAACACTTTTGAATTACTGTCTTCAATTCTTTCGGCAAGAGATTCAACGGAGAATCCGCCATAAACTACTGAGTGCACAGCACCGATTCTTGCACAAGCAAGCATTGCAATTACAATTTCCGGAGTTCTCCCCATATAAATTGTTACACGATCCCCTTTCTGAACTCCTAAACTTTTCAGAATATTTGAAAATTTACAAGTCTCGCGGTGTAGTGCAAAATAAGACATCGTTTTACTTTCACCATTTTCTCCTTCCCAAATAAGAGCAAGTTTATTTCTACGGAAAGTTTTTGTGTGAACATCCAAACAGTTGTAAACGATATTTGTTTTTGCACCAGTGAACCATTTATAGAATGGTTTGTCTGAATCATCAATCACTTTATCCCACTTTTGAAACCAGTGAAGTTCATTAGCAATTTCACCCCAGAACCCCGAATAATCTTTTTTTGCCCGGTTATCTAAATCATCTCTATCTTTTATATGAGCTTTCTCAATAATTTTTTCTGATGGGAAATAAACTTCCCCTGATAATTTTTTGTTAGACATACAGCCTCCGGACTGAGTATAAAATAATTTATTAAGTCTTCTTACGCATCTGTCATGCCCGAATGCTTTAATCGGGCATCCATTGTATAGATTCCCGCTAAAACGCGCGGGAATGACTCATAGTTTTAAGGTTTTGCGTAAGGAGAATTACTAATCAATATTTTGGGAACGAAGTTACATTTGGATGGTAAGAAAATCAATAAGAAGGCACAATGTATTTTTTATTTTAACTCAATTATATATCTTCATGTGTAAGAATTAGAACAATTAATGAAACGTAAAAAAATATATATAAATAGAATAGTAACTGCTTTTCTCTTCTTCTATTCTTTCTTTTTGATCTTCGCAGCTTTTCATACACATAAGATCAATCTCCAGAATGGAAGTTCCTACCGTTTGGCAGAATCGAGATCTTCAGATAAACAGGCAGACCCTTTTCTTGATGAAAATTCCAAATGCCGGCTTTATTATTTTACAACGAACAAGTTCATTGCTACTCCTACAATTGATTTGTCTAAAGTAGTGCCTCAAGAATCTTCCAATCAACAGAAAAATTATACAAATCACTATCTCACCAAATATTTTTACAATATAGATTTAAGGGCACCCCCGCTTTCATAATTCAATTCTGTTTTAATTATTATTTATTCATTAGTAATGGAATCATTATGAAAAAAATATTATTTGCACTTTTCTTATTTGTTATTGTATCCGGTAGTATAAACGCACAATCGAGCATTAATCCGGATATTAGTTTAATCGGGACATTCAACACGTTTACCAATTTTATCAAAGGAACTCCGGAATACGGTAAATTAAATTTCAGCGATCCAGAAATGGAATTATTTGTTGACGGATATTTAAATCCTTTTGCGCGTGCGACGGCAAACATTTCTTTCGAGAATAATTCATTCGGAGTAGAAGAACTTTACGGAAACATCGTTCGCGGTCTACCTTTTGATATGCAGATCAAACCTGGAAAATTTTTAGTCGGTTTTGGAAAATTAAACACAGTTCACGTTCACGTATGGCCTTTTTTAGAACGACCTCTTTTTCACCAAGTATTTTTTGGTGAAGGCGGTTTAAATGATGTAGGAATTAATTTTAGTTTTTTAATTCCTACAGGTGATGTCTTCACAAATTTAGATCTAGGCGTTTTCAAAGGATCGTCAATAATACCATTGACTGATTCTAATGCAACAGATCGTGGTATCAATCCGATTTTCGTAGGACGACTTAGTACATTTTGGTCTTTGGATGATTATACAAATCTTGAAGTAGGATTGAGCGGCTCCTATGGATCATATTCAAAAGGATATTTAAATTTATTAGGTCCGTTCGCTTCTCTCACCGATATAAGAACATTCAATTATTTTTACAGTGGTTTAGATTTTAAATTTAAATACACACCGGATTCATACACAGTTCTTACAGTTCAAGGAGAAGGATTACTTAATAACCGCGATGCAAGAAGATATGATCTTACAGGTAAACCAGTAATGGGTAGAATTACAAACTCGGGTGCTTTCATTTATGCTGACTATAAATTTCAAAAGCAGTTTAGTTTTGGCGTTAAGTATGATTACACGGCTGGTATTGTAGGGTCAGAGCCGACATTTTATACATTAAGCAATGACGATAAAAATTCTACACAAGGAATTGAAACTTGGTTTTCATATTACCCGGTTGAAGAAACTTCAGTTGTACGTTTAGGTCTGCAGCATTTATTTTTTAATTACAGCAATGGAACAGATCGTCCGGCAGAGACAACAATTAAATTACAATTTTTATTTTCACTTGGACCGCACAAAGCTCATCCATTTTAAGTTTAGAGGAATAAAATGAAAAAAATAATTTTAATATTACTCATAGCAATCGTAAGCATGAATTATGCAAATATAAAGGTCGTAGCATCAACAACAGTTATTTATGATTTAGTAAAAGAAATCGGCAAGGATAAAGTTACTGTTGATTTCATTGCACGCGGTGATCAGGATCCTCACTTTGTAGAAGTTTTACCAAGTTATATGTTGAAGCTTCGCAACGCCGACATATTTTTTAGAATCGGTATGGGATTGGAGATGTGGTCAAATCAACTTATTGACGGCTCACGAAACAGTTCGTTAAAAGTAATTGATCTTTCAACAGATATTGATAAAAAGGAAGTACCGAATTATAAGCCTGATGCAAGCTATGGAGATGTTCACCCTTTTGGTAACCCTCATTATTGGTTAGATCCAGAAAATGCAAAAGTAATGGCTAAAGAAATCTATGAAACTCTTGCGAGTGAATCTCATCAAGACGAAGCTTACTTTAAAAAGAATTTAGATGAATTTAATTCCCGACTTGATAAAAAAATGCAAGAGTGGACAAACACAATGCAAAAAGTAAAAGGAAAATCTTTACTATTTTTTCATGCAAGTTGGATTTATTTTGCGGAAAGATTTGGAATCAAGACCGCCGGATTTGTTGAGCCCAAACCGGGCATTGCACCTTCACCATCTCACAATGCTGAATTAGTACAAATAATTAAAAGTAAAAATATCAAAACAATTGTGATGGAAAATTTTTATAGCGACTCGGCACCGAATCAGCTTTCTCAATTGACCGGAGTTAAAGTTGTAAAAGTTGCAACTGCTGTTTATGGATTAAAAAGTGTGAACTCGTACATAGATATGATTGACAATATTGTAAACCAAATAATTCAAAACAGTTAATCTTTATGAATAAAGAAATAATAAAATTTACAGAAGCTTCAATTGGTTATGGCAAAACAATTGTTGCTTCGGGTATTAATCTTTCCATCGTTGAGAATGATTTTGTAGGAATTGTTGGACCGAATGGAGCCGGAAAAACAACTCTTCTAAAATCACTCTTAGGTAATATCAAATTGATCAGCGGAAATCTTTTTAAAGATCAGATACGATTTGGTTATGTACCTCAGCGAGATACGGTTCAGCCGCTTCTTCCTTATACTGTTTCCGAAGTTGTTATGATGGGGAGATATTCTCTATCCGGTTCATTTCAAAGAATAAGTACTGACGACAAAAGAATTGTAGAAGAAAGCCTTGCGTACATTGGGATGAGTGATTTAAAAGATAAAAATTACAACTCACTCTCCGGCGGACAGAGACAGCGTACATTAATTGCCCGTGCATTAGCAGTTGAACCGACAGTTTTAATTCTGGATGAACCGACTAACGGAATGGATACACCCTCGCACTATTCTCTTTTAGATTTGATTACCAAACTTCATAACGAAAAAAGATTAACAATCTTTCTTGTGAGTCACCTTTTGACTGATGTAGCAAACATCGTTAAGAAAATTATTCTAATAGATAAAAATTATTTTCAATTCGGCGATATCGAAGAAATACTTTCCGAGACTAATCTGCGCAACACTTATTCTTCGGATTTTCATGTTTCTCTGATTGACGGCGAATATGTTATTACACCAAAACATTTGAAGAAAAATTAATGGAAACATTACATCAATTAGTTGAATTATTCCCCTATGCTATTTTAGGAAGTATCTTAGCGGGAGTTATCTGCAGCTTTTTAGGAATATTTATTGTCTCGCAGAGAGTTGTTTTTCTTGGTGCAGTATTAACCCAAGTTGCGATCGCGGGAGTCGCTTTTTCATTCTTGCACATAATTCATATTGAAACTTTCATTGCAAATTTATTTGGCATTTCAGTTCAAGGAAATGATTTCCTTCATAACTTTGAACCAATATTCTATTCCCTACTATTTGCAATTTTAACAGTTATTGTGTTTTCTCAAACTCATCACCAAAAATATTTAACACAAGATGGAATTTTAGGAATAATATTCGTTGTAGCTATTGCAGTAAGAATTATGTTTATCCAAAAAAGTCCAATTGCGGATATTGCTGAGGTGGAATCCATTCTCAAAGGAGATATTCTATTCATCAGCCAGAAAGAATTTATTATTCTTGCAATAATTTTAACGTTTACAATTTCAATTTTCGCACTTTTTCAGAAACAACTAAAGTTCGTTACATTCGATGCTGAGTCAGCGAGTGCTCACGGAATTAATTCGAAAGTGTGGCTGCTAATTTTTTATATCGTTGTAGGAACGGGAATTTCTCTTACGACGCGTTTTGTTGGTGATGTTTTTGCTTTTGCTTATTTGATAATCCCCTCATCTATTGGAATATTAATTTCCAAAAAAGTTAAAAATGTATTTTTAATTTCGGTTTTAGTAGGAGCTGTTGTACCCCCTATCTCAATTTACTTCGCATTCAAGTTTGATTTCTCAAGCGGTCCAACTGCCGTGGTTACAGCCTTTATTTTATTTTTGATTGTATTCCTAATAAAGAAATTGAGAGGATAATACAGACCCAGATTTATAAATAATTTTTCTCAACATAATTCAAGGTTAAGTATTATATTTGCATCGAAAATTTATTGAAAAATTTCAGTACAGAGATGGATGAGTAGCTGATCCCGACTGGTCGGGATGCTAAACTTTCTCTCAATTTGTACTTAAAATAAGTAGCAAAACAATTTTTCAGCACGGAGAGATGGGTGAGTGGCTGAAACCAACGGTTTGCTAAACCGTCGTAGTGGGAAACTGCTACCGAGAGTTCGAATCTCTCTCTCTCCGCCACATTATAAGAGCTCATAATCTTTCGATTCTGGGCTTTTTTCGTTTTAATGAATCTCTATAGTGACCCCTAGTGCCACCCGTTTCCACCTAGTTAGGACACTTTTAGGACATCACTTAAAAAGAAAATCATGATAAAATAAAAATGTAAACTTATTCCCAAGCTTCTAAAAATCTTCTCACATTTTGTGACCAAGTCAAAATATTTCCTATCTATTGTATATCATCAATTCGGTAATAAATTTTCAAATGTGTTATACAATTTCTGGTATTGATTTGCGCGTGCGGAGTTTTGGATATGGACACCCACTCCCTGGACTGTTTAACAAATAGTATTGTATTTTTTCTTGAAAATAGAAACCGATTGACAAGATTAGAATATATAATTAAGTTAAATTATACTTTTCTTCAAAACCTCAGAAAATTTCTTTCTATATAGATTTCCTTTCTGGAGATTTACAACTAAAAATAGTCGTAATGACATACTACTATGAATTATCTCAACTTTTTTTATTTTTTTATGTTGACCGCCATATCGTAAAACAAAAGAAGTGAAAACGATTATGATGATAAAAGTTCGCTAAAATTACAAATTATGAAATTAGTTTATAGAGTCAACTTAGAGACGTAAAAATAATTATAACAGCGTTCAAGAAATAAGATTAAGGAGGTTCTATGAAAAAAATTATTCTTTCCATCATTCTTTCTATTCTAGTTGTATGGATGATTACTCCAAAGCAAGTCATTGCGCAATGGAATTACCCAGAAACAAAAAAAATACCGGTCACGGATTACTATTTCGGGAAAGCAGTGAACGACAACTATCGCTGGCTAGAGAACATGGATAGCGCCGATGTCAAAGACTGGTTTAAGACTCAGCATGACTTTACGGATGGCATTCTCGACAAAATTCCAGGGCGCGATTCTCTTATTAATGAATTAATCCGGTTCGATGCAATGAGGCCGGCCAGATTTACTAATATCATTCGAAAAAACGGCCGCTATTTTTATAGGAAAACATTACCCGTGGAAAACGTCGGTAAACTCTATTACCGCGAGGGACTAAACGGTAAGGAAATATTGTTGTTCGATCCTACGGACGGCGCTTCGGGAAAAAGTATTTCACTTTCATTTTATTTACCGACTGAAGATGGCAAGAAGGTTATGCTGGGCATTGCCGAAGGAGGGTCCGAGTCCGCTACCATTCGTATTATGAATGTGGATGACAAAACATTGTTTCCCGAAAGTATCTCACCATGCTGGTTCGGTTTCGGCGGATGGACAAAAGACGGGAAGGGCTTTCTGTATAATCCGATGCAATCCAGCGATGTGCATGCCATTAATAGGGAATTGAATACCCGGACTTTCTATCATATAGCGGGATCGGACCCAAAGAGTGATCAGGAGATCTTTTCTGCTTCAAAATATCCTTCGCTGGGGATCAAACCACAAGATATGCCTCTCGTGAATTTTTCCAATGACTTTAAATATATTTTTGGATTCTTGTCTACGGTAAAGAATGAATTGACTGTGTATTACGCATCGGCAAGTGAGCTTTTGAACGCAACTATTACCTGGAAACCCTTACTGAAACCGGAAGATGAAGTAACAGATTTTAGTGTTGAGGGGAACACGATCTATCTGCTTTCTCATAAAAACGCTCCGAAGTTCAAAATACTGGTGACGGATTTACGAAATCCGGACGTCGCTAAAGCAAACGAAGTTTTGGCACAAGGCAAGAACACAATACAATACTTGTCACGATGCAAGGATTATCTTTTTGCCGTAACTTCAGACGGTATTAACAGTTTTCTCCATCAATACAGTTACCATGATAAGACATGGAAAGATGTGAACCTTCCTCTTGAGGGTACAATGTCTACATGGGGCAATGATATAACAACCAATGATTGTATTACTTCTATTACATCATGGACTACTCCTACAGTACGATATGACTTCAATCCCGTAACCGGCACATTTACAAAAAGCATATTTTATATTGAAGTAAATTACCCCGGAGTCAATGATATTGTCGTTGATGAAGTGGAAACTCCAAGTCACGACGGCGTGATGGTTCCGCTTTCTATAATTTACAATAAGAACATTAAAAGAAATGGAAGTGTCATTTGCTATCTCGACGGTTACGGAGCTTATGGTTCTTCTGCTACGCCGTATTTCAGCGCTATGAATCTCGCACTCATAAATCGAAATGTGGTCGTTGCAGTCGCTCACATTCGCGGAGGTGCAGAAAAAGGGGAGGAATGGTATCGCGCCGGTTACAAGACAACGAAACCAAACACATGGAAAGATTTTATTGCTTGTGCCGAATATCTTATCAAAAACAAGTATACTAGTTCTCCAAAATTATTTGGCATGGGAACGAGCGCCGGTGGAATTCTGATTGGTCGAGCAATTACGGAGCGACCCGACCTATTCGGCGCGGCTATTTGCAATGTGGGTTGTTTGAATGCATTGCGAATGGAAAATTCACCGAACGGCCCAGTTAATACACCGGAATTCGGAACCGTCAAAGACTCAGTTGAATGTATAGCTTTGATGGAGATGGATGCATTCCATCATGTGAAAGAAGGAGTGAAATATCCAGCTGTGATTTGTGTTGGCGGCTTCAATGATCCGCGTGTCATTATTTGGCAGCCGGGTAAATTCGCTGCCGCCCTGCAGAGTGCATCCACTTCGGGAAAGCCAGTATTGATGCAAGTGAATTACGACAACGGTCATTTTACCGAAGACAAGAAAGTTTCGTTTAGAAATTTTTCTAATATGTACGCCTTCTGTTTGTGGCAGACAGGACACGCTGATTTTCAAATGAAGAAATAACTCTTGCAGGAGCTCGAATGTGATTATGGAATTAAATTTATGGACAGAGACCGAGAGACACCTGTCCATATACAATACTTCGTACACATTAAAAATCACAATTATGATCGAACTCTACAAAAAGGAATTAAGGAATGGTATTAAAAATTTTTCAATTCGGGGATTTTTTTCACAAAGGGAAACAGATCCATTGATTTCCGTACAAGTTACGAAGAAGCTTTGGACTTTTCATTTTCAAAAAAAAATTTTCAACAATTAAAATTGTTAAATAAGGATTAACGAAATATTATTTTTATTTAATACGGAAGAGCCCCGAAAAGTCGGGGCTCAACCTTCTGTTTTTTACATCCTTTTATTTCATCAAAATCATCTTCTTAGAAATATTAACATTATTTCCTTTGATGCTGTACAAGTAAATTCCGCTTGATAGTCTAGATGCATCAAAATTCATTTTATAATTCCCAATTCCCATTTGACCGTTAACCAATGTTGAGACTTCCTGCCCAAGTGTATTATATACTTTTAGTGCATAGTAACCCGCTTCCGGAATTGCAAAGCAGATTGTTGTTGTTGGGTTAAACGGATTTGGATAATTCTGATAAAGGCTGAAGATTGAAGGGATGTCATCCAACTTGGAAGTTAAAGTAAGAGCATTATTGTATTTGCTTAAAATACTTGGAAGGATGTACGGGTCTGTTGTTCCGTGTTCATAATTATATGTGTCATAATAATTCTCTTGTATGTAATAATTAACAACGTAGCCATTATTTTCATCGTAAAATGAATCAGCAGTGTAAAAATAATAATTTTGGTAAGGGGCTATATTTAAAATAGTTCCACCGCCGTATGAAGTGTTTTCGAAAGTTATAAGTGTCGATATTTTTATTAACTGTTCTGCATTTAAGAACCAACTTTCAGGAGATGTTTCTATAGCCTCGTAAACAATTTGTCCGTTATAAGTATATATATATACACGATTCGAACCATACTGGCCCAATTGGCATGCAACTTCCGTATGGACACCATCATAATTGTGTTCTTCTAAGTAACCTGTAAGTTTTGAATCCGGTACTGAGAAGTCCCATCTTTTATAACAATATCCATCGTCATAATTAAACTCAGTAACGGCCAAATTACTTGCTGCAAATTGCTTAAACACTCCATTTTCTGTTTCGATCTTAAATGAGAATTCTGAAAGATCTCCGTTAATAACGGTACTAGGAATTGTTAAGTAAGTATGATAATAGAATCCCTCTGAGTAAGGTGAAGTAACCTGATAGATCTCAGAATAATTATCATTATTACTATAGTTAGAAGTGAAAGTGTAATCCTTACAACCATAGTAGTTTATGTCATAAGGCATAGCTTGAAGAACAAATGGATTTGTAAAATTAACAGTGAAATTATGTGAATTGTTAGCCGTGCTGTATTCACCCGGATCGGCATTGCTTATTACAATCGAAAAATCTTTTGATTCAATAACTGAGTGGCTGACACCTTCAAATACAACGCTAACTGTGCCTGCTGCCGGAACATTAACTCCAGGAACTGTTCCGAATATTGTTGTTCCTTTATATAAAGAAACATTGCATACCGCACCAACTTCAAGATTAGTTTCTTTAATAATGGCTTCCACCTGGAATTGCTGATTGATCTTAACTTCAGATGGTGCTACAACTTTAAAGACTTTTAAATCCGGTCTTAACCGTGCAACAACTATTCCACGGACAATTTCTTCATTTTTTGTCTGCGCAGTTTTAATATGTGCTTGTATTTCAACCTTATTATGTTGATTAATACCCAAGACAGAAGAAACCAAAAGATTGCCCGTTAATGCAAGACTTTTTTCATTGTGCAGAAATACAACATCTCCTGAGGCATTTGTGATTTTGAGCTGCAGTTTTTTTAGTGCCGACGGGATGGGATATTTTGCCGGATTGCTCGAAGAAAAGATCATATATACATCAGTATTAGTTCGACCTTTATAGGCTTTTAATTGAACAGAATATGGATCCACTATTCCGTAAGCTTGGGCAAAAGAAATAGATGAAAATAAATAGAGAACTACTGTGACCATTAGTGAACGAAATCGTAATGAAGTGATCATATTAACTCCTCTCTTGTTGGAATGAATCTTTTTTAGGAGGAATCGAGATGAAATTTGGCCATTTTAACATAACGACCGAGAGAACATACTGATAAAAAACAATGAATCCTAAATGACTCGCAGGATTATTTGGGACAAGAATTTTCTGCTGTAAATAGTCTGGACTAGCTGTGCTCCTTCAAAATCTCATCTCCATTAAAACACCTTGTTGCAATAAATAATTGGGACACTTTTAGGACATCACTTTTCAAAAGGACACAATTTGGCTTAAAACGCACACTTTCCCCCTCCTCCGACGATTTTCTCTCTCTCCGCTCTTAAAGTTCTCAATACTCTGAGAACTTTTTATTTTAAAAATATCCGTAGTAATAACAGATTATATGGAATATCAATGGAGAAATATTCAAAAATTATCTGGGCGGTATTTCATTAATATTCTCTATGGCCGCTGATTTTGTCTCTGCGAGTTTATTTAATAAGAACAAATTTTTTAACAGAAGTAAAATCTTTCGCTTGTATTTTATAAAAATAAATCCCGCTTGATAAATATCTAGCATTAAACTCAAATTCATAGTACCCCGCATTTAATTCTTCATTAACTAATGTTGAAACTTCCCTACCAAAAATATCATAGACTTTTAATTTTGTGAAAGCATTATCATGTAAACCAAATTTAATTTTTGTTGTTGGATTAAAGGGATTAGGGTAATTTTGAAATAAGAAATAATTAGTGGGAGTGTTATTTTCATTATTATAAATCGAAGAAGTAATAGGTCCCCAAGCACCGGGACATATTGTTCCGTAAATATTTGCACTATAAGTTCCGGACACTTCAGTGCCAGGCTGATTAAATGTACCATTGATTGTTATTGTTTGATTGGTGCCAAGTGATGTAGTTATGGAAAAACTTCTGTCTGTAATAGCCCAGCCACCAGTTCTCATACTATGTATGGAGCCAGAAACAAGCGTTATACCATCGCAATGGAAGTTTGACCATGTATAGATAATATCTGTAATACATGTGCCGCTACAACCCACAGTTATCACAAATTGACCAAAACCGGTAGGAACAGTCCAATCACCAAGTCTTGGTTGGGCAACATTATTTGTAAATCCGGAAAGCTGTAAAATGATTATTACTATGCAGTATTGCCCCATAAATTGTTTGAGAGTTTTCATAACGTCTCCTTTTAAGCAATTACAATAAATTATAACGAGATTTTTTTATGTTAATAAAATTTCAGGATATAGATTGAATATTGCTACTGCGCTTTACCTTGGGAGAAGCACAAATGAAGGGGGAGAGAATTGTTCTTTGAACATCAGAACGTTTCGCTCAAGGTTGATATTATTTTACAATAAAAGTTATGTAATTGTTATTTCAGAATAATTAATAGTTTTTTTATGATATAAAAAAATAACTCACAGTTATTCAAACTATTCAACGATGACTAGGCTATAAAACAATTTATACAGTTTATTATTTTTCTCTTACTTGTTTCTGTCTTGAATTCCATTCGCTGAAAGATTGAGATAATAACGGTGAATACACTCCAACCCAGATCCACTCATTTTCTTTATCTCTCGAAGAAATGAACACATCACCGGTTTCACTATTTGATTTTATTTTCAGTTTAGCGATAACATTTTCACCGTCTTTATAACCACTGGATTTCAACTTTTGCATTAAGTTAATCGGTAATTCATCAACATCTACAAATCCATTACATGTCATCTCACCATACAAAGTTGATTCTACTGTTAAAACAAAAAAATTAATACTTTCACTTCTACAAGAGTAAATTATTATCACCAAAAATAAAAAAGCGACATACCTAATGATTTTATTATACATTGTACACCTCAAAAAATATTTTACATCCTTAAACTAGTCTCAAAGTTTGCTGCCACAGAATGGACAGAAATTAAATGCACCGCTGAGTTTTTCATTACAACTGATGCAAAATTTTTGTGTTAATAATGATCCAAGCGGTAATCTCCAATTAAATTTCCTTCCACTGAGATTTACATTAAACATTCCCTTCTTTGTCGGATCTGCTATAAGGTCCTTGTTAATATTTCGGGATGGGAATAATAGGAAATGCATATTCTGGCCCATTGGTCCAAGCATATTAGCCAATATAGGCTTCATCATACTTAATAAGTTTTTTGTATCTACGTCAATTTTAGTTTGATTTATTGGAACAAAAGTTTTCCCATTTACATCGACAACTTCAATGTGATCTCTAATTGTGGCTTCAGATTCATACGTCACTCCCCCAAAATTACCAACAGTGCCCTCCACTACAATTAGGAGAATATACGGTTTTAATGTTTGGGTAATCATATCAATTTGACTTTTCGTGATTGACGGATCTCTTGATAATGCTACAACCCAAAATTCTTCCGGAAGCCACCACACCATAATTATTTCATTTGCATCTTCTGTTGATTTCTGAACATCCATAATTAATGCATTGAGACTAACTTTTGGTTCTTGTGAAAAGATAATATTGTTATACGAAATTGCTAACATCATTAGACAAAGGAAGACAATTCTTCTAAAACCGATATATTTTTCCATTATACCTCCAACAAATAATTTTGAATTTCCTCATATAATTATTTTTTTTCTAAAGTCCATACCTTCAGTGTCCCATCGAAACTTGTTGTTACTACTATATTATCCACTGGAGAAAAGACTACATCTGTAATTGGGGCTGCATGAAATCCAATCTGAAAATTTAATTCATCATTGACTCTATCATAAATGAGTAAATCCATTGAAGCAGAGCCGGCACCAATTAACATTCCATCACGCGAATAATTAAAAGCATTAAATCCTTTTTCGTGTGGAAAAGGTCTAACTGTGAGTGAATTATTATCCAAAATATTCCACACATAAATACTATCCTTACTACTTGCTGCTACACCTATACCGTTTGGTGCATAAGCAACGTTGACTAAGTTTGAATTATTACAAGAGTAATTATTCAGAACACTATTATGAATAATATCTTTCAGAACTAATCCACTATCATTTTTCAATAATTGTAATAAGGTTTTATTATCAATCAAATAAATTTTACCTGTATCCTTTTTGAAATCCGCGACACTATATTCTTCTAATTTTTGATTAGTAATAAAATCATAAATGAATATCTTCTCGTTGGATAATATAACGGCGGCATATTTACCATCGGATGATAAAACTACTTGTCCCGGTGTTTCACTGATCTTAGTTATCATAGTTCCATCATTGAAATTACAGAGCACAATACCGTCTTTTTCAACTAAGTAATCATTCCTATAATTAAATCCCAACATTTTTGTGTCAATTAATGAGCTTACAACTTGATTGTTCATTACATCATAAATCAAGTATTCCATACCTTCCATTCCGATGCGAAGTTTTCCGGTTTTAGAATCAAAACTTCCTGAAAATGATTCGCAGATGAGAAACTTTCCATCAACTGAGAATTTTGCTTTATACGGTAAATGATTTTTATGCTCAAATAAGTGCATTAATTGCATCGAAATTGATTTGGAAGATTTCTGCGGGAAAGAATTATTGGGACAGAATAAAATTGAAGCGAACACAAATACTATTAAAATTTTCACACTTATAATGAAATGAATATTTTTTGATCTCATAACTCCTCCTCTACAAATTATTAGACAATAAATGTAACAGCACTAACTATCGTACTTTTCTTTATTAGAGAACTGTTGGATAGAAAATCTATGTTACAAATTATTTTGCGCTTATTAAGAAGAGTATGAGTGAATAATGAAGGAGATGTAAATATAGTATAGGAAGTTAATATTGGAGAAACTTACAGCAGAGAAATCCATTGTTTTGTTTCTTAATAAAATCATTTTATAGTCATTCAAAAACTCATGTGAAATTTAATTAATATTTATTTCAAAGTATATTTTAATAATTGACTGCTGTGTCAATTACAATGTAATTACTTCATTGCAGGAGAAATTAATGAATCTGCTAATTCTTTGTTAGAGAGTCTTTTTGTAATTAAAAATTCCTTCCCGTTGGCAACCAACAATTCAGACGGCATGGATCTTAAATTATAAATACTGCCCATGGAATAACAATAGGCTCCGGCATTTTTAATAATAAGTTTGTCCCCTTCACGAATTTCCGGTAATTCTCTTTGCTCAGCAAAGCAATCGCCGGTTTCGCAAATATTTCCGCATACATCATAAACTTTTAATTCACCATTTGGATTGCTAATATTTTCGATTTGATGATATGCATCGTAAAGCAATGGACGGATAAGGTGATTGAATCCGGAATTGGTACCGGCGATTAATCTTCCCCTATTGTTTTTTATCGAATTCACTTCCATTAAAAGATAACCCGATTCAGCAACAATATATTTACCAGGTTCAAAATAAATATATAGATCTCTCCCATATCGTTTGCAGAAATCAGAAAAAATAGAACTGATCTTTTCTCCAAATCCCGCGTAATCAATTCTTGCACTAGTGGGTTTATAAGGGACCTTAAATCCCCCGCCAAAATCTATAAACTCCAAATGTGGAAAATCATTTTGATTTGCAATTCCAAGCAAATTAGTCATGCTTTTATAAATTTTTTCTGTTTCACCTATTCCTGAACCTGTGTGTTCATGAAGCCCAATAACTTTGATATTATATTTATTAGTAATCTCTTTTATTCGATCAACCTCTGATAACAATACACCAAATTTTGTAATCGCTCCACCGGTTTGTACGTGCTTATGTTCTCCAGCATACACATCCGGATTAAATCTTATACAGACTTCGCTTCCCGGATAAGCAACAGCATATTTTTGCAGCCGGCTCAATGAACCGATATTAAAAAGTACTCCGGTTTTTTTAATTTCATGCATTTCATCATCGGTAATATTATTTGCTGTGAATAGAATATCTTCTTTTCTGAATCCCAATTTTAATGCTAGATGTACTTCTGCTGGACTAACCGTATCGAGAAAAGCTTTATTTTTTTTTAACAAATTCAATATGCCGATATTATAATTTGCTTTCATCGCATATAAAATCTTTAGCTTTGGCCATTTTATATATTCATATAGTTCTTTATACCGTTTTACAATTAGATCTGCATCATATATATATAAAGGCGTACCATATTTTTCGGCATAACTAATAAATAAATTTTTATCAATCGTTATAATTCTTTCCATCGGTTTCTATTTATTCCTGCTTACTATTTTAGTAACTGAAATATATCCAGTAATTTTTCAAACAATCAAATTATCTTTTTTAGCTCATGTAATAGATTATCAATTTGCTCGGAAGTATGAGAAGAAAACACAACAATTCTTAACGCACCATTCTCTCCAGCTCCGATATATTGAATGTATTGTATTACGATACTTCTTTTCATCAATTCTTTTTGAATTTTTTGCATATCTGACTTACTAATCATCGTCCATGCAACTATTGGTACATTAGTATTTTCTACTTCAATACCCATTTCCCTTAAACCGGTTTTTAGTCTTTTAGCATTCTCCCACAATCTTAGTCTCAACTCCGGTTTCGATTTAACCAATCTTAATCCTGTTAAACTTGCAGCCGCGGCTGATGAAGGCGGCGGTGTGGCTCCGTTTTGTATCTGATTATTTTTAATCTCATCAATAAATTTTTTATTTCCCGGAATGACTCCGCCAAATCCACCGAAAGCTTTCGAAAAGGTTCCTCCAAAATAAAATCTTTCCGATGATAATCCATAATGTTCATAAGTACCTCTTCCGTTATTTCCGAGAACGCCAAGCGCATGTGCATCATCTACCCATAAAATTCCGTCAAACTTTTCTATGATACTCAAATATTTCTGGACCGGTGCTATCTTGCCGAAAATCGGGAAAATTCCATCCGTAATTACCAATGGTTTTTGACCATGCTGAAGGTTTTTGAAAATTTTTTCTTCAAGATCATTATAATCCATATGCGAGAATTTATAAATGGGTTTACCGCTTAACTTAGCTGCGTAATCATTGCTGTAATGAGAAATCTCATCAATAAAAATAACATCAAACATTTTTCTATTTAATAGAGCATGTACACCTGCTAAATCACTTAGAAATCCGGAAGGCAAATAAACAGCAGCATCACAATTAAAAAATTCTGCCGCTTCCCTTTCAACATCCAGCAAAAGCTGCGTTGTACCATAACTATTTCGGGAAGACGAACTATTAATCCCATACTTCTTCAACGCGTTGATGGCAGAGTTGATTACTTCTTCATTCTTATGGAGCTCGAAATAACTAGTTCCTCCGAAGTAAGAATATTCTTTACTGTTTATTTTTGTTATTGCACCAGGTGCGCTATCCATTAAATAAAGTTGTTCAATATTTTCAGTATTAGTTTTTTTCATATAGGTAATTATTTTATTAAAGCATCGTAAATTATTTCTACAGGATGAAACGCGTTTCTTTCCGTACCGTCTTTAATTTGGTGTCGGCAACTTGTACCGGGTGCACAAATAATAGTATCGGAATTTTCTTTCCTAATTGTAGGGAACAGAACCAACTCACCGACCTTCATTGATAAATCATAATGCTCTTTTTCATAACCAAAAGCTCCCGCCATACCACAACATCCGGATGGGATTTCTTCAACATTATAATTTTTCGGTAACGATAGTACTTCAATTGTTGCTTTCGTTGATGCTATTGCTTTTTGCTGGCAATGACCATGAAGTTTAATTTTCTTGAAATCATTTGTAAAAAGTGTTGAAGATATTTTCTCTTTATTAATTTCCATTGATAAAAATTCTTCTACCGTAAAAGTTGATTCAGCTATTCTTTCAGCATCGGTTTTTAAGTTTGCATCAACAAGATCAAGATATTCGTCTCTAAAAGATAGAATGGCAGAGACTTCAATTCCTACTAAAGGTGTTTCCGAATTAATCACACCTTTAAGTAATGATACATTTTCGTTTACTATTTTTTTTGCGTTTCTTAATAAACCTTTGGTAATAAATGTCCTCCCGCTTTCCAAATGTTCTGGAACCACGACTTCATAACCTAAGTCAGTAAGAAGAAGAAAAGTTTTTACACCTAATTCGGATTCATTATAATTTGTAAATTCATCAATGAATAAAAATATTTTCCCATTTGGATAATTCGTTTTTCTATAACTGCCTTTATTTATTTTGCACCAATTCAAAAAAGTATTCCGTGATAATAGTGGAAGAGTGCGCTTCGTACTAAATCCTATCAACTGATTTATCAGCTTAGATTTTAGGAATAAATTTACAATGCTAGGAAAATTTGAAACGATAGAATTAATTTTAGGTAAGTACGCAATTAATTTTGTTCTTAAGGGAATTCCATTCGCATCGTAGTAATGCTGTAAAAACTCGCTCTTCAATTTTGCCATATCAACGCCAGTAGGGCATTCGGACTTACAGGCTTTACATGAAAGGCACAGATCCATTACTTCATAAATCTCATGATGATTGAACGGATTTGATTTCTGAGATCTTGTCAGAAGTTCTCGTAATGTATTTGCACGTGCTCTTGTAGAATTTTTTTCATCTCGAGTTGCTCTGTAACTCGGACACATTGTTCCACCAATCAAATCGGTTTTTCTGCAATCTGCCGAACCATTACATTTTTCAGCTGCTCTTAAAATTCCTTTTGTTGCTGAGAAATCATAAACAGTTGAAATTTCTTTAGGTCTCTTATCGACTTCAAATCTCAAATTCGTGTTCATTGCAACAGTATCAACAACCTTACCGGGATTAAAAATGTTTTTCGGGTCCCAAACTTTCTTTATTTCTTTACACAGTTGATAATTATGTTCTCCAATCACGATGGGAATAAATTCACCTCGTAATCTGCCATCACCATGTTCACCGCTTAATGATCCTTTATATTTTTTTACGAGATGAGCAATTTCTTTAGTTACTGTATAGAACAGCTTCACGTCGAATGAATCTTTCAAATTCATCATTGGAGTTAAATGAAGCTCACCCGAACCAAGATGTGCATAGTAAGCAGAATCTAGATTATTCTTTTTTAAAATCTGGCGGAACTCGTTCATAAAATCCGGTAAGTCAATCGGACGAACGCATGTATCTTCTATAAACTGTTCTGTTCTTTTATCACCGGGAATATTTCCTAATAATCCTAATCCGGCTTTTCTAAGAGACCACACTTTATTAACATCATCATTCAGCAGAAGAGGATAATGAT
>Ga0082335_1001145_pt1 | contig 59747 bp, 98 predicted proteins | sample Subgrocontami58m_FD_72375 | JGI IMG/M metagenome (GOLD analysis project Ga0082335, IMG submission 72375) | Subsurface groundwater microbial communities from S. Glens Falls, New York, USA - GMW37 contaminated, 5.8 m (SPADES assembly) (version 2) ... | reverse complement strand
TGTTAAACGCTCCGCGCACGTATAGGTCCGCGCTCGTGACCACGGGCACGTGCACCGCGCCCAACTGCCCCTCGCGCAGATCCACGTCTGGGCCAATCGCGGCGCCGGAGACCACCACCGAGTACAGAACGCGACTCATCAGCTACTACGCCGAATTTCCCACATTGCCGTCACGTCGATCGGCCGCGCGACGTTGTCCGCCCACCCGATGACGAAATAGTTGCCGGGGTTGATTGTGTTCACGCGCAACCGCGAAACGTCCGCGCGAGGGATCTCCCAGTTGGCCACCGCAGTGGCGAAGCCCAGCGGGTTCGAGTTGCAGGTAGAGATGGCGAAGCTCACCCCGTCCACGATGGAGTTGATGCGCAGCGGCGCATTGATCCCGGCGCCCGCTGAGACGACCGAGGTCTCGGTGAGCAGTGACACGTTGATCGCGTAGCCGCTGTAGACGGCAGATGTAGACGCTGTCGCAGAGGCCGCCGCGGAGTTCGCAAAGCTCGTCTGCCCATGCACCACGTACGCCGCCGGCATCGTACATTGCGCCACCAGCGAGATCAGCGAATCCGAGTTCGCCTGCGTAGTAGACACCACCTGAGAGGCCGACCCGGAGGAGATCGTCGTGCGGCCCGCCCACTGATTAGCGGCAGACCCCGCTTTGGTCATGATCGGACCGCGCATCAGCGGCCGAAACAGCGTCTCCGTTGGTGTACGCGCATGCGAAGCCTGCGCAAAGGTCGCGAACGCCGCCGCGACCGCCAGAGCCAGGTGCTTCAGTTTCATGGTGGTGCTCCTCGTTAAATCATGCTCTCTCGGTCAAGCGCCGAGCCGTTGCTGTGGCCGGCGCAGCCGCCCCTTGAGCGGGGACTGCAACGCCGGATTGTGGGCAATCGCCTTGGAAAAAGCGTCCAAGGACGGGAACTCCTTGAAGTTAAGCCGCTTGGCATCAGCGGCGATCTTCTGCCAGACCGCAAGCGGGTAATCGTGGGCATCGCCAGGCCGTAGGCGCGGCCCGACTTGCTTGGTGATCTCACGAAGCATTTCGTAGCTCCTGTTGGTTGATGAACGATTACAGCGTCGCGCCGACCAAGTAGGCCAGTTGCGCCGCAACGATTTTCTCGTCCTGGTAGTACCCCACCTCCGTGATCTCGGTCTTCTTGCCCGGATCGGGGTCGTTGTAGACGCGCGTGACGAATGGCGCCGGCAGATCCGGCGAACGCCACTGAAAGCCGAGGCCGAACGTGACGGTGTCCATCCCAGGAGCGGTCGGCGCCACGTAGCACAGCAGCGCGTTGTTCCCCCAGATGTTCACGATCGACGCCGTGCCGCCCTCCAACGCCGCATTGCGGATGCCCGTTGGTATCAGCAACCTCTGCACCCGGAACACCTCGCGGAGTTCTGCATCGTTCAAAAGTCCGCCTTGAGTGTACTTGAACATGTCGAGCAGCACCGGGTGGCGCCGCACAATCTGGTAGCTGTCGTAATCGATCAGCAGCGTGTTCGCGATCACCCCGGTGTTGTTGCGGATGAAAGCGTGCCCGGTGTTCACGTCGCTGATGGGGTCGGAGCTGACATAGTCAGACCACTTGTTCGGGCCGGTGAGCGAGACACCGCTGCCGATGTTAGTGATGGAGGTGACCTTGTTGGCGATGCGCACCTCCATGTCGCCCATCAGGTCGCCGACCACCTTGCGCGTGGTGCGCGCCCGCAACGACAGCGCGTTGTCCGCGTTCGCGAGCACCTCGAACGCGTTCTCGCCGGCCAGCGCGTAATTGTGCGCGAAGTATTGATCACTCGACACGTCGAACTCAACGCGCCGTGGCGAGGTCTTCGGCGCGCGCAGCGTAGACTGCGGCAGGCGCAACCAGGTGTTCTTGGTGATCGTGTAGTAGTTATCGGACTGTTTGCCAACCGGGACAACCGGGAACAACTGCGGTCCAACGAACTCTCCAGCCGAGAATGCCTGCACCGCGATGTTCGACAATGGCACGTCGATATGCACGTCGCGCCCGGTGAGATTCGCAGCGAGTGCCGCTTGGACGTAGGCCGCGACGCTCCGCAGGATGAAGCTGATGGGGTTGCGTTTCATATTGTGATCTCCTGTTGAGAGTATGTCGTTGGCTACGCTACCGAACCCCATTTCACCGGCGGGAACAGCAGCGCGGTGACGAGTTCGTTTGCGGCTGTAGCGGTCTCCAGCGCGCGACCGCAAACCACGTCCCCCGAGACTGCATCCACCACCATCCCAGAGCTGTTATGGGCGATGAAGGCCCCGGCGGTGACTGTGCCGCCGCCGCGCACCTTGCTCAGACCCATGTAGGCGATTGTGGCTGCCTCGCCGGACTTGGGCTTATTTTGCAACACGCCCACCGGGCTTTTCAGCGCCCCGGATACCAGCACCTCCGAGCAGATGTTCACCGTGGTCGCTGCGGCCATGCGCACGACGATGTACTGCTTGTCGCCGCCGCTGGCCCCGGACAGATCAGCCGCAGCCGACAGACCGGGAACCGTCCACTGATTACCGAACTCGGCCCATGCAGCCTGCGCAGACCGGACGAACCCCGCGATCAAATCGAATAAACGTTTCATTTCATGCCTCCTTATTGATCTCTGGAACGATGATCAGTGCGCGCTCGCGCGGGCCTGCGCCGCCTCGGTATAACGCCGGAACAGTTCCGGTTCGATCGTGCGCACGGCGTCCATCGCGACCTCGTAGTCCTTAACGGTCGGATTTTTCGCCATGTACTCGCGCACTTTACGATCGATCGCGACGCCCGGATCTTCGGCTGGATCGTCGAGCGAGCCTTCCTCGCGGTTCATGCCGTCCACTCGCGTATAAGTCTTGAAGAGTTTTTCGGCCTGAGAGTTGATCTGCGCAACGAACACGTCGGCGATCTCGACCAGGGTCTTCTCCTCGGAGCGCTCGTTGCCCTTGTCGTCCTTGGAATAAACGCGCACTTTCTCCGCAGCGTGAGTCAGCGCGTAGGCATAGACCGCCTCCATCCCGGGACGGAACGCCGGCACGCGGATCGAGGCGACTTTCTCCGCAACGCTGCGGCGCCGCGCGTCGGCTTCGAGTTGCGCGATGCGTTCGTTGGATGCCTTGAGTGTTGCGGCCATCTCGGTGCGCTCGGTCTCATCGGCAGCGGTAAGCGCCTTGATCTCGGCGCTAACTTTGGTAATAGCCTCGGACAGTTCCTTGACTTGGGCAGTCTTTTCTTTGTCGTCGGCTCCGTCCCGCCCGATTGCGTCGAGCCGCTCGGTCAGCGCGTCGAGTTCTTCCTGCAGTTGTTTGGCGGTCTTCATGCTGTGCTCCTTCTGAACAAGTTCTCGGATCAGCGCGCTGGCGCGCTCGTTGAGGCACTCGAACACTGCCTGCTGCGGCACGTCGAGTGCGGCCTCGTGCGCAGTAGTGAACTTCTCGAACTCGCCGTCGGTAGCAAACTCCACCTTGTGCAATGGCACAAGTCCCGCGACCGCCGGCACATCCGCCCCGAGCAGCGCGACGGCCTTCAACGCGCGACCGAACTTTTTACCGCCACGGTTTAGGTTGAAGTACACCTCGCTGGAGACTCGGTCATAGGCGCGCTTACGAATAGCATCCACGACGGAGTCGTGCATGTCGGTGAAATCGGCGACGAGCTTCTGACCGACGCGCCGCAAATTCCGCACCCACCCGTAGGCCGGGGCGCCGGGGGAGTCTTTCGTGTGCCCGACCTTGAGCGCCGGGCGGAAATCGAGTTCACCGTGTGCCCGGACCATCTCGTCGAGGTCCGCCTCGGTGTACACGTCGCCGTTGTGTGTGCCAGCGGCGAACACCTCGATGCCGCGGATCGCGTTCGTGTGCTGCTCGGCATACTCGCTGTGCTTCTTCATCTGCTCCTCGGCCCACGCCTTGTGCTGCGCTGGAGTCCAGTCAGGATGATCTTTTTTGCACTTCGCCATCAATTCGTCCATCGTCGGCGTCGCAGCGTGATTCTTCACAAATTCACGCGCCCGAGACAACGCGATTGGGATCGCCTTGCCCTCAGCCATACCATCTTTTAAAAGGGCGTTGAGAACCTCGACTGCCTTCGAGCGCATCGAAGCATCAAGATTCTTCCAAGACGGAGGGAACTTACCCGAAGAGTATGGCATAACGACAATTATTGACCCTGCACGGGAGAATTAAAACTTCTTACCGCTAAGAATGCCTCGTGCCCCTTTAACGATTGGGTTTTCGCGCATCTTCTCAGCACTCCAGCGGGAGGTGATCGCGCGCGCGGCCTGCTCAGATCGCTCCTCCGCGGAGAGTGATTCCGCTCGCGCCTTGCCGCCCAGCGAACCGAGCGCCACGGCCGCGGCGTTCTTCTCGCGCCACCGCGCGCCGCACTGGGGACAGCGGAACGTCTTGCGCCCCGAAGCCGAACCCACGTCAACCACCTGTGCCTCCACCCCGCACTTCGAGCAGTTCACCGCGGCACCTCCATGTGGCACGACTCACACAGCTTCCACGGGCTCATGCACAATGATTCAGGATTGTCCCACACCGTACCGAAAGTGCCGTCTCCAGTTGCATCCAAGCAGCACGTGGTCACACGCCCGTCTACCAGCACCACAGCCCACCCCAGGCGTAAGTAATCACATAGCGTTCTCGGTGCGGAGACATGCCATTTCACTTGTCCCGCCCAGTTGAAGGCGGAGATGGATGGCGCGGGATTCGAACCCTTGAAGATCCCGGCGCGCTTCGCTGCCTCGATTGCGGGACCGGCCTTCTCGGGACGGTGCAGCGATACATAGACTTGTGGCGCGAACTTCGAAAGAGACTGAGCCATAACGTCGTCGAGCAGGATGCCGTTCGTCGTTATCACTAGCGCCCGCTGTGGCCCTATCGCGACGCGCGCCGCCGCCACCGCTTCCAGGAAGCGCGGATACATGAGCGACTCGCCGATCCCAGTCAGGGACAACTCGGTCTGCGTGCCCTGCCGCGCGTAGAACTTGACGAGGTCGAGCGCGGCCTCGTACGTTTCCCACACCATGTCCTCGTGGGGACGCAGTTTCTGCGGACTAGGACAATAACGGCAGCGCATATTGCACCGCGTCGTCAGTTCGATCTGATGTACATCACGCACCGGGCGTGGATAGCGATTCACGCTCATTGCGGACCCGTCCCAACGTCGATCTGAATAAACTCTTCGCGATAGTTCCGGTGCAGTCCTTTGTGACCTTCGAACAGCTCGCATTGGCCAAATACTCCAACACGCTTGCACCGTTCGACGCGAATGCTTGTCTGCTCTTCAACAAGAACCGGCTGCGATGACTCCGCTTTCATTCCGGTGTGTTCTCGTTATAGTGCAAGCGGATCGATTTCGTCCACGAGGCGTGCTCGTTGCCGTAGGTGTACTGCCCCGAGCGGATCATCGCGAACATCGCCAGTGGCGATTTACCCCAGCGACGGTAGAACAGCCGTTCGTCCTGCGCGAGCGCCAGGTCGTGCCCCACCGACGGTCCGATCACCGCGGTGGTCATCTGTCCCAGGTGATGTACGTGCAACCTACAACTGCGGTAGGCGCGCAGCCCCTGCTCGTACATGCGCATGACGAGGTCCGAGTCCTGGTAGATGCGCTTGTACGCTTCATCCAGGCGCCACCCCTTGCGAAACATATTGAACGGCGAGAACATCCCCTCGACGATCATATCGAGCTTCTCGCGCGGGCCGATCGTCGCTCCCGGCTCAAACGCTGACAAGCTCGCTATTCCGCAATCTTTGGGCCGTTCCTCAAATACGTGCAAAAGTTCTGTGTCCCACCCCTTCGGCACAATCACGTCCGAGCCTGTAGAAACGATGAACTCGCCGGAAGCGGCATCAATAGCCGCGTTGGTCTCGCGAATGCCGCCGATCGGCTGCGGGAAGCCCAAGTATCGGTCGATCGCAGTCTCGGGCTGCACAATCAAATTGTGCGCTTCATAACGCGCGAAATGATCCCCACCCGCTTCTGCAACAATCAGCTCATAAGATGGATCATCCGCGTGCAGGCGCATCGTACGAATCGAAAACTCCGCGAGCGCTCGCAGGAACAGCGTCGGCGCAAACAACGGCAGCACCACCGAAAGTCGACTCATGGCAACCCAATCCGATGATACACATCTTCCTTCTCGACGCTCGCTTCCAATGCATGAACTCTCTGGGCAAGCTCTTGCAACAGTTCCGCCTGCTCGCGGTGAAGTTCGCGCTCCTTGCCGGTGAACCAGTCCTTGGTCGAGGCCACGAGAGCGTCGGCTCGTTCAAGCAACATCTTCATGCGTTAATTCTCCTTTTCATCAAAATAACATCTGCGCGAAGCCCAGCGCTACGCGATCTACCATCGACAACTCGACCACCCCGCGAAGCGACACATCGATATCTCCTCGCTCTTCCGCTGTTCGCCAATGCGCAGGACGCACCAATGAGTGCGTCAGCCGATCCCAGTACCATCCGGCCCCAAGTTGCATGCGCTGCTGCTGTAGCACAGATTGCTCGGCTACACACTCTATCACCACATCGAACGCCATGCGCGGCGCGAGCCAACCGAGGGTATTCGGATCTTGGCGCGAGATGATCATCGCCGCACATAGAATTCATCCGCCCGCACCCCAGTCAGCGCCTCGGCGTAGGCGTCCGCCTCGCGCTCCATTGCGACCAAACGTCGCCGCGCCACGGGCAACAGGATTGCCCCACTCACCACGAGCAGCCATCGCTCTCCCACATGCCCGAGCGCGCAATGCCCCAGCTCGTGCGCGATCAAAAATCGCAGGGCTGGGGCCGGCGTCAAAGCGAGCGAGGCACTGTCGAACACCACGATCCGCTGTGGCCACGCGAGCACCGAGAACCCTCCAGGGCGCAGCAACCGCTGTGTGTACAGACGCACTCCGAGCTGCGCGGCGCGCGCGGCCACGTCCTGCGACACGCGCCCAAGGCTCATCGGCTCCGCGCGCACAAGCAGAGTCCACGGCGCCAGCCAATTAAACGTCACCCATAGCGCGAGCGCGACAATAAGCAATTCTATCATCGCTGCATGAACCCCGCGCCGGACAACTCCTTTGCGCGTTCGATCTCAAAGTCGGTGATTATGTCCTCTGGCTGAATCGGCGAGCCGACGACTTTCGCGTGGATGATCGAGCGGCAATTGAAATGTCTTGGGGGCAATAACGCCTCCAGTGCCGCAGTCTGATCCCCGCCGCCGTGCTGTTTCGCCCCCGCTGGGGTGAGAAATACCTTACCATGCAAGAGCTTGCAAACCTCTGTGGTACGCTCATCCAAGATCGCCGAGTACCGCACGCCGTCCACGAATCGCGCGAGCTTCGGGTCGAGCGCCGCAGTGAGCCGCCCGTGGTTGTAGGCAGTGGTAGTGTTCGTGCGCACGATGGTCTCCAAGCGGTGCGCGCTCACCACCTTGCCACCGACCTCCCCGCCCAGATACGGTACGAATGCCTCCCACAGCTCGCGCATCAGCTCGCCGGTAGCGGTACCGTTCTTTAGTCCCTTGACGAGGATGCGCTGCGCCTCACCGAGCAGATCGTCGGCGAGCACATCCGTGATCCAGAACGCGGCCTGCGCGAGCCAACGCGCGGCGGCGACAGGGGTGAAAGAGGCAGCATACTCACCTGGTGCTCCGACCTCGGCGATCATTGCCGCCTTCCCCGCGGCCTCTGCGCGCGAGAGCATCCCCTGCACCGCCGCCTCAACCTCAGCGCGACGCGGCAGTGTATTGAACGCACGCGGAGACTTCGCGATTTTCAGCTTCGCGGCGAGATCCGAGCGCACGCGGCGCAGCTCGGCGGCGAGCTCAACCTTGCTGATGGATTCGAGCGCGTCGAGCTCAGCGCGAAGCGAGGCAGTGTCCGCGGCCCCGAGCGCGAACCGCGTGACCCGACCCTCAGCGTCGGCGGTGGCGAGGAGACAGCATGCGGCCCCATCCTGAGCGAACGCCACCAGCCGCGCGACGCGGCCGGAAGGGAGAGCGATGGCGAGAGGAATCATTTACCAGACAACTTTTTAGCGGCCATTCTGAATTCACGAGCTTGCCGCTCAAAGCTCTTCCTTATTGCGTCAGCGTTTTGCCACTCTATTAGAGCTCCCCACACCTCCGGCCGATTATCCCCAGCCCTTCCATATATTTCCCGAAATTCAGATTTGATTTGATTGTATCGATCCTTCAACTCAATCGCTTTCATAGAGGCTGCACTTCCAGCATCCCATGCGGCGCGCTCCAGGCTCTTTAACTCATCTACTGACTTGCCCTTAGAAGTAGACTTCCATTTTGGCCCATTGGCTGGCGCGAACTCTCCGCCGTCCTCGGTCCCTGTTGGGCGACGCGGGTGCTTCGACTCGTCCCACTGCGCCAAACACACGACCTCCCCCTCCGCAGTGCGTATCCACGTCCCATCCGCTACCTCAGCGAACTGGCGCATCTCGGTGGTCTGCTCTTCCTCTGGAACTTCCTCGGGCGCCTTCGGCTTCTCTTTCGATTCCTTAAGCTGCTTCAGCTCCTCCGGATCCTCGTTCTCCGGGAACCCAAGCGCCGAGCGGATATGCGTTTCATCATCGGGGATCTGATTGACCACGCGGCCCGCAACGAGTTCCGCCCAAGTCTTGAATAGTTCTACCTGCAGCTCATCATCCAGCCGCGCGAAGCGAAAAATTGGGTATGACTTCAACCCCGCAAAGTTCAAATCGCATGTCGGACGCACGAGCTGCTCATTGATCGCCGTCGCGACGGCGCTCTGGAGTTCGCCGACAACATACAGAAATGCCTTCCAATGCACATTCGAGCGCGCGAGTGAGCCGCGATTCTCCGCGGCGCCGCCCTCGCCTGAGAACCCTGTGAGCGATGGCTGGAGCAGCGCCTTCGCAATATCCGCGTCGAAACGCGCGAGCGCCGCGAGGAACACGTCTTTCGACTGCGCGGCGAGCTGCTGTGAGGAAAACTCCAGATCGTCCTTGTTCCCGCGCGGAATCAACCCGAGTGTGGCGTTCTGGATGTTCTTCACGATGCTTTTCAGTTTCGTGACCTCAGCGCCCTGATACGCGTTCGTGTTGTAAAGCAAAAACAACGGCGGCATCCCGTAGCGCTCCAGCATCACCGCGAGCCACTTATACGCGTTGTCCTTAGTCCACCACGCGCGATACGCCGCCTCCAGATCCGAGCGACCGTACGGATTCTCGAACTCGCTCTCGTGCGAATAGACGATGAACTTGTCGGGCGGGAACGCCCTCTCGTTCGTCTCGACGCCCGGCACGTAACGCTGCAGCAGCGCGAGCACACGCCCGTGCCCGTCGGCCTCGAAATCGAAGTAGTGCGGTTTCGCCGAGATGAGCCGCGCAAGCAACAGCTTGCCCTCGCGCTCCTCGTAGACCTTCTCGGTGATCGAGTAGCCATAATCCATACCGAGCATCACCGCACGCAGCGCGCGATTCATCCCGCCCGGGACCGCTGTTAGCGCGTCACGCACAAACTCCGTGACTTCCCAATCTTCGTCCTGGTCGCCCGGCGAAATCACCTCCCACCCCGCGGCAAGCACTGCGTGTTTTTTGAACAGCAGCGCTGCCTTCACCTGCTCGTCCACTTTCATCTGGTCGAAGATGTTCATGCCCTTACGCGTCACAAGCACCGACGGATTATATGGCGTCGAGAGTCGCCCACCGAACAGCCGCGAGGGATCGACGAACACATCCCCGCGTACCAAATCCGAGCGCTTTGGCATCAGCGGCTCCGAGCGCGATGTACCGAACGGCCATAGCGCATCCGCAAAGCGTCGCAACAACGTGCGTTCAGCCATGACTGTCTCCATTTCACGCATTCCCATACATGCCCCAAGGCGATCCATCGCCCTCGCTCAACGCCACGGACTCCGCGACCTCGGACCCCTGCTCCACGTCAACAGGGCCGCTGATCTGTGTGAGCCGCTCGAACGCCGAGGACGAGGCGTCCGCGTCGTCCTTCGTCCTCCCGTCAGGGAAAGCTTCCAGTGAGGTGCAATACGTGTCATACCACACTCCGCGCAGCACGTCCACGTTCCCGTGCTCGCACTGTGCCGAGAACGGCCCAAAGCGCGTCGCCTTGTCTCCAGACTCCTGCGAGGAATGCACCATGAATCCCGCGAGCAGTTTCACCAACGTCGCGACTTGCGCCTTGCCCGCCTGCCCTGGATCCTGGCGAATTGCCACCTGAACCGAGCGCCCGTCGCCCTGTGCGGTGCGCAGAATCAATTCCTCAACTTTCGCGGGACTCACTTGCGCGCGGCGCACATCGAGTACACAGTAGCGCTTCGTCCCACGATACCGGCCCAGCTTCACGCCCACTGTCCATGCGGGGGAGTTGCCCTCAGTCTTTTGCGTTGCCGCCAGGTCCCACCCACGCACAACAGCCTCAAACGCGCTCTCTGGTGCCATATCCAGCGCCGGGCACCATTCACGCTGAAATAGCAGTCCTGCCGCCGGGCGAATCTTCCAATTGCCACCGAGCAACCGTTCACGCTCCACACGACCCAGTGCTTTCAGGTTACCCAGATACTTAGGATCGTTCGCCATACCGATTCGATTATCGAAGATATTCCCAGGCACAAAGGCCACCGACTTCGGATCCGAGTCTGGATCTCCGCTCTGCTCAATCAACACCTCTCGCGAATCTCCCCACACCACAACATCGCCATCACGAATGAACCACTGAATCTTCCCTGCGCGCTCCGGAATTGGATAACCCGTGTCCGGATCGATCCACCACGCAATGAACTCCGCAAGCCAGGAGTCCACGTTCGGATTGCACGTCGCGCGCATGTAAGGCGCCACCCCAGAGTCCGACCGATTGCGCGAGAGCATGTAAAAGAACTGCGACCTCTCAAAGTGCTCCAACTGGTCCCACCCGATGAACGGCACCTGCGCCCCGTCCCACGAGAACACATCGTCGGGTTGCTCCAAGTGAGCGAACTTAATCTTCGACCCACAAGCAAACCGATGCTCCAACTCCCCGCGCACAGGGCTGCTCCCGATGAGCGGATACAGCTTCATCGACTCATCCCACAACGCACCAGGATTTGTGATTTGTGGAGTTTCGCGCCGAAAGATCACAGCGTAGAACAATGGATTATTAATGTGCCGCACAGGCTCCATCAACAACGCGAAAGTTTTCCCTGCGAACGCAGCACCGCCATAAATGACAATGTCGGCGGGAGAGGAAAGAAAAAGTTCTTGTGGGCCTTCTTGCGGCTTGAACACTCGCGCAACTTCGCGAGCAATCGTGCGGAGCTTAGTCGCGCCCATTCTTCGGCAGGTAGAACGTAACATGGCTCTGCATCGGACTGCCGTCCTTGCCAGTCATCTCTACCGAACTGACAGTCGGCACGCACCGAGCTAAAAGAATCTCCGCAGCCTTAAGCGCGGCCTTGGACATGTAGACAGGAACCTCAACAACATTCCCATCCGCACCTTTCACCTTCTTTTTAATTTGATCAAGCGCTTGTTTATTCAACCGATCACGGATTAGCGTCACTTGCACGCCTGCCCGAAAAGTCTCAATCATCGCGGGGCTGCGAATGCGTTTCGCATGCATACCTTTTTTCCCAGCCATATTTTCGACCTCTCGCGCCCACAATTTTGCACCAAATCAATGCTCAAGAAAAGCGTTTTCTGCACTGGCTCCTTATTTCTTCAAAACATTTACGATCATCAAAAGCGGGGTCACGGGGTCTCGCGTGATGCTCGGCGGCGGCGGGCCGCTTGGCTGTGGCACACCCAGATCCACAGTAGGAGGAGAGGTTGGCGGTATTGATGAGAGAGGGGGGGCAGGCTGGAGTACTGGCGTGCCGGAAAATAGGTTCGCTGGTGGCGTATAGGACCACGGACTATTCGCCGTGTCACCGGCAACTTTTTTTGGTGCCACGAATCCGCCGACTGCATTCCCGATTAAACCTGCCATAACATCCTCAATAGAGTGTTATTTATCATAGTCTTATGCCATCGGTCCTCATCGGTAAGCGACCGCTGCGCCTGCACTGCACCCGATCCCCCAGATAGCCTCTGTAGGCTGGGCCTCGAGCATCTGCGCGAGTATCCGCGTTCGCGTTGCCGGCCTGGAGCGACTCCCGTTCCGGCCAGCCGCAATAAAATAGCCGCGCTTCCCAACAAGTGGGGTCGGTGCGCGGCAAGGCAGCGCTCGCGGTGGAGGTGAGCGTCTGCAACCGCGCATCACCGAGGAGTACGGAGACACGTCGGCAGGGAGGTCGGTAGCGGGCCACGGATTTGGACCGTGCAAACCAGGGTTATGAGTCCCGGCAGCGCCCAGCGCCGCCCGCAATTGTTGGGTGGGCTATGCGTCTTTCACGCACTACGCCTTTTTCAGGCTCGCCCAATGAAAAGCCCCGCGACTAGGCGAGGCTTGTTTCGAGAGACAAAGCGAACCCCGTAAGGTCCACAATGGTCGCGGCTAAACGCACCGGCTTTCCCGAATTAATTGAGATTCTTTCAAAGAAACCCTGACGTGTCAATAGGTTTTCCACAATTAGTTGTGCATCTCCCAATACCCGGCCCCAAGTATTGTAAGGAATCACCAATTCTTTGCATATGCTGCGCTGCGGCATCCGAAAGACATAGTGACAGACTAAGCCTTCTCGGTGCAAACCGGGTACAAACCGCATCACCCTTTCCACGTCCAGCCCAAAACCCTCATGAACCTCGATTCTAGGGCCTACAGGCCACCAACATTGGGGGGAGCGGACTTATGCTCAATCGAGTAGCAATGCCCGTAGCGAGGCCGTAATCGCGCCCAATTGCCCCAATTCTTGAGTAAATAATCCAGATCAACCCGCATTTGCCTTCCTTGGCCGCCCCGTGCTGTTCACGCGCTTGCTCGGGTCGGTCAGCTGCTTTGCGGCGTGAATACGCACGTCCTCGGGCTGCTTGAGCAAGCCCTGCCGATGCCATCGCTCTGTGGTGAGGCGCATCAACTCGAGGTTGCTGGCCTCGTCTGCCTTCCAGTCGAGTAGTGATTTACTCATGCCAGCAACTCCTGCACCTTGGCCAACATCTTCAGTTCCGATATTCCGTAGCGCCGTTCAAAGCCACGCCTGGACAACGCATGAATGCTAATAGGAGAATTTCGCGAGTGATACCGCCAAGACAGCGGTATGATTAGAAAATCCGATAGCTCATCGCGCACACTCTCGGCGTGGTGCAACTCTTCGCTCGGCACGCTTTGCCCCTCAATCATCAACGTGGCAATGCACGGCAACCGCCTTACGCGCTCCATATGGCGCTTTGAGGCAGCGCTCATGCGAAATGCTTTCGTTGATTTGCTCGCTGCTCTGAACGTGTTGCCCATTTGCAATTACCGGGTTCGTAGTTTCCATCATTGTCCATGCGTTCTAACGTCAGACCTTTAGGTGGAATCCCTATATCAAAAAGAAAATTTTCAAAGCTCTCCCACCTCTCGCATACGGAAATGCCGCGCCCACCATAATTCTTGTAGGCTTGATTCGTCGGTTTTTGGCACCGCTCTTTCATCTGCCCCCAGACCGAATATAGCGGGTGCTCAGACATTCCATGCGTTTTGTGAAGGCATCCGCACGCTTTAGTGTTTCCAGATTTCAACGATCCAGCCATAACCGTTACCTCATTACCGCAATCGCACCGACAGCGCCATTCGGCAAACCGATGCTTGTTTGTGCCGGCATAAGCAACCACGGTTAAGAGATTGAACTTATGCCCAGTCAGGTCATGGAATCGTTTAACCACAGAAGTGTTTCTCCCAAATCCGCTCGATGATCTCGACCTGCTTCGCGCTGTAGCCGCGCGTGTCCTTATTCGCCGGCAGGCGCTCAACGATGCTGGTCACAAACTCGTTTTCCCATGGCGTCAGGTCGCTGGTATCGCGCAGGCCGTCGATCTGCTCGATCTTTATGGCGAGCGTTTTCATTCCGGCAATTCCCTCACCCTTAAATCGCTCGGCCACTCGGACGGGTCGGCACCGGCACGGTCTTTGAAGCGCATCCTGCCCAGGTCCTCAGGGTGCGGGTGCTCCCGCATGTTGTGCATCTTCCACGCGGTGAGAGAGTCGTAAGGCCATGAGCCAGCCTGCTTAAAGAAAAATGCTGTTCCGGCCGCCTTGCACTGATCTCTCGTCGAGCGCGCCCACGCCAGATCGAACGGTCGTGCCGCAGAGCCGCTCTCTCCACCCTGTATACACCACTCAATCCCGCGTCCTTCTCTGTGGCTGAATAGGCCAATTCCAAGGCTGTCGCCATCAGGCATCACTACGTTGCGCAAATCTACGGGACCAAGTTGTGGCTCGATCGACAACCCGTTCTTACACGGCAGCGCCAGCAGCTTCGGAATGTCGCGGTCGGCTTCCTCCTGATTGCAGACGGTGATGAGCAGACGGATGTGTGATGGAAATCCATCAAGCCAAACTCCAGGAATCATTTTCACTACATTGCCGATGCGCTTCGTCACTAGCAGCCAAGATAAATTCGGCGTCATCAAAATTAGGTGCCAGAGATCTTGCCGCCACGCTTGCGACGTTTCATTGTCGAAAACGTCAGCGAGCGAGGCACAGAACACGCGATGCGGTAGGCCATCCTTCTCGGCCTTCCGGTTCCACGCGAGCGGCTGTTTCCAGTTCGATTCGCTGGTGCGGTAGCGCGGCACACCGGCGCCCCAATGCGTCTTGCCGTGGTCCCAGCGCTTGCGGCTGTCCTGCTCGCGGGCGTAGCAGTTGTCGCACCCGGGCCCGACCTCGGTGCAACCGATCCACGGGTTCAGCGTGCTGGTCGTCCAGGCAATGGAAGTCTTCTCACCCACCGCAGGCCTCCGGGTCTTTCTCGCGTCGTCTCTCCCGCGCCGACAGCTTCCTCGTGATGCCGTGCTCGGCCGCCCAGGCGTTCGCAAACGCTAGGACCTCTGACCCCTCTTGCTTTTCCAGGCGCGAGAAGCGCTTGAACACCACGTCCCACCCGTCACCGTCGAGCGCCGGCAGGATCTTGGCCTCGCGCGCATGCTCCCGTTCGTAGGCTAGGATCATCAACTGCTTCCAGTGCTCTACGTCGATGTGCTCGCCTGAGTCCGGCGGCCACTCGCATTGCCGCTCGAGCTCGATGCAAACCATTTGGAACGCGACCTTTTGCGCCTCGGTCACGACCTCGAGCCTGGACCCGCACCGCGGACAGGAGGACAGGAAGAAACTCATTCGCACAACCCGTATGAGGATGAACATGCCGCTGATTCCTTCGGCGCCAGCAAGTCAAACTGCATCCCGCCTCGGGTTGTCTTCGACCATTCCACGATATTGATGATGCCGCGCTTATTCAGGTGCGCCTCCCGATCTGGGTTCGTAAAAAATGACGCAGCCTCCAGCTTGCTCGCCGCCGCTACCAGCCGCTCCCATTCCATGATGCGTTCAATCTGTTCCGGGAACCGGAGCGCAATCTCGCCGACTTCCGACTTATTCGCGTTGATGCACGGCATACAGCCGACACGGCCCATGCCGAGCTTGTAGAGTGGATTCGGTTCAACGCCTGCGGCGTGCATGGCATCGAACGTATCAGCCGCCTTCCAGCGTAGGATTGGGCGATTGATGAACATGCCACCGCCAATTTCCTCGAATGGCTTGGCGAACGCACGCCGACCGCCTTCGTCGGCCCTGATGCCCTGCCAGGACCAGACAATGAAGCCGTCATCGACCAGGCCCATCTGGTACTCGACCAGCGGCTCAGTTTTCAGAAACTGCGTGCAGAACTGCGCCTTACGGGACGGGAACCTTCCCTTGAACATGCACAGATCCAGGAACGGATTGCCGCTCGGAATTAGTACGGACAGCGCGCGCTCGATTGCGGCCGGCGTGTAGCCGCGCGCCTCTCCGTTCTCCTGCAACCATTGACGGCGGTGCGCAATCTCGGCGGTGAAGTCGCGGCGCAGGCGCAGGATAGTGATCCCGAGGCGCTGTTGCAGGTAGTCCAAGTAATCGTAGGTGATTTGATGTTCATTTCCGGTGTCCGCGAAAGCGTAGGCAATCTGCATATGGTCATGCAGTTCCCGACAGACCAGCGCCGTCGCCGTGCTGTCCTTGCCGCCGCTCATCGAGACAACATGCACGATCATTTCCCAATCTCCCGCCGCTCGCGCCAAGGATTCACGCCGCCACCTCCCGCGCCCCGACTGCGTTTCGAGTCATACCAGCCCCTTTTCAATCAGAATAATTAGACTTCGTTGATGTCCTTCGTGGAACATCAGCTTTACCTCATCACGTGAAAACGGCGACGTAGCCCGATGATCAACAACATCGTGGCAAGCGCTGCATCCATATGCCCCGAGTAAATCGTGACTCTTTTGACCTATTCCCTTCCCCGCCGCGCTTCCATTTGCGTGACACCATACCGTCGTAGAATTATCGTGATTGCACACCGTTGGAATGCGAATACGACAATCCATGCCGCGTGCGCTGGCGGTGATCTTGCTCACCGCTTGTCCTTCTCATCACACCCACAGTACCCGGCTTTGATGCACGCCTTGACACTCCAGTCGCATCTAACAGGATAGGGGCACGTTCCCGGACTGCATTCCATCGTTCCGTTTTGCCAGTAGAAACGGTAGCCGCGCAGCCAGTTCCAGGCGCGCTCTATGGCGCTCATGCCGTGCGACCCTCCAACTGCGCCAGCGCATCGGAGGCTTTCGGTACATGCTTTCCGCACGTATTGCGGTATCCGCTCGGCGTCGGCGTACCGCAAGTGGACTGCTGCCAACAATCCGGCTCATCGCAGGCAACAACAATCGAATCCACCGAATGACATTTTGGGCAGCCGTTGATTTGATCATCAACATCAAACGGGTTTGCTGCTTGCAATACTTCGGCCTCCAAGCCATGCCAGCCGCAGCGTCGCTCGGTGCAGAGGACTTTCATGCCGCCTGCCTAACGGGTGGTGCGTGAAACTCGACGCCCATCCCGGCGCCGTCCGCCTCGACCTGCGTCAGATACTGAGCGAAGCCTTTGACGGTGAGCTGCGTTGTGCTCCCGATCAGGACGCGCTCGCCGTCGCGGTCAAAGTCCCATTTTCGGTAGCCTTCCTTGCACAGTTCGGCGTCGAATTCCTCAGGCAGGTACAGCCGCTTGTACGTCTCGTGCCAGGTCTTCTCGCTGTACTGCCGCGGCGGATCGCCGTACCACGCCTGCTCGGCAATGTCCCGCAGCGGACCAGCCCACATGGCGGCATTCTGGTCTGGCGCGCGCACCTTCGATTCCTCGCGCAGCACCAGCTCCAGCGGTTTGTCCGGGTCAAGCGGGGCATGCTGGATCATGGCCAGGGCGGTCTCGCGCTGTAGCTCGCTGGCCAAGCGGATCTTGCGGGTCTGGTAGGTCGGCCTGGTCATCTAGCAAACCCACTTAAACGCATCACCCAATTCCCTACGACGCGCGTCAAACCCTTTGCGATAAGCAAGGTTTTCATCTTGGTTTTGAGGGTCATCATCTTCGCTCGCCCACGGCGGACTGTAGGTGCCTAGATCGGCATCCCTTCGACCATCCGCCTCAAACTCGGCTAAATGATGTTCCCACCAATCGCTCATTGCATCAGGGAACTTGCAGACGCTGATCGTTGTCATGGCAACTCACGCACGTAGATACCATGATTATTTTGCATCAATAATTTGACCTTCTGCCATGCCGGGAGCGTACGGGTATGTGGAGATTTTGCGTCGGCTATTACACGACGCCACGGTTGACGGGCGTCTCCGCTCTCGTCAAACACAAAATCCGCCGTGTAGATCCCGTAATGCTCGCCGCCGGTCATGAACAGGCTAAACTTGACCTGGCGGCGCAGGTTTCGGATCTGTCCGGCGATCTCCCGCAGGCGTAACGCCTGCCAAACGTTCATCTCCAGCTTGGAATCAAAGCGCTCGCCGTCCACTACGGTCTTGACCGCCCCATGCTTTGACCGCTGGCGGCTCTTTGGGGCGTTCTGGGGAGCCTTCATCCTCCCGGCTGGCCCAGCATCAACCCGTCTACGATCGGCGCCCTGGACCCCTGTTTGCCCGAACCCCAGCACTTCCTCGTCGCTACAGACGTGCGTCGTCACGTTTGCGCGTGCCTTCATCTCGGCTAGGCGCTTTTGATGCGCGTCAAATTCGGCTGGTGACAAGCGGATCATATGACAAGTCTTTCGCGAACTTCGGCGAGTATCTTTGGATAGACTATTGGGTGCAACACGCTGAATACAGGTGCCCCTTCACGCAATCTCCAGGCTCCAGCATTGTCCGGCACAGCATCAAGCCATTCCTGCACCCACCGACGGTGATCAATTCCGGCGCGTCTAAAATCCTGTCGCGTAACGAACCCGCGAAGTTCTAAAACGGCGCAAATCTCCAAGGCCCCAATTTTCCACTTTGATAGTGTAGACGGACTCGGGACGCCGGCCGGAACATCTGGAATATAGGCCGGTAACGGATGCCGTTTCTCTGGGTTGCTGAAGTGCCAGCATGCATAACTGCAATCGCCGAAACCCGGATCAAACTCAAAGCTCTCGTTCCAATTATTGCGGGGACGAATCAGCGTCAATCCCAATGCATCCGTAATGTTCCTGATCCCGCAATCGTCTGGCACCAACACAGCACGATAGTCTGGCCCAGTCGCATTCCACCCCAAGCCGGATTCAATGGTTTGCTGAAGCACGGCCATATTAAATTTCATCTTGGCCTGAACTCCGACTTGGGTTCCATCGGCGTGAGCGAGCAAGATATCCCAACCCTCTGTTTCGGCATAAGGCGTCCACTCCGGGTAGCGAGACAACCACGCCAAGAAGGCGGCGCAGAGTTCAGTTTCCGTAGCAAATGTTGGCTGCCGTTTCATACCGATGTCTTTTTCAACATCTCCGCCGTCTTTTTCACGGCAACCTCATGCGCCGAGTCGTCGCCGAAACTATCGCGCAGGTTTTGCCCGCTCACCATGTAGCGCAAGCGCCTATAGACAGGCTTGCTCTCCGTGCCGGCGTTGAACATGCGGTCAACGATGATGCGGTCGGTCATGCGAACGGATCCGTTTTCACGAGCGAGTATTCGCCAAACTTCCGCCCATTTTTCCGCCTAACCGTGCAGCGAATGTCATGGCCGCGTTCACGAAGCTCGGCAATGCGAGAGTGGCAGGCATACGATCCGCAAAGTTCAAAGGCCCGCGCCGGCGTGACGACCTCTCCGCGGCGCAGGGCTTCCAGGATGGTTTCGTTCTGGCTCACGTCAATCCTCATCCATCCAACGTCCGCCGCGAAGCCAAGAAGCAGGCAGTGGAATATATTGCCCGCCGTCACGTATCCAGTCGTTCGATTTTTCCTGTTCCTGAATCGCGGCGAGAAGTTCTTCTATGCAGGGCCGAATTTTCTCGGTCTGCTTCCATGCCTTCATGGCGTCGAGTTTCGCTTTGCGCTTGGGGTATATTTCCCAGAATAATTCCCAATCAGAAAGCGCCGCGTTTATTTCTGATATCTTCACTACTTGTCCCATGTTTCAATCATCCTCTGAAAAACAAAGGGAAGGAAAAGGCAAGTCCCCCCTTACCCCCGTGATAGAAGTAAGCTGCCGGTGAGGCAGGAAGGCATAAAGGAAGGGAAAGAAAAAGCTGAAAAGGTCGCGCGGCCGTTCGAGCTTTTTCTCTCGCTTCGGTCCGGAAATGGAAAACGCCCTTACAGGGAACGGGAGCCGGGTGATAATCGGGGCCAATGCAACTTGAACCGAACCGCCACCCGCCCCTTGTAAGGGCGTTCACATTGGCCTTTCGAGCTATCACACTCGGCCCGGATTCATTCACGGACGGCAGTATTCTGGACTTGTCATTTTGGAAAGTCAAGCCCTATCTGATCACCTTGTATCCGCGCCCAACAAGGCACGCCCGCAGCGCATTCTGCTGCTCCTGCACGCCCGAGGACGTAGCGCCGACCGTTCCGCCGACCAAGCCGCCACGGGCACCGGCGCCAGCGCAACTGCGCCCGCAGAGTACGTGCCCGACAACAGCGCCGAGTAGCACACCGAAGACCGCGCCGCCGGCCGCACGTTCGCCGACGTTGGTCTGGTCGGCAAGCCGAGCACAGTCCGCGTAATCGGACTCGTACTGCGAGTAATTCACGCCCTTACCATCAATCAGGGAGTAATCCAGGTTGATCGGCGCGACCTGGCAGCCGGCGAGCGTTGCAACAATTACGAGTAGCGCGATTTTTTTCATGATGGTTCCTTTCCTGGTAGTCCGCATTCTGCCCTGATCCGCGCCATGGCCGCACTGTACTTGGCAGGCGTGGCCTTCGGGTTCACGCGCGTCCACATGGCCCACCAGGCATCGAAGCGCGCTTGTGGCAGGTCAGCTAGTTCCATGAACCGGCGTGGCTCACGTCGGGCGGCCCGCAGGTAGTTGGCGGGGGAGTGGACGGAGCCTCTCATGCCCTTCTCCTGCGCTTCGCCCGCCGGCGATCCTGTTCAGCGAAGCACACGTTCAGGCATGCCACGATCGCATTGCGCACCTTGAGCACACAGGGACGGGCACGGACCGAGGCATTCGCCAGCATGCGGATAACGTCGTCAATGCGAGGTTCGGCGCGGGCGCGGCGGGATTTTGGGGTGGTCATTTGCCGTTTGATGCTTGTACAATTTGCCGCACACGCTCTCTGCTGATGCCAAATTTGCGTGCAACAGCAGCCTTAGACATCGTGGCAACGAGCCGACGAATTTCACTGTTACGCTTCTCCAGCGCTTTCAGAAACACCTCTTTTTCTTTCATAGATAGAATCCTACCACCAAAATTATTTTGCTGTCAAGCGCAATACCGCTTGACAAGACTTCCCGACCTATGCGTTAATTGCTCATCAGCCCGCTTCCGGGCCACGAGGGAGAGCAGATGGCAAACACGACTGCGAAAGACGAAGCGAAAGCCGCATGACCCCCAACCGCAAGCCCTCCGTTTCAGGCTTCATCCGGGCGCTGCTCTACGTTGGCGCCGCCTTCCTGCTGGCGCTCTATCTCGCGCTGCTGCTCAACGATCCGAGGGCGATGCTGGCGGGGTTGTGGTCATGAGCACATTCATCCTCATCGTGTTTTGGCTGGAATTTCTAGCAACCATTGTCACTGTAGCGGAGCTATCTGGAGAGCATCCGCGATTTCGCGCGCCTGTCACTGTGGGATTTGATGCGGCTAGTCTCATTATTCGTTTAGCTGTACTTGCGTGGGCTGCATTCCTGTTGTGGGGGCGCTGATGACCGACCGCACCCTACCCGAAGCCTTGGCAGAGTTTTGCGAGGACCGACGCCGGCCGCTCGGGCTTGCTGTGGCGATTCTGCTGTTCGTCCTGCTCGCTGGCTGCGCTCAAGTCCCAATCGCCACTGGCCCAGCCATGCAACAGGTCGCCGTGGTCGTGAATTGGTCAAGCCAGGAGCAAATAGCCAAGGCGTGCGGTCCCGGCCAGAAGTCAGGCGGTCAGGTCATGGGCTGCTACGTCAACGGAATGATTTACGCGCCCCCCCCATCGTCGTGGTCTGACGATCAAGCGCTGGCGATTCTCGGGCATGAGTTGATGCACGCAATGGGAGCGATTCACGAATGAGGCACACGCTGCGACAGGATGGAGACCTCTGGCATTGGACCGCGAACCGGAGTCCGTTTTTCTTCTCCGGCGTCAGTTGCTCGCGCCGGTCAGCTATCCGCTCACTCCTGAAGGCGCGGCGAGAGGCGAGGGAGTATGAATCAGCGATGACGAAATGGAGGGCGACATGGCCGATGGCAGCGTGAGTAACGATAAGACAGGCGGGACAGCTTTCCCGCGCATGCCGTTGTTGATTATTCAAAACGGAACGATGAGCAAGGAGGACATTACACGGTTACGCGCGAATGGATTGTGTGTTGTTGAAAACAAAAATCCTCAGTCAATACGTTTCCTTGATCCGCCCCGCTCAAACAACTGGACGCTTGAAGAAGAGGCGGCTATTCAGCTTGCGCGTGTGCTGTTACGCGAAGGAAAAATCGGCGGCTACAATTTGCGAGGCTCTGTAGGAGCCATGTACGCCGACATTCTTCTCGCTGGTGACCCTCTTAAACGTGTACCACATACCGACGCCATGCTTGCAAAGCGTGCCACATGACTACCGCGAAGGAAACGTGTCCACATTGCGGCCTCACGCCCGACGTAGGTTATGGCGGAACGCCTTTGTGCGCAGAAGCATGGAGTGGTTCACCAGAAGCGCGACCATATTATCCACATTGCGTTCTGCAATCAAGGACGCGCTATCACGCCATCCCAGTTGCCACCGACGAGTTCGCCGACTCAAGGCCGAACGTGATGCGGCTATTGGCTGGAATCACCGCGTATCCGTATGTGCTAAACATACATCCGACATTGTTGATGGGCTTTGTGTGATTTGCGAATTAGCCGAACTGCATGAGCAGAGGGATGAACTGTTGGCTGCACTCGAATACGCATACGAGATGTTGGAATGGCACACCGACGATGATGCCGATCCAAATGATACATCCCCCGAAGATGCAATCGCGCACACGAATGGCCTGGTGCGCCAGCGCATACGCGCCGCCATCGCCAGGAGCCGCAAATGACAATTAGTCTGCGTCCGAAAAAAGCGTGGGTAATGCGCGGCAAATCTGCATGGTGGTACGACGAGCGCGGAGCTATTAGCGTATTCATCGAAGGTTTGAATAACGACGTTGTTTCTTGCCGTATTCAGCACCGAAAACTGGAAAAGTATATCGCGCGCAGTCACGGTACAGGGAAAAGCAAATGACCCTCCCCGACTTCGACGCTTGGCACCTGATCGGCGTGTGCGTGGTGATCGTACTGTGCCTGATCGCGGGATATGCGATCGGGCTGAAGATCAATGATGAGGAGTGATGAATAACTTTGGCGCTTACATCACACCGAAGCAGGCGAAAGAGGAATACGGCGACTCGCGTTCCCTGAAGGAACTCACGGCGCTTGCAAACCGCAAAGACAGAACGTGCTGCAACTGCGACGAGAAACAATGGAAATATGCAGGATGTGGCATGTGCTTTTCATGCACCACAGGCGAGGCTGACGCATCCGAAGATATGGAGCTTATTTCATGACCGGCTATACCCTACCCTCTGGTCGCTATTGCCGTTCCGGCAATTACGTCGTGACTCCGAAAGCTGATCCGGCGTGGAGGCGCACCTTGCGGCTAATCATCATCGCAGCAGTAGTAACAAGCGCACCTTGGGCTTACCTCCTGCACAGCGAGCGCGAGCTGCACGCCAAGCTCCTAACCGAAGTCCAATCGCGTCAGCCTCGCGTCGAGCAGATGACGATGCGCTACAGCGATGGCGCGAGGCAACAAATTGCAATCAAGGAGGCGCGATGAGAAGAAAAGTAACGGGATGGTATCCGCCCGAGATTACGCCGGTGCATAAAGGCGTGTACGAGGTAGACGATCAATTCGTCAATGGGCCAGCGCTCTCATACTGGAATGGCGAAAGATTCTGTTTTCGTACTTGGAATAGCACGGTAACTGAGACAAAAGCACAAGCTGTAGAGCCGACATCTCTTCCTGCGAGAACATTCTGGCGCGGCCTAGCGAGGAAGCCATGACCAAGCTCAGCAAACGCGCAGCCACCGCGCTCGAACTGTCGATTGAAAAATGGCGGCAGATCGAATGCGGAGAAATGCCTGATATCGGCGCTGACAACTGCGCATTGTGTTTGGAGTTTAATCGCGCTTTATCTTGTGCCGGGTGTCCAGTCTCTACAAAAACCGGCCTGGATAATTGTCGCAATACGCCATATGAAGCATGGGCAATGCAATTCCATCTTCTCGGGGGCCTTCACGAACGCGTCGCCGACAGCCCACAACTCGTTCAGTTCGCCCGCGCCGAGCGCAAATTTCTCGAATCGCTGAGGGACAACAAATCATGAACCATCCCCGCATTCTGCACACCATCGAACGCACGTCGAAATGGGCATCACTCACCCAGGAAGATCGGCGTCGAATGACGGTGCCCGAGTTGATCGAAGCAATGGGCGAGCTGCACGTCAATCATCCGGCATTCAAAGCCAAGCCGAGATCGTTGCTCCCACTGCCGAATCTGGCCTTACCGCGCATCGAAGTGGAAGCGGGCCATAACGTCACCTTCACTGAGCTTGTAAAGCTCACGTGGGGATGGATGATGCGATGAGCCTCTACTTCCACCTGATGCCACCGGGTGAATTCAAGCGCCTGTGCGCCGAAGGAATGACTTGGCGCAGCTTGCAGGATGTCGGATATATGCAACCGGATTGGTGCAGCTACCCCAATGCCCTGGACGGCATGGCGGGATGCTGGAGTCTCATTTACGGCAAGGTTACGGGCGAACAATACTGTACCGGGTGTGAATGCAAATGATGATCTTCGGACGTCTGATTTGCGCCCTTCCCAAATGGCTAGGAGGCGGTCATCGGTGGCGTCGGCTGAGAAAAGCTGAACACAAACCATCATCAATGGCTGCGCTGGCATCGTATTCCAATCTGAGGATTTGCCGCCGCTGCCACGCCGAGCGCATAGCGAAAACAAGGACCGCGAAACCGAAATTACAGGTTATACCTAACGAACAACAGGAGACACACTATGAAACTGGGATTTGATCGCAAAGACGTGGAGGCCGCGTTGCTCGCTTATGTCGATCAGACATGGCCGGGCATGTTTAATACAGTCACTGGGGTCCACTATGAACGCATCCCTGAAGTGGAATTTACGTTCGTGGAACCGAAACAGGAACAGGAGCAAGCGAAATGAACGACAAAGCGTTACCCGCAACACTCAGCGCCAGCGTTCCAGCACTCACCATGAGTGAGCAGGAACTGATGAGCGTCCTGCAGAACAGCCTATACCCAGGCGCAAAACCGGAGAGCATTAAGCTAGTACTCGGCTACTGCAAAGCTGCCGGCCTTGACCCGATGCAGAAGCCGTGCCATATCGTACCGATCAGCGTCAAGAAAGGCGACGGCTACGAAATGCGCGACGTGGTTATGCCAGGCATCGGCCTGTACCGCACGCAAGCCTCGCGCACTGGGGAATACGCCGGGATCACTGAACCGGAATACGGCCCGACGAAGCAGTTGAAGGCCGGCGAATTCTCACTCGATTACCCGGAATGGTGCCGCGTCACCGTCCGGCGCCGCATGGATTCCGGGCAGATTGTCGAGTTCACGGCGAATGAGCGCTGGCTGGAAAACTACGCGACCCAAAAACGCGACTCCGTAATCCCGAATGCGATGTGGAAGCGTCGGCCGTTCGCGCAGCTCGCCAAGTGTGCAGAAGCGCAGGCGTTGCGCAAGGCGTTCCCTGAGCTTGGCGCCGCGCCGACCGCCGACGAAATGGAAGGCAAGCCGTTGGATGAAGGCACGGTGATCGAGCACGAGCCGCAGAAGCCCTCCGGCCCGCCGCCCTACACCGAAGCCGACTTCGCCAAAAACCTCCCGGCCTGGACGAAACTGATCAAGTCCGGCAAGAAAACGCCCGAACAGATCATCGCTACCGTCAGCAGCAGGAGCGTGCTGTCCGACGCGCAGAAGGCCACGATCACGGTGATCAAGAAGGATGTGCCGGATGCCGTCACGTTCGCCGTCGTCGCCGACAAATTGCAGAAGGCGACTGACGAGGACATTCTGGACGCGGATGCTGATCTCATTCGCAGTGTCGCCGACGAGGGGCAGCGCGGCGAATTGAACGTGATCTACCAGAAGCGCAAGGCGGAATTCGAGGTGACAAAATGAACCGCATCCTGCATGAACTACATCAGCAGTCCCCAGAATGGCACGCCTTCCGCCTTACTCACCAAGGCGCGAGCGAAGCCGCGGCCATGCTCGGCCTGTCGCCCTACGTTTCCCGCTCCGAGCTGCTGCGCCAGAAGGCGACCGGCATCGCGCCGGAGGTCGACCCATACACGCAAAGTCTGTTCAACGCCGGCCACGCTGCCGAAGCAGCAGCGCGTCCGATGGCCGAGGCGATCATCGGGGACACACTGTACCCGGCGACGTACTCCTACGGCACGCTGTCGGCATCCTGCGACGGCCTGACGATGGGCGGTGAACTCGCTTTTGAGCACAAGCTCCATTCTGCGGACCTCGCGGCATCCGTCAAGCGCGGCGAACTGCCCGACGAGCACCAGCCGCAATGCCAGCAAGTAATGCTCGTGACCGGCGCCGAGCAGGTGCTTTTCATGGTGTCGGACGGCACGCCCGAGAACTGCGTGCATATGTTCGTCAAGCCGGATCAGGCATGGTTCGATCGGATTCAAGCCGGTTGGGCGCAGTTCAGCATTGACCTCGCCGCCTATCAGCCGGTCGAAGTCATCCCTGCCGCCGTCGCCGCACCAACTATGCAGCTCCCAGCTCTGTCGATTCAGGTCAAGGGCGAGATCAGCCTGATTGACAACCTAAAGGTGTTCGGCGCCGAGCTGACCAGGTTTATTGCTGCGGTGCCACAAAACCCGTCCACGGATCAAGAATTCGCCGATGCCGAAGCTGCGATCAAAACGCTGGAAAAGGCCCAAACAGCCCTTGAGGCAGCCGAAGCCGGGGCGCTGGCACAGACAGCCAGCATCGACGAGATGCGCCGCACCGTGGCCCTGTACGCCGGTCAGGCACGCACAACGCGGTTGATGCTCACCAGGTTAGTCAAGAATCGCAAAGAATCCATCCGGTTCGAGATTGTGCAGGGCGGTAAGGATATGCTCGCAGCTCACGTAGCCACCCTGACAAAGCGCCTGGGCAAGCCGTACATGCCTGTGATCCCGGCCGACTTTGCCGGAGCCATCAAGGGGAAAGGAGGCGGGAAGAACCCGATTGCCAGCTTACGCAATTCTGTCGATACCGAGTTGGCCCGCGCCAAGATCGAAGCCAACGCCATTGCCGACCGCATCGGCCTGAACCTGAATACGCTGCGCGAACTCGGGTCAGAGTATAAATTCCTGTTCGCCGACGTAGCGCAGATCGTCCTAAAGGAACCCGACGACCTCGCAGCGCTGGTCAAGGTCCGCATCGCCGACCATGCCGCCTCCGAGGTCAAACGCCTAGAAGCCGAACGATCGCGCATCCGCGCCGAAGAAGCCGCAAAGCTGCTCGCCGAGCAGCAGGCAAAGGAAACCGCAAGCCAGCCGGCAAACGTCACTGCGCCCGGGCATCCCGCCCAACTGGCTGGCGCTGCGGTTCCAATCAAACCCGTCGTAACGCTCACGGCATCCGGTAAGGTGATTCCTTCGGATACGGCGATCATTCACGCGGTAGCCGTAGCATTCCAGGTTGACGACGCGACGGCCCTGGAGTGGATCTGCGTTATGTTCGGGCTGATGGCTGCGGGGACTGAGGAGTAACGAAATGGATAAAGATCAACCCGCAGCGGCGCAGGTGCCGCGTAGTGATACCGGCTCCGCGCAGTCGTCTAGCATGATGGAGAGTCATGCGCCTGTGCTGTCTGCGGCCCAGATCGACGCGCTGGAGGCGCTGCTAAAGACAGTAACCCCGCTCACATGGGCAGATCATGCAGGCAAAATATGGAACGTCGCTCCCGCCCTGCTCGCTTCCGCACGTAGAGAGGCGAGGCTGGAGGCATTGCTGCGCGAATCGTTGGTGCGCCTCAATAAGCACTGGAGCGATGAAACCGAACGTCTCTGCGAGGACATCGCCAAGGAGCTTAAACATGAGTCTTGAATATTGTCAGCAACACGGACGATGGAACAGCAACAAACATGACGATTGTCCAAAATGTAAAAGAGAGGATCGAGCTACGATGCAGCGAGACTTTGAGCGCTCAATTTACGAGCGCTATCCTCCTGGGGATGACGCTGGTGATTACGTTCGCACTGAGGATCACGAACGTCTTCTCGCCGCCAAGGAAGCCGAACTTCGCGCAGATCGCGGCCAAGAATATAGACTCCAGCAACAACACATTGACACGCTCAAAGAGGAAATTGAATCGCTGAAGTTTGCCGTTCGTGATTTACAGAACGGCCTTACAAGCAAGGAAGCCGAACTCAGGGAGGCGAATGCGCAGCTCACCGACGAGCGCAAACAGCACGCGCTCGCAGATGGTAAGCGCGCGAATAGGATTGCGGCGTTGGATGAGCAGCTCGCCGAGGCGAATGCGAGAACGGAGGAACAAAAGAACGGATGGGGCGTAGCATTCAAGCGAGCCGCTCAATTACAGGATGAAGTTAAGGCCGAGCGCAAGGCGAGGGAGGAGGCGGAACGCAATGTCCGCGATTGGATTGATGACAACGGTCCTGGCGGATGGATAGACAGGATGCGCAGAGAGGTTGAACGCCTGCGACCATTTGAATCCCTTGCCACCGCGCTCCAGGCGAAGGCGGAGGATCTAACGAGGCACGCGGATGCGCTAGCGAAAGGCTGGACAATTGTCTCTCACCACAAGCCTGCTGCTGTTGTCGCCTACGACCAATGGAAGGCCGAGCAGGAGGGGAATTCATGATCACAGCAAAGCCGGTAGAGACTATCTATTCAGCCATCGGAATGCGTGTTAGGTACATACGCGAGGCAATCGGTATGACGCAGCAAGACTTAGCAAAAGCGTGCGGCCTCACCCGCACCAGCCTTGTGAATTTTGAGAACGGGAAACAGCGCTGCATGTTACACACTATTGAACAAATGGCGAAGGCGCTTAACAGTAGTCCTAAGCATCTACTTCGAGGACTATGGACATGACCTCGCGCCCGGAGCGTGAAGTGCCTACGCCTGAAACGGATGCTCTCGTTTTCTGGCATCACTACGAAAGTCAAAACGATGGCCCGTGCGAAGTTGTGGTTGCTGACCACGCTCGCAAACTAGAAGGACAGCGCGACTCTGTCCTCGCCCAGCTTGCCGCGCTGCGGGTCAATACAGAGATATTAGCTATAGCCAAACGCATGACCACGACAAGTTCTTGGGAACACTTCGGCGTTACGGAAGCCAATGAATGGGATGATGCTGCACTGAAATGCGCTCGTGAATTATTGCGTATTGGCTCCATCCGCTCCCTCGACCTCGGCGACATGGGCGCGGAGATTGGAAGGGATGCGGAGAGGTATCAGTGGCTTCGCGATAACGTCGAATACATTGGAGAAACGAGAACGTGGGATGAAGTGGTTGCGTATGACAAACAAGGAAGAAAAGTCCTGGAGAGCAAGCAGGAAACATTTTGGACTTTCAGCATAACGGATGATTGGCGACTATGTATGACGCAAGACGAAAAACCAAATCTTGACGCCGCCATCGACGCCGCCCTCGCTGCGGGGAAGAAATAATGCTGACCGACAAATTAACCTACCGCTACGAGCGCCTGGACGGTGACATTGACGAACTGGTTCCGGCATCGTTCGCACGCGAACTTGAAGCGCACTGCGAAGCGATGTCCGCGTACTCGGCAGGTCACTCATCGGTTTGCAACTGCGCGGCCTGCGCGTATCTCAAGTTCCGGGCGGGGAAGAAGGCGACGTGAGCCTGACTGTAATTAAACCAATGGAGAAACCATGAAAAAGATCGTAATAGAAGTTGCTGGTGAAGGACTTGAAAAACTGCTTGGCGAGCGCGTAACTTTGTTCTGCGCTAACTATATTTACACTGGCAAGCTGGCAGGCGTCAATGAAAGCTACGTCTTGCTGACACAAGCGGCAGTGGTGTACGAAACCGGCCCGTTTGGTGACAAGAAGTGGAAGGATTCACAAGACCTACCTGATGAATGGTACGTGCAAATCCATGCAATCGAGAGCTTCGGACGCCTGAAATGAACCTGAACGTACAACGATGTCGTTATAGACGCTGGTCGCGGTCGCGGTCGCGGTCGGGGTCGTGGTCGGGGTCGGGGTAATCAACGTGAGCCTGAACGCCCGAGAAGCTGCTGAGTTGACTAAGCCTTGGCGCGAGAACAATTCGACGCCGCCATCGGCAAGGAGCGCGAAGGTGGGTGATCTAACAGATTTTAAGCTTCCCAAGCAGTGGCGTCAGTGGTGCCGCAAGGCTCGTCTGACTCGGCATGGCCGGAGTGGTCAATTCCATCATAGTTGGTGGTATCTCAAGGGACATGGAAGATATTGGCGTGTAAATGACAAGGGGATGTTTCAATGTGGTGACACCTATGATGAATTTGATAGGTGGGCACTTTGTTCGATTATTGAAGTGCCGCTTCCGAAAACGGAACGAGAATTCTGCGACTATGTCGCCAAGCTCCAAGTGACGCGGAGTGGATGATGAAATTAGAGCCACCTTCTTATCCCTGCATGTGCGGATCCTTCGATACGTGGCACCCACAATTGGCCATTTCAAAACTGGACGAATTGTGATGCTTGACCTTTTACTCGTCAACGCCCCTTCGCGCGTACGCGTCTATGACGCGTTGACCGAATTCGCAGCGATTGAGCCGCCTGTGTGGGCGGGGCTGATCGCCCGCGCTGTGTTGAATGTTGGTTTTAGTGTGCAGATTCTCGACGCCGAGGCGGAAGGGTTGACTGTTGAGGAGACGGCTCTGCGTGTTGGCAATGCGCAGGCGCGACTGATCGCCTTCTCGATCTACGGCCAACAACCCTCGGCCTCAACGCAGTGTCTGCCAGCGGCGAGTGCCGTCGCACAGATAGTTCGGCGCACATTCTCCCCGTCCCCGCCGATACTCGCCTTCGGTACGCATCCTTCGGCGCTGCCGAAGAAGACCCTGCGCGAGGAACCATTCGATTACGTCTGTCAAGGAGAGGGGCCGCGTACCATCAAGCAGCTTCTAGTGGCATTGTATCCAAATCTTTTGCTTTCTGAGAGTGATGTTCCTGGGTTGTGGCGTCGTCCCGGGGTAACCACACAGGCTGCGGCACCGAATATCATCGATCTCGATACCGAACTCCCCTGCCAAGCCTGGGAGCTGCTCGACATGACGCAGTATCGTGCGCATAATTGGCACCTATGGACTGGAGATCCGAAAGGCGGCTACGCCAGCGTGCAGACCTCGCTCGGCTGCCCGTTCAAATGTGAGTTCTGTTGCATTCAGGCCCCATTCGATGACGCCAGCCCGCGCATGCGTTATTGGTCGGCTGCGAACGTCGTCGGCCAAATCGCGCGACTCGTGAACGACTACGGCATCACTAACATTAAGATCCCTGACGAGATGTTCACGCTGAACCCGGCACGAGTAAAAGGGATCTGTAAGTTACTTCTTCAATGTCGGGCTGCGAATAAGAGTTTCGATAATCTTAATCTCTGGGCTTACGCCCGCATCGACACCGTGAAAGACGATTATATGTTAGCCATGATGCGAAGCGCAGGGTTTCGCTGGCTGGGCCTGGGGATCGAATCCGGCAGCAAGCATGTGCGCGACGGCGTCGAAAAGGGACGATTCAGCACCGAAGACATCTTCGCCGCGGTCGCTGGTGTTCGAGCCGCAGGCATCTGCGTCGGCGCCAACTACATTTTCGGCCTACCCGACGACACGCGCGAGTCGATGCGCGAGACGCTCGACCTCGCCTGCGCGCTGAACACGGAGTGGGCGAACTTCTACTGCGCGATGGCGTACCCTGGTTCCGCGCTTCACATGCAAGTATCGCGCGAGCACCCGGAATGGCTGCCAGAGAACAATCCCTGCGGCTGGATCGGGTACTCGCAGCATGCCACGGAGTGCCTGCCACTACCGACGGCGACGCTTACCGCCGCTGAAGTACTAGCGTTCCGCGATGACGCCTTTATTGCTTATTTCTCGCGCCCGGAATACAGCGCCATGCTTATCGATAGACTCGGGGTGCCTGCCGCGCAACAAGTTGAGCGCATGTTGATTGCTGGTCAACCGAAACGAAATCTGTTGGGGGAGCGCCGATGACTCTCCTCCGCGCCATTCTCTGGTGGATCGCCTGCTTCCTTGCAGCGGTGCTGTGTGGGCTGATCTTGGCTGGTTGTTTTTCGACACCCTACTGGGTGCTAGATTCCGATCCAGTCCCCATTCGCGCAATCATCCACGTCGACGCAGTTATCTGCGGCGGCGCCACATCACAGGATTACTATGGCTGCGCGGATCGTGAAACTGGCATAATCCAAATCAGCAAGCAGCACCCATACCCCGAGTGTAGCGAGATGCACGAGCGCAAACACATGGCTGGCTGGTCACATCCTGAAAACGCACCGCTGGCGCGCGCTTTCGATTGCGGGGATGGAAGGATCTATCCTTTTCCAATTGGGTGGTGACACAAATGAACCGACGCGAATTCTTGCAATCATTGCTCGGCGCTACCGCGGTCGCCGCGCTACCTACAGCTGTGCTTGCTGCGGCAGAAGCCGAAGTGGCCCCGTTGGCCGACTCTGTGCAATCGTGGACAACAAGCAATTATTTCTTCTCGGTTTTTGTCAAGAGAGAACACATCAAAACATTTTCGACGATTATGGGGTCGAACGGCTCATTGCTAACCATCGAGAAGCCAATGTGGGAGCGGATCGGTTTCAGCATCAGCCAGGAACTTGGCGACGCGCTCTCATCAGACCAATCAATGTGCAGCGGCGCCGGCACCCAAGTATTGGAGAGGGTACTGAAGATCATCAATCAGGATGCGGCTGATTTCCAAATGGCACAACTCGAACGCCTCCCGTACTCACCAACGTTCAGCTCACTCCAGTTCGCTGAAGAACCATATGCATTGCCATATAACGGAATCCGCCGTGTTCAGAATAAACTGCCTCGCTCGGAGAGGTTCGAATGACCGGCATCGTCCGTAAGCCGTGGGGGCGCGAGTACTGCGCGTTTCGCAACGAGCACGTCGCCATTTGGGTGTTAGAAATCCGCGCAGGGGAACGAACTTCACTTCACGCGCACCCACACAAGAATACAGCCTTCATTGTACTGTCTGGCATGGTCGACCTGTCCTTTATTAGAGACTCGCCTCGCAGAATGATTGGGCTCGATAAGCTTAACGTTTTCCGTGGTCGGTTCCATTCGACGCACGCACTTGACGATGCGATATTGCTAGAAGTCGAGGCGCCCGACGCAAAATCGGACATCGTGCGTATGGAAGACAGCTACGGTCGCGCCGCTGAGCCACTGGAGCAGCCTACCGAACTGCTCGACGAGACATGTTTTCAGCCAATTGCATGGTGGCGGAACGGCGGTATAGAACACTTCGCTGGCTGCACTTTGGAGTTTGTCAGCGATATAGCCTGCCCTTACTATGACAATGAGACAGGTATCTTCGTGGTATTGCGCGGCGGTCTGGAGCGCGGACTACTGCCACCTGGTGATGCGGTGGATGGTGCGACCTTTGCCTGCATGCGGCACCAGTTCAAACCAATTCATGATTCACAATTTTTGTTGATTAGGAAGAGCACGATATGGTATCCATAATCATCACACACACCGGGTATCAAGACCAGGAAGTCATCTACCCATACTACCGACTACTCGAAGAAGCAGCCAAAGGTACTATCAATACGCCATTGATAGCGTCAGATGTCGGTCGCGGAAAGGTGCGCGGTATTCTAGGCACAGATATCGAGTCACATCTGAGCTTGCGTTCAGACGATCTTTCGTACAGCATCGATTTGCTCGTATTGCCTGGTGGCGTGAAGGCTATGGAGAAGCTGCGCCAGAACGGCGGCGTCATCGACTTCATCGCCGAGGCCAATCGGCGCGGCATCACGATCGCGGCGATGTGCAGCGGCGTGCAGCTCCTCATCTCCGCGAAGGTGCTGAAGGGGCGGCGCGTCACGATCTATCCGGCGTTCGCGGTAGATGTTGAGAATGCGGGCGCTGAGTACGTCGATGCTCCGGTCGTCACGGACGGAAACCTCGTCACGTCACCACATTACCGCCACTTGGGCGAATGGGTGGCCGAGGCGATCCGCGTCGCACGGGACGGCAAATGAAACTAACGAGCGACATGATTGTGGATGGCTGCCTCGCTGTTCTGTTCTGGCCGATCAAAGCGATCGATTGGCTGCTGCCGGCAGGGGTTCTGCGGTTCATTGGTTATATCGTGGCAATGCCGGTCTTTCTGGCGACGCTATTAATCAGTTTTCCGCTCGTAATCTTCGCGCTTGTCGTAATGCTGTGGCAGGTCGCGAATGACGACTGATTTCCTCACTAGCGTCTACGAAAAAGCCGCGCTTTGTCGCGCTTTCGAGGAGGAGTGCGAGCGCCAGATCCGCGCGGGTCGTGTCAAGTGTCCGGTCTACCTCAGTACAGGGCAAGAGTATGCCGCCGCGACCATTGCCACATGGTGCGAGGACCACAAGATAGAACCGCAGATTTTTGTGCAGCACCGTGCGCATTCCGTCTACCTCGCATTCGGCAATGATCCGGCGGAACTCGTGCGCCAGATCCTGTTTGGCATGGAAGGCAGTAACTGCATCCAGGCGCCCAACATCTACGGCCACGACGCGCTGCTCGGCACGCAGGTGCCGATTGCCGTGGGTGCTTGTTACGGGAATCGGCGACCGACGGTGTGCTTTCTCGGGGATGCTGCTGCCGAGGAGGACTACGCGCTCGCGGCGTTCGGCTGGGCGGCGACGCAGCGGCTGCCGATCCTGTTCGTAGTCGAGGACAACGGACTGTCAATACTGACAAAAACGAAGATTCGGCGAAGTTGGGAGATTGTGGACGCGGCGCACGGATTTGGTATGCACGCGGATAACACAACAGATGATCCGGCTCAGTTATACAAAATGTTGAGTTACGATAACCATCGATCTCATATTGAAGATTGGCCCCTGTTAATCAACGTCCGCACTACTCGCTTACGCTGGCATTCTGGCGCTGGCAGTGACGGCCCAGCGTTCGACCGGCACGCGGAGGTATCCAGGCAATTCCACCCGGGCGAGGTGACGAAGGTCCACTTACGCGCCGAAACCATTGCGAGGGAAGCATGGGTATAGAACAGGGCGCAGTTTTTCAAGATCAACAAGGGCGAAAGTACGTGTTCATCAACAGCAACCCGCACAAAGGCATGGTTGTCTACCTTAAACCAGATGGCAGCTATCCGTGTGCTGGTGAACGTAATGATACCTATACGAGTTGTAATTGCGGATTCCCACATAAACCGTGCAGCAGGACACTGGCACAATGACAACTCTTCGCGAGACGATCCGCGAGCTGACAGCGCGGCACCTCGACGCCGGCCACCTCGTCATGGGGCAAAACCTAACTGCTGTCGGCTGGGTCGGCGGCACACTGCCTGAGCGCCATGACATGACCGAGTTGCCGATGAGCGACGTCGCCAATTCCGGGTTTGTCGTCGGCGCGGCGCTCGCTGGGCGCCGCCCGATATACGTCGTCAGATATCAAGGGTTTCAGCACCTCAATGCTGCAATGATCGTCAACTACGCCGCCAAGTCCAAAGCACTATGGGGCCGATCGTGCCCGCTGCTCGTGCGCTCGATCGCGATGGAGGGCGGAATCGGGCCGACCTCCGGCTCCTCGCACCACTCGCTGTTCACGCGCATGCCGGGCGTGAAGGTGTTCGCGCCGATGACGCCGGGCGAGTGGCGCGCGGCGTACGACGAGTTCATGGCGGGAGACGATCCTGTCTACCTGTCCGAGCACCGCGGCGCGTACGAAAACGATGCCGAGCTTCCGTCGCATAGAATTCACACCCGCTCGCGCGCTGATGTCATGCTGTTCCCGATTTCAATAACGCGCTTCACGGCGCTGCAGGCTGCGGCGGAGTTAGTTGACGAGGGGATTGTTGTTGGCATTTGTCATATCTCACAGTTGAAGCAGTTTCATATTTCCGATGATGTTAGTGCTGATCTTGAGTGGACGCAGTTCGGCGGCATCGTCCTCGACGACGACTACGCAAGCGGCGTGGCCTCCGACATCGCGCAGCAGCTCCACACGCTTACCAGCGCGCGAATGCGTGTGCTCGCGCTACCTGACCGCACAGCAGGGTTCGGGCCTGGGATGGATGTACTGCCACCAAATGCAGAGCGAATTAAAACTTTTGTGAAGGAGATCGTACGATGAGCGGTCACGACATGACGGTTGAGAACAAACCTTGGAGTCCAAAGATGGTGCGCCTTACATCAATCGGAAATGTTGAAGTGTGCAATGGTGAACCTACATCGGTTTACATTGACCCATGGTGCATCGCCCTTGTGAATCGAGCCTACGGAGCATGGAACACCTGTGACCCAAACTTGAAGAATGAGAAAATCACGTGCACAACAGTCTGGCTACGCGGAGCCGCTCAGGCCAACATCCTGGTACTAGAAACTCCTGAGGAGGTGGCCCAACGTCGCGACGCAGCACTGGACATTCCAACAAGATTAGAAGCGGTGAAGTGATGGACATCGCTATCCTCTGCGGCGGGTACGGCACGCGGCTCGCAGGGCTGTGGGACGGGCCGAAGTGCCTGGTGCCGCTCGGCGACGACTTGCCAATCTTGCACCACATCCTCATACGCGTTCACAAGCTACGCCCGCGACGCATACATCTACTAACTGGATACAAGAGCGAAGAGATAATAACGTATTTGCGACAAGCGAGCCTGTTACGGCCTAACCTACTCGTGCTGCACGGGGAGCCACGCGGTACGGCGACAGCGCTACGCAATGCAGCGATTGCACCCTATGCTCTCGTGCTGAACGGAGACACGCTACCGCTCTACGATCTCTCGGAACTGATTAATACTTGGGCACAACTGAGCACAATCGACGTGTTGCTCGCGCGGGTCGGAGCGCTGCCGGCCGGCGCGACGATCCTCGGGACAAACGCTCTGAAGCTGCTCGCTCATTCGACAGAAACCGATTTTTCGCGATGGTTAAACGTCGAGGCGTTCAACTCTATGCGCAACGTGTTCGTGGCCGGGTTCCTCGACGTGGGGACGCCGGAGGGATACGCGCTGGCGAGAAGGTGGAAGCCATGATCTTCACCCGCACCCCGTACCGCGTCAGCCTGTTTGGGGGTGGCAGCGATTACCCAGAACATTTCTTGACGCACGAGGGCGCCGTGCTAGGGATGGCGATAGATAAATACGTCTATATTGGCGTCAAGCGTATGCCTCCAGGCCAGGGGCCGCGGTATCGCATCGTGTATTCCAAGATCGAGGACGTGATGGAGATCGATCAGATCCAGCATCCGGCCGTGCGCGGTTGCCTGCAGCGCCTGAACATCAATGAACCGCTGGAGATTGTCTGCACAGGTGATCTCGCCTCCGGCGGCGGACTCGGCGCATCGTCAGCATTCGTCGTCGGGTTGCTGCATGCGCTACGCCTGCACTCTGGGACGCATGAACTAACTGTTACTCCAGCCGCGCTCGCCAATGATGCTATCTATACCGAACGCAATGTAATTGGCGAAGCCGTCGGATACCAGGATCAATTACTGACCGCGCATGGCAATATGAATTTTATCAGATTTGGAGCCAATGGATGGACGATACATCCAGTGGTAATGTCGTCGGAACGCCTCGGAAAGCTGACAGATTCGTTAGTTCTCGTGTATTCCGGCACTATGCGCCATGCTCATGTCATGGCTGCTAAACAGGTTGCTCGCGTCGCGCCGAACGCCGCATTGCTCGATGAACTCGCGCGCTCTGCCAGCGCCGGATTACATCTGCTGCGCAACGAGAATTTAAACGACCTTGGAGATCTACTGCATGACTCATGGCGAATAAAGCGCGATTTGCACCCAGAGATCAGCTCCCCCGAGATTGACCGCCTCTACTCGCACGGGCTATCGCTCGGCGCTCTCGGCGGGAAGCTATGCGGCGCCGGGGGTGGAGGGTTCCTGCTGTTCTTCGTGCCGCCGGAAAAGCGCAAACACTTCGAGCAACACATCGGTGCGCCATGCGTTAGATTCCGCATCGCGCCGCGAGGAACGCACGTGCTGGTAAATGAGCCATGAGCGCCCCATTCTGGCCGCTGGCAGTCAACACTTGGGGTGACGAGGAGCGTGCCGCCGCGCACCACGTCATCAATTCAGGACACCTAACGATGGGCGAAGAGGTCGCCGCCTTCGAGCGCGAGTTCGCGGCCTACGTTGGCTCTAAGCACGCCATCATGGTGAACTCCGGGTCGTCGGCCAACCTACTCGCCGTCGCTGCGGTATGTCATCAGCGAATGGTTCATGGATTCGATTACTGTGGCGGAGGACCATACGAGGATGGCGCATTCACAGTCGTCGTTCCAGCGATCGCGTGGGCGACGACCTACGCGCCGCTAAACCAGTACGGGTTCGCTTTGCGAGTGATCGACGTGGACCCGAAAACGCTGAACGCCACAACGAACGGCGCGAGAGGCGCGATTCGCGAAAACACGGTCGGCATCGTCGGTTGCTCTGTGCTCGGACATCCGGCGCCTGTAGACACAATGCGCCAAATTGCCGATGCACGCGGCATATTCTTTATCGAAGATAACTGCGAGTCGATGGGCGCGCGGATAGGGCGCCGATTCTGCGGAACATTCGGGCATATCGGCACATTTTCGACCTTCTTCAGCCATCACATCAGCACCGGCGAGGGAGGCTTCCTGGTCACTGACGACGACAAGCTGCACGAACTGGCAGTGTGCCTGCGCGCTCACGGCTGGGCGCGCAATCTGCCTGACGATTCGAAGCTGCGCGCACGGCCCAATGCTCCGGGCGACTACCAGTTCGTGCTGCCAGGCTACAACCTGCGGCCGACCGAGCTCGCCGCCGCTGTAGGCCGCGTGCAGTTACGCCGTCTGAACGACATGAACCTGGCGCGAATCAAGAACTGGGTCGTATTTCTGGAGCAATTCGGTGAGATCCACCGCGACATCATGATCCAGCACAGTCTATCAGACACGTATCCGGTTCCGTTCGGGTTCACGCTCGTGTTCAAAAACACTGCAGAGCGCGAGGAGGCCGCTGGCAGGATGCATGGTGCGGGTATAGAGTACCGCATGATCACAGGTGGTTGCCTCACTGAGCACCCGTCCGCGCGCCTCTACAACTGGTGTGCTCCAGGCGGATTGCCACACGCTCAGCACGCCCATCATTGTGGCCTGTTCGTCGGCAATCACCCAGTCGATCTCACCGTGCAAATTGGGCGATTAGTTGAGGTGCTGAGATGAACATTCTCATCACAGGCGGCGGCGGATACCTGGGTTCGGTGTTGGTGCCGGCGTTGCTGGCTGTCGGTTACCAAGTCACAGTGGTGGATACCTTTTTGCATGGGATACCATCCCTCATAGCTCATATGTACAGGCGCAACCTCATAGTAATTCGCGATGATGCCCGCAGCACCGCCACCCTGCGCCGCGCGCGCGAGTACGATGTCATCATCCCGCTCGCCGCGCTGGTCGGCGCGCCGGCATGCGATCTGGACCCAGTGACCGCAGTCAGTCTGAATCACATCGCGGTGGAAGATTTGATCGGTAAAGTGTCGCGCGACCAGACGATTCTATTTCCATGCACAAATTCTGGCTACGGGATTGGGGGTGGTAGCCTGTGTACTGAGGACTCGCCACTGATGCCTGTCTCACTCTACGGTCGCACGAAGGTCGAGGCGGAGCGCGCCGTACTCACACACCCGCGTGGCGTCTCGCTGCGGCTCGCGACGCTGTTTGGCTCTTCGCCACGCATGCGGCTCGACTTGCTAGTCAACGATTTCTGTTACCGCGCCGTGCGCGATCGAGCGATTGTGCTGTTTGAACCTGAATTTCGACGCAATTTTCTGCATGTACGTGACGCGGCTTCGGCGTTTCTCTTCGCGCTGCAACACGAACGGTTATTCCACGGGCGCATCTTCAATGTCGGCAACACCGCCGCCAACATGACCAAGCGCCAGCTCGCTGAGGTCGTGCGTGCAGAAGTTCCCGGCTGCGAGATCCTCGTCGCTACGACTGGTGCCGATCCTGATCAGCGTGATTATGTCGTGTCCAATGCCAGGATCGAGGCACTTGGCTGGCGACCGACGAATGCCTTGCATGATGGCGTATGCGAACTGGTGCGAACATGCCGCGGGATGCCGATGGATCGAACGCCATGGAGAAACGCTTAATATACCCGGCATTCTGTATTTCTTGCTGACCGCTAAAGTCTTGGCTGGATATCACAGCAACAACGACTCATAACTCATCGCGGCTAGCTTTCTTCTTGACTGTATCTTTTCGCGCCTCCGCCGCCCAGGCCGCGTACGTCATTCCTGGAACATGCCCCGTATCGCGGAACACCTGCCAATCAGCCCGTGCCCGATCGTCGGCCCAGAAAATACGCAGGTGCGACGCAGGTGCCCGCACAGTCAGTCGGCACCAAGGCTCGCCCCCGTCTGTCCACGCCCGAATCACGGTGCCGATTGGATGCTCGGTATAGAGTCCGTGCTGAGCCAGAACGGCCTCGTGCCGAGTGCACCACCATGCGAAATCACCATCAACTGTGTCCCTGCGGTCCCCGGTCTCAGCGGTGAGTGCCAAGTACCCCGTGGGTAAGTCTATCTGCGTCTCGGCTCTGAATGCCGTTACGACGGCCTCGATACGACGTTCCAAGTCGCGCGTGTCTTCCACTGCTCGTTTCGTGTTCATTTTAACCTCCATTGACCGTGATCCAAGATGAGCCCAGAACCAGACGTGACGCTCACGGTATCGTCGTCGTGCATTATTGCGCGCTCTGATTCGATAAATTCGCTGTTGCGCCCAGGCGGTCTCACGACACACACTCCGTGTAGATTTACCCCGTAATTGCCCTCGCGTAGCAGCAGGCGACCGAACTTGTTAGGGTAGACTCTCAAGCGTCTTCTCTTTCCCGCTGGCAGGATTCAACGAGCACGCAGTTTTTCTATGAGATCGATCAACGCATTCATCCGCCGAGCGTTAGCCGAGCATCGGCTGGCGTTCTCGGCGTGGACAATGAGGATGTCGTCGGGGCCAACTGTACTGGCGGTGCCGGGCGCCTGAGCAGATCCACTGGAATCTGAGAAAACGGGTTGTCCGGCTTGGTCTGTCCAGGCGGAGTCATACTCGCGCACGAACTGAGCAGTAAAACGAAGGGAAGTAGCGAGCCTAAGACCAGCGCCGGCAGAAGATGCGCTTTCAGGTACTGTTCGAAGCGGTGCATCACAGTTCTCCACCACGAGCGGCACTCCGGCACGCGCGGCTGCTGTTCGCGCTGCACGCCATCGGGCATCAGCATCACGGGCGCGATCCTGCGCAATCGCAAGTTGCTTGGATTGCTGAGCGGCGATTCGATCACGCTCGACCCTTTCGTCGGCCGCTTTTTTCTGCGCTTGCCGATTCGCATCAGCCCACTCGGCTTGCTTGATTTCTTTTCCACGGACGATGCCTGCGGACGTTTCCAACGTGTGATCGATCCAAGCGTAGATGCCATAGAGTCCTCCAACGACCGCGCCAGCGGCCAGCAAGTACAGCCAGATTACGGCGATAACGCCGCGCTGATATTTCATGCCCGACCTCCGCAGTCCACGCCGCGCCCCCAAGCTGCATATTTCGGCGCGTGCTTGAAGATGATCCAACGTGGATACATCCGGCTCGCCTCGAAATTCTGCGTGCTCTGGCCGGCGTTGATCAGTTCGGTCGCGCCGAACCAGCGACCGGGCGCAGGCGACCTCTTCTGCGCACGCTGCACGTAGCCAAGGCCAGCGTTGTATGCCTTAAGCCCTGCACCCCACCGATCGCATTCGCCGTCGGCCAGCACCTTGCCGACGTTAAACCCATCCAGGCGCACCATCGCTCGAATTGCCCATTTCGGATCATAGGGCTGCGGCTCGCCGAGTTCCGGGTAGCGCTCGGCGATCCACTTGGCGGTCGGATCCATAAACTGCGCGAGGCCACGGCCGTTGTCGAACGCCGTCACGCCAGCGCGCCATCCGCTCTCCTGGTGGATCTGTCCAGCCAGGTAGTCGATCGGCGCGCGCAGGCCCAGCGTGAAGTGCGCCTCACGGGTGAGATCCGGCCGGTACTTCAGCGCGACCGCGGGGACCTGGGATGGTGTCGGTGATGGTTCAGGCGTCTGCGTTGGCGTAGGCGTGGGCGTGACGACCGGCACGGGCTGGAGCGCCGCACTCGGAGGCTCCTCTTTCTCACCGCACGCAGCGAGCATGAGCATCAGGAGAACGGCGAGCCTCATAGTCCCGTCGACACCGCCAGCATCGCCGCCGCCATCACGATCGCGCGCCGAATCTGCCATAGGTCGGAGCCTGTGTTTCCTTTCCAGACCGATTTGAACGCGTGGATATCCAACTTGTAACCGACGAAGCCGGCTACCGTTACATTGCCCAATTTCCAGCACAGAGTTTGCAGTTGCGGTTGTGATCCGAAGGCAAGGAGCGCGAGTGCATAGAAAAATGCCGCGAATAGCAGCCACTGAACCATCCTAAATTTGTCTTTCATTTACGGTTCTCCTTTCATGTCATGGGCAGAACGGTCCGCCGTTACCGGGTGACGATTGCAGGCACCAGTAGACGTGATCGAATGACGCACAGCCGGCGATCAGGCCGAGAATGAGGCCGATCATCAGACAGGCCGCACACTTACTCAGTACCGGATGAGCAATCTGCCAGTCCCAAATAGCGGCAGTTACGAGAAGGAATTTAGCCCGCAGCCACGCCCAGATCTTGAGCATGTCGGCTTTGTATTCTTCTTGGCTGGGAGTCATGACCCCACTACCTGACCATCCGCCGACCAGATGAACTCAGCAACAGGCCGGTGCATCCGGCAGCCCACGCAGTACGTCGATCCATAGAATTTCGGGTCGCGGGCATATGTAGCCGATAGCTGATAGCCCATCGCTGTTTCAGTACCACAGGCGTTCCCAGTCCTTCCGTGCTTAGATGCGTCGCTCGGGTCGGTCTCATGACCGCCGATGCCGACATGAATGTACTTATTGCGGAACGGCCGCACATAGCCTTTGGCCAATTCCTCGTCGCTCAACACGAGGTATTTTTCGTTCATCGGGACCGGCTTGTCGTCGCTGCCATGGCCCAGTGCGGGGTCTTTCGGGTCTGTGGTCAAGCCCATTGTCAAATCTCCCTTACTTGAGAAAATATGGATACCGGAATCGCCGTGACGGTCAGGTCGTCGAAGAACAGCACGACGATCCCAAGTGGCGATAGTGTCCAGCAGCCTTGAAACACCCTGCCCAGTGCTGTCCATTCGGCGCGACGCGGCAAGTTCACCACACGCTCTTTCAACTCGCACGGATCCGAGTAGATCACGATGCGCACGCCGTCGCGCTCGATCTGCGCGAGCGGCTCGGCAGAGGCGAGCGAGGCCGTCAGCAGCAACAACACAAAAAACAGCGCAAGAAATATTTTAATTATTTTTTTCTCAAACATTTCAATGCACCAAAATGGGTAACTCATTGATGGTTCGTTGTACAAACTGATTTCGCAAAATTGCATTGTCTATACTTAAAGTGTGAGGACAGCTCACACTTTCGATCTTTAACATTGGAGGAAACATGAATCGCACGCAAGCACTACGCAAGGCCATAAAGTTGTTTGGCAAGAATGCCACCGTGAAAGATTACGGGCCTGCTTGGCCAAGTTCGCACGAAGCGCGGGCGATAGCCAGAACGGCATTCAAAGAGTTGCGTGAACAATGCAAAACTCCAGAACTTCGCAAAGAGCATCGCAAGAAACTTGATAGGCTTCAATCTGAATCTTTGCACTATCGGTTCTGCATTGGGAAAATAGAAATGGGCATGTTCAACGCTATCAAAGCCTGCGGAGACTCGTGGGAAGGATGCTTTAGAGCATTGACTGAACAGCCTAACTTCGGCACTGCTCACGAACAACCGCCGCAGCTTAGTCAAGCCGCATAACCTAGCCCCGCTTCGGCGGGGTATTTTTTTGCTCACAGTATTTTCCCGAGCACGAACCCGAGCACGAACCCGAGCACGAGCCAGCCCGCAGCGTGAACCACGCGCGGGTGCGCCTTCAGCCACACCAATACGTCCGAGAACGTAGCGGCGATTTTGGCTCTCGTTTCATGTGTCATTCGACGCTCGCAAGATCCGACTGCTTGACGAGCTTGATCGCAGCCATGCAGTCGATGCGTCGCTTGTAGCTCTCGCCATGCGCGATGATCTCGCCATTGCCGGCGCGAAGTCTCCAACGGAATTGGCCGGTGCGTGTGCGGTAGACCTCGAACTTGGAGTTGATCATCGCAGTATCTGCGACCAAATTGTCGAAAGCGCCCAGAAGAAAGTTCTCATAGAACAACCTCCATTCGTTTTAGATATGCCGCTTTCCCGGATCTCATTTTTTCGTAATATGAATCTGGTCTTAACTTGGCTTTTGCGCTCATCTTTGCGCGCGTTTCAAGAGATAGTGGTACCCCCTTTCTGCTTGGAGCAAAGCGAGCCACTTGTAAATTAGCGAGGTTTCGCTCCCGCATTAATTTTCCGGCAATGCTCATTTTTTCTTTCGTTGCTTTTGTTTTGCGTTTCCCTATAGATGACCGACTCATTTTTAATCTAGTTTCATAAGAAAGTTTCACGCCTAATTTCATATTTCTCAATTTCTGTTTTGTTTCTTCTGAATGCTTATAGCCAAAGCTGGAGCCAGCGGTGGGTGTTTTGTTGTATTCTGGATTTAGTGCCTTAAAACATATCTGCTCAAAAATTAATAGCTGTTCTGGAGTGCATATTAAAAGTGTCTTGAACGAAAATTGCGCACTACCATATTTGTTCCACGCAGACTGAAGATGCTTATTGACATGCGTGCCACAAAGCAGCCTTCTCCTATGCTCGCCCCAACGCCTGTTAATATCTATGGCGCTGCCAATATATCTTTTCCAGTTAACTAAGTTTTGGATCTGATATATACCAGCATTCATTTTAGGATCTGATTCCATATCCCACTCAATGCAAAAAAGAACAGCCCGAGGCCGATCCAGTTTGCGCGAGCTCCTGCCGGTACATTGACCCCGGCGAGCAGGAACAGAATGCAGGCAACGATTACAAGCGCGAGTGTCATGGTGTACCTCCGGTGATTTTTGATGCAATCGTAAGGATCAGGGCAATCGTGGACAACGCAGCCACGACATAGCCCATGCCCTTGCTTAGAAAGTTTCGCTCCCTGTCGTTCATGGCAGCACGCCATTCATTGGCATTCATCCGCCACTTCTCCGCATTTGTCCCAGCGTCCAGCCGCTCTTTTCCGTGAGCATGTCCAGCTTCGCGTTGATCCGGTCAAGCTGCACGATGATGCGCGCTTCGGAACGTTGAGAGTCATCGTCCTGCCTGCGGTCGATGGCGGCCTGCACGATCTGCGATGTAACGGCGGCCTCTTTCATGTAGTCCACTCTGGCCGACGTGGACGCTGCCCACCACACGACACCAGCAGTTTGCATGACGAGGACAAGGAGTGTTGCAACTGGTATCTCCCTGCCGACGTGCCACTTCCTTCTGTTTTCGTTTTCCATCGTGGAATCCTTCAAAGGATAATCGGCAGGGAGATCGTTTTCTTCCATGCTGTTCTCCGGCGTTGTTAGTTGTCAGTCCTCGCGTAGCACACGAATTGCGTGTTCACCACGGCGCCCGAGCCATCGCTGGCGCGGACATTGATCCAATAGGTTTTTCCCGGCGTCGTCGGCACGTCGAGCGATGGCAAAGGTAGGCCGAACCAAATCCGCGGCCGCGCCGGACCGCAGCGCATATAGATCGGTCCCATTACATTCCCGGCTCCGAGCTGTTCAGCATTGGCGTTCAGCGGCACGAATGATCCTTGAGATGTGCTGACGACATAATCCTTCGCCGGACCGTTTGATTCATCTACCCCTTGCAGCAGAAACCCATTCGGGTACTGAGCCACATCGGCGACGAACGGCACTGAAATAACCGAGCCACGAAGCGGCGGGACCGGCCAGAGCTGAGTAGATTGCAATGGCCACGCACCGGCAGGCGTTGAAGGTGGAGGCGGCGCCACTGGCGGCGGAAACGGTACAACGACAGGCGGCACAGTGGGCGGAGCCTCGGACGTGGTGAGCAAGTATCGCCCATCCGGTTGCTGCGTAAAGATGTAGTTCATTTGACAATCCTTAATTTTTCTTTATCTTCAAAACCAAGCAACTTCACAAGATTCCGGTGCGGAGCGGCGACTGTCCCTTTTGACTTTATTTGTTGGATTGCAGGCCAGATCGCAGACTCAAACTCCGGGTGTTGACGCATAACCACCAATTGATCGGCGGGAATCATTCCGCCAGACAACAGTAAATTTTCTGCTCGCGATATAAGTTCTTCGCGCCACTCGTCGCATTGCGCTTTTTCATGTGCTTCAGCATCCGGTAAATCCTTAAACCGACGGAATTGTTGTATTCGTTCAATGCATAGATTTATGAACGCCAATTCTGCTTGAGCACCATTAACGCACCGTGTAAGAGTATCGTTACCCCCATTCAACTCAGCGATATCAGCTTCACCCTCTAACCGTTCTGCTTCATCGCGACTCTGTATTTTTCTTTCCGCGCGCAATCGTTGTGCGCTCCGACGCAACACATTAGCTTGGTGTTGCTTAAGAGCGTCTTCGCGCCCCTCTCGCAAATCACACAGAAGCGCATAGGCACCATCTGGTGTATAGCACGCGCCGACAAGAAAATACAAAATTTGAAAATCATGATTAAGCCGATTCGTTTTTGCGTGCATCTTCAAAACCCTCCAGGTAATGATGATGATGCAGAATATTGTTGTCGTTGTATACTAAGCAACGTAGCGTAAGCCACAGCATCGCTGGAATACGTGTACTTCTCCGTTTCATCAGTCACACCGCCGCCCCAAATGCCAACAGATTTAGTTCCGGTCGCAGCGAGCTGCGATTTAGCGGACAACAAATTCGTACCACCAGCAACCCCATCACTGGCATAAGTATATTTTTCCACAGATGCGAGTAGCCCAGGTGCCCCCGCTCCAAAGTATCCGATCGTCTCACTACCAGACGCCGCATGTTGATTCCGTGCAGTAGCCAACGATGTTCCTGCCGCTGTCGTATCCCCGCTATATGTATATTTTACCGTGGTAGCGATGATGGGGGTTCCCGAATCATCATTACCAGCAGCATGAATTCCTCGTGTTGCATTACCGGCTGCCGCATGCAATCTCCGTGTCGAGGTGCCAGGATAATCCGTCCCAGCCGATACGGTATCACCACTGTATGTGTATTTCGTTACGGATTTGAGAAAAGACACCGTGTCGTAACCGCCCCCGTAATATCCAACGGTTGAAGTTCCCGCAGCGGCATGATTGCTGCGTATTGCGCTAAGATTTGTTCCCGCCACTACAGCATCAGTGGAATATGTATATTTACGTGTACTAGCAGAATGCGAACCCCCTACAATGCCCCCCGCAAACAAACCTAACGTCGAATTCCCGGCGGCAGCATCTAGGGTCACAACAGAAGCACTTAAGTCAGTGCCGGTGGTAACGGCATCTGTATGATATGTATATTTATTTGTGCCACCGCCAGCAGTGCCTTTGGAAAATAACCCAAACGCACTTACCTCTACTGGGGTTCCCCAACCCATTGGACTCTGTGGCGTATCGAGATCATAGACAGTGGTGTGCAATAATCCCTTCGTCATATCCAGTTGGTGATTAGTGCCACGGGTGCGCCACGTTGTGTCCGGTCCTGAGAATGGATCGATGACCAAGATGATGTTACCGAGAGAGTTGTTCAGATATTGCACCCAGAACTGATTCTGTAGCGTCAGTTGCGCAGTGTGCATGCCGTCCTTACGATCGCTCGCTATATGCGTCGCCAATGAACCGATGTATTCGTTCGCTTGCCACTGCAGAATACGGTTAGACATTGTGAACACATGCAGACCGAATCGCGTCTGGCTGGAAGCAATGTCGATCTGCGCGACCAAATCACCAGTCGGCTGCAATAAATACCCACGCGCCTGAGAGCGAGCTAAATACGCTGTGACAGCGTTATTGTTTGTGTACGTAGTCACACCAGAGGCAGCGAAGAAGCTCGCCGTCACGGTGCATCCGGAGGTCAAATCCGCTCCAGTGCCGTCATTATTAGCCGAGAAATACCAGTCCTGGCTGGCGACCATCGACACCATCGAATATACTGGCACTTCTGAACGATTCGGCGTAAAAGGATCGCTATACGTGAACCAGAATCCCTTCGATAATCCGGCAGAGATCGGAATCGCGGAATCATAGCCCGTAATGGCCGGTGGCATGTAGATAACAGTGGCCGGATTCAGCGCCGCCACGAGCTGCTGACCGCTGATCTTGATGCGGTTGTAGACAGTGTTCCGTGACATCGAGGATCGGAACATCGCCGCCCAACTACTGACATCGAACTGTGGCGTGCTATTGGTATCGAATCGGCTCCAATTACGTCCCCGCAATTGATATGTGCCAGCGCCGTCCACGAGCATTTGATAGTTACCAGCGGACACAAATTCGTTGAGCGCATCCACCGCTGGCATATCCCGATACCAGATATAGCCTAGATTGTGATCGCTGGTGATGTTGACAGTGTCCACCTGAAATGAGCGCACATCCGACATGCTCATAAGTTCCGTGAACAAGCTTACTGCGTTCGTTCCGGAATATAATTTCGTCGTCCATTTCACATCACGCAGACGCACCCAGTCGTCCTCGGCTTCAACAATTGTGGTGCGCGCTCCAATGTGCGAACGCAACGAAATGTCAGTGACGCGCCCAGTGAACAGGGAATATTGAATTGATGAGCACACCACTGTTAACTGGATGTTGCGCCCCGGCTGAAATGAAGAATTCACCCGCGGACTCATGGCGCCGTCATCGTTCGCCAACACAAATATTGCGCGTCCTACAGCGGGTGGATTGAACATGTCAACGATCGTCTGCCCCCAAGACGCGCGCTCAACACGAGTTGTCACATCGGTGTATGAACCTGTCTGTAATTCAATGCCGAGTGTGTAGACTGGTTCTGCCATGTCAGGTGCCCAGAATCATGCGCTGAAAGAGCCTAAACGTATACTCATCAAACATCGCCGGGCCGTTGATTGTGATCGAGACACCGTCCCCTCTCTTGTTGCTACCACCAAGTGGCACCACGGTTACGCGCTCAGTCCCCATTTCACCTGCGGTGAATACCGTGGGGCGCGTGACAATCATATCTGTCCCAGTGGCATAGCCGGATGTCATACTCACAGTCATTGCCCATGCATTGTAAGCATCATCCAGAGCTTCTTTGGAAGGCCAAATACCAGGAGGCTTCATCGTGGATTGTCCGCGCATACTAAAATCCTGGAACCATGCCCCTGGCTCATTGGAGGACCATGGATTTGCCCGCAAAAAAGCATCTTGATCGGCGGCAGCTTCAGCCCGTTGTTTCGCCAATGCGATAGGGTCATCATCCTCACCAAAAAGACTATCCAATCCCATGATCACAGCAAAAGCCCCAACCAAAGGAAGCGCAGCCGCGGCAAATCCAGAAGTAGCGCCAATGACACCAGTCGTTGTCCCGGCTCCAGTGACAGCGGCCCCTGTCCCAGTTGCAGCCAAACCACCGCCCACCGTAGTCGCGGCACTTCCTCCACTAAATAAGCCAGAGATGCCACTGCCAATGCTGCCTAGCACCCCCGTGCCGCCAGCCGCGCTAGCCGCCCCAGATGCCACCGATGATCCTATGCCAAGCATCGCGCCCATCGGCGAACCGGCAAATATCCATTTCATAATCTCACTGGCAGCAATATCTGCCAGCATCTTAAGAATAGAATTACTGACGCCCTTGAAAAAACTCTCCAACGACTCACCAAGCGACTTATTACCGCTGACGATATCGTAAATTGCTGTGCTAAGATCACCCTTGATCGTTCCGACGGTTTTCAAAATTGATTGCGGTACGTTGTATGTGAAGATTTTTGCCAAATCCTCGGAAAATGCTTGTGCGTCCGTCTTGGTATGACGTAATTCTTTTTGAATATCCTGCTGCGCCTTAATGCCCTTCAGCCCCGCATATTCTTCGCTGTTAGCCAGTTCTTTCAAAGCCACGATTCGCTCATCGCGAGTTACGTACACGGTCTCACGAATCTTTTGGATCTCATCATTAGCTTGCTTGGAGACCGCATCTTGCAACTTCCGAAGCCCCGCCTGCCCTTGATTGTAATATCGTTCCTCCGCAGCGGTGACGATGCCTAGATCCCGCTCTTGATCGCGAGCCTGTTTCTCGCGAATTCGTGTTTCCTTTTCCGCGGCCTTTTCTGTATCCTCTTCGCGCTTCTTGATGGCATCGGTCCACTCGGAATTGATGTGCATCTGGAGTTTTGCATTGCCCTGCGCTGCCTGCGCCCATCCAGCGTAAAAATCATCCCACGCCTCACTCGCATCCGCAGCGCCAAGTTGCAAAACATTGACTGTTTCCTTCATCGAAGTCTGCGCCTCGGAATACCGACTCCCCATCTTCGGAGCACGCCGAGCAGCGGCATCCCGCGCTTCTTGTTTGCGTTCTTCTAGTTTCAACCAAGCAGCCAGTCCCTCCTCAGTAAAAGTATTAGGCTCCGACATATTCGCATCGAATGTTTCAGGGCGTTGTAAGTTAGCGACGGTTAGAGCTTGCGCACCAACGGTTGGTGTGACTAGCCACGATGCAGCCACCACCAACTTACTCGTAATCCAGTCAAGTTTTGAAGCCACACGATCCGTAACACCACCAGTGCGGCCCATCTCTTCCAACAACTCGTTCCATGACTTCTTCAATCGATCAGACGCCGTCACGGAACTCTGCCCCATTTTCTCCGCAAGTCCGCCGAATTTTCCCTCCAATATATCTAATAAAGCATTCTGTGCACCAATCACATCGCCGGTATCCTGAAGATCTTTGATCAATCTTTTTTGCTCTGGACTTAGATTTCCAATCGCACGCCCAAGCTGTCCCATCCCAGACACCGGATCTTCTAACGCGCGTCCCATGAGACGGAACGCACTCGTCACATCCGTCTTCATCAACTCTGCATAATCGAGTGCAAGTCTTGAGGACCGCGTAAACACATCCCCTTGCACATTCCCAAATGTGAGCATCAGGGACATGCCGCTTTTTATTCCCTCATCATCAAATCTGGTAGATGCCGCAAGCGCAGTGGCCATCTCCTCAAGTTTAATTTTCGTGAATCCGGCAGTGGAGCCTGTTGATTGCAGCATTGCCTCTAGACGAAGGCCCGTTTCAATCGACTCTTTCTCTGCCCCAAGTGTTTGCTTAAATATAGAGTACAACCCACCAACAGCAGCGGTGAGTGAGACATACTTGAGAATCTTACCGCCGATCATGTCGCCGATCTGCAATCCGATACTGTCCAGGCTCTTCTCTATAGCTTCTTGATCTTGAAACTTTTTGACCAGCTCTTCGGTATGGTCTTTGAGTTTCTGAAGTTGCGCCGCTTTGCGCGACATCACCTCTTCAGACCGAGCGTAATTCTCATTAAGACGCTTCTGATCATCAGACAAGACAGTGGTTGCCTTGGCTAATTCCTTCGTACCATCGGTCAACTCTCCAAAGCCACGCACAGCCTCGGAAAATCCCTGAAGCACCGCCTTGATGGATACGTCCACGTGCTCTTATCCTCGGAACATCTGCGAGATACCGGAGAGAATTTTATTCGCTAAATAATCGAGCTTCAAACGCTCAAGCTTTTCGCTACGTTCCAGCTCCTCACTGATCAAACGATATAATTCCCGTATCTCAGATTGAGATAGCGCGTTTAGTTCGCGAACTCCCCACCCGTAATACCATCCGACGGTGTGGAGATAGGAGATAAAGGGCTGTCAATCTCCGCGCTGCGGTTGACTGCGTGACGCAATACATCTTGTCCCACCTTGATTGGCAGCGCGTCCACTTCAACATCAGTCGTGGTCGGGCGCACCTTGCGCAAAATGAATCCAATCAACTTGGCCTCATCATCGGGGGAAATATCCGCAATCTTCGCGAAATTGATGCCGAGTTTCGCCAGTTCCTTCTTATCGCCGATGGTAAATGATGACAAATTGGTGATATCAATTAATTCTTCCCCAATCTTCAGCATTACAGATTTGCTGCTCGTCATGGCAGATCGCTCCTTGTGGTTGATGAATTAATAATTCGACTTGGTAGTTGTCAATCCGATGTCAATCGCCACTGCGGATGTGGTGTTATATCGCGCGATACCGTCCACACCGACCGTCAATCGATCGCGTCCCGGGATGCCGGTCGGGAACGTCGTGTAGACAAATCGTGGCGCATCAATCAACAGTCGGAAACTATTCGCTCGCGTCAGCGTCATCTGAATCTGACGCTCGGTCTGGTTCTTGAAGTCCAAGTATTCGGCCACGTCGATGAAGTCCAACACACCGGAGATTCGTACCGTCTGTGGACCACGACGGCGTACACGAATGATTTGATTGCTAGCGTTCAACGCCAAAATGCCGTCGAAATTGTTGTCCACCGTGAGGTTGAACGCCTCCCATCGCGCCGTAGCTGAACCACCAATAGAGAGCGATGCAGAATCGAACGTAAACGGATCAGTCGGCGACCCCGGAAATGTCGGTGAGGTCTTCGCGATCAGACCGCCTGCCTGCGCAATCCAATCCGCCGTGACCCGCAGATCCTGGTTCGGCGCGAGCGAGAGTTGTAACCGATTGCACACAGCCCCTATGAATTGATGCGAGCTGGTCACATCGTGATGAACTTCGAGCGTGTGCGGCTGTCCCGCAATCAGATTGCTGAAATCGCTCTTCACCGTGATGAATCGTGATGTATGCAGAAACCCGGACAGCACCGCTGAACCGCTGATTGTATTCATCGCGGCCTTCAGCAAAAGCCCCAACGACACTGGGTGTCCAAACATTACGAGGTTGCCGGCAACACGCCGCGCACCCGCGTAATCGTCCGGCTCGTAGAATCCGCCAAATGCGTTGCGCGTCGGGAACCGATCGATGGACTCCGTGAGATTTGTCGACATGATCTCGAAGTAATCAGTTGCGGCCACCGCGGTGCCAAACGCCGCCTCCTTCGCGATGCCGATATAACCGAGATGCCCTTGCGCGTAGAGCGCCTGGAGCCGCAGCCCCCATTGCACAAACGGCGCAAGCAACAACGTGATCCAGTAAATTCGATCGAGTCTTTTCATGATGATGCCTCCTTCTTTAGGTGTTGATTGCCGCCACTTCCGCGCTGACCGCCGTCTCGGCTCCAGCGCAAAAAACATTTTCCCCTGGATTACGTACACTCATAAACTCCCCGCCTTCGAGCTGTGAAGCGGTGACCTTGCCACTAATCGTGCGATTGTCCATAAGCACAAGCTCCACCTGCGCGAGCAACGCATCACGCTTCTGGCATGCCGCGTTGAACGATTCCACGTCGAACCCAATGCTCCACACCCCGATCCGCGCGAGATAACGTGTACGCTTGCCCGCGGCGATGGATTGACCCGCGAACGGCGCCCGGCTGACCAGCGTCAGCACGATCGCTCGACCAGCGTCAGCCATCCCGAACTGCGGATCTTCCTCGACGTAGACGCGCGCCGTAGAGGTGCGCGAGTCCGCCTCGAAGATCGTTTTCAGCGAAGACAAGATTCCAATGTAGTCAATCGCCGCCATCTTTCGTCCGCTCCAACATACCTTCCAGTGTTGGTTTCAAAGCGTCTTCGGCCTGGCGTACCGTTGGTAGCACGGGGCGTGCCGGGATTCCAGGATGTCGCACTTCGCGCCCGAAAATCATCCACGTTCCAGCGCGCGTCTTCGCCGCGAGCACGCGCGCTCGATTCACACGGATCGTGTACGGCCCAGTGCCGTGTTCGTGAATCGGCCCGAGAGGCACGCCGCTCGCCGCCTTCAGGCTAGTCCCCACCTCGACGTGGGTCTGGTTGTCGGATTCGCTGACGAACGATTGCTTGTATCGCCCGGTGTCCTGCAGCGGCACATCACCTCCGCGCATCCGCAGAGCGAGAGTCGACATGGCCAAAGGTTTCCAACCTCCACGCCCCCGAGTCTCAAAGCTCTCATGAACGAACTCCAGCAGTCGCAACTTGATGACGCCGAGCACAGCGCTCGGCTCCAGAACCGACAGCAGCCGGTCGAGATCCGCGCGTCGGATCACGGTATCCAAATTGATTGTCGTCACGTTAGCCCTCGGTTCGTGAGATCATCATCGAGTTTGTCCTGATCCTGCACCTGATCCACCTGGCTGCCTTCGCTGAAGGTTGGCACGTAGTCCATCGTCGTACTGTAGATTTGCTTTTGCGAGGTATCCGCCGCGATCACGGCGCCTGAGCTCGTGACGAGCTGCACGCTGCCGTCGGCGATCGCCTCCAGGAGCTTCTGGTCATCTAAGTGGCGCTGATAGAGCGGCGCACGTCCCTGCTGCGCGGGCGGGAACTGCACCAGCCCGCGCTGCGTGGCGATGTTGTAGATTGTCTCGCGGGTCGCAATTGCCACCAGGATCGGACACGTCACGCCCAATGGCAACGCGTAGCGGGCGCTGATCCGCGCGTCGATTTCCGCCTCGGCGTCATCCGCGTATTGGGCGACGACGCCGCTAGTGATGTTGGAAACCGACGTGATCATCGGAAACGCGGAGTTCACTCGCGTCACCGATGTGTAAGAAAGCGACTGGACACTCATATTAGTAGTACGCCCTGCTGTATGGCTCGGCCACGTCGCGCACGCGGTGCATGATTTCCGCCTGCGCGTCCTCGATGTTGGCGAAGCGCGCCTTGACGACGCCGTTCAACTTGCCGCTGGCATCCATCTTATCCGCCGCCATTTGGAACGCGAAATCGATTCCCTCCCCGGTCGTCGAGGCAAGCAGTCCGACCGCCTGCGAATAATATTGCAGCGGATCGGAGTTCGTGAAGTGACCCTTACCCAAGAAATGCTCGCGATATAGATCGATGGTTTCGCGGCAGCGCTGCAAGATTGATTCCGTGATGCGGCCGCCGTTCTGTTTCAGTTCGTAACTGCACATTAGCATGTTGTCGCGCATGATGAAATGTTTCTGAAGTTTGCGCGTGGGATACTTCTGGATGTCCATCTGAAGCAGCGGGTAGTTGCGCTCAAAGCGCCGCTGTCGCCCACTCTCGATCAGGTACCCGTTGTGCGCGATATGCACATCGTTGAGCACGATGATGCGACCCGGACCTTCGTTGATGTCGCTCTCGGGGTGCTCGTGGATGCAACCATAAAAACGCAATTTGCCATTGTTGCGGAACAGCCGCACCGGCAGATCGGGCTCGAATGCCGTATCCACGGCGAAGTGGTGCTGCCGGATCGAGTAGCCCTGAAACACATTGCGCCGCAGATATTTGTGCAGCCGCTCGGGCTGCAGGAGCTTCTCGTCGGTGTCCACCCATAGCACGAAATCTTGCGTTGCCTGCCCCAGCACGAGGTTACGCGGTGCCTCGAACCCTTCGGTCTTTGGATCCACGCCCGGCACCACTCGAAGACGCGAGTCGTACGTACCGAGCACACGCAGCGCTTCAGCCGACAGCCCGCAGTCCGCCACCAGCACCTCATCCGCCACGTGTTCCAGCGCGCGCAGACACCAGTGCAGCGTCTCCTCGCTATTTGGGCCAGCGATAATGTTCGCAGACACCGTCTGGCGTGGGCGCTGGAGCCAGAGCTTGCGCTCCATGTCGATCGCGCCGAGCCTCCCACGCGTCTCCGGCGTCACCCGATACTCGATCACCCACCACCCGAGCGACTCGTCCGTGTTTGGCTCATGCCCGTAAGGCATCGCCGAGATCGTTACCTCCGCAGTAGCCCCTTTACAGTCCAGCAACTCGTGCAGATCATGTTGATCGAACTCCCAGACGTGCGCACGGTGCGGGTAGCGGCTGTAATCGGTGTACTCCCATGGTCCAAATGGCACTGTTGCATATACGTACCCTCCGTCGCGCACCCGTGCCTCCAGCGCGCGCAGTACCGCCGCAGGGTCCGGCACATGCTCCAGCACTTCCTGCGCGATCGCCACGTCATACTCTTCGATCATCTCTGACAACATCGAATCAGAAAGCCGTTCATGAGACCCGACCACGCCGCGCCAACGATCCGCTACCCCGCGCTGCTCGGCGAAGGCGTAAGCCATCTCGATGCCGTGCGCATCGATGTCCACGCCCGTGACGCGCAGCTCGGGGTGTTCCTTAAGCAGATTCACAGCGTAACCGCCATGGGCGCAGCCGTAGTCCAGCGCAGTACGTACCGACTCCGCATGCTTCGTCAGCCACTGGTCGAACACGCGATATCGCGGCTCCTGCAACGACCAGTCTATGACACGCGCGTCGTGTGTACCGCCGATCCGCTCGTATTGCTCGCGAAAGCCATCCGGCTGATCCAGGAACGCCCAGTCCGTCGAGATGCGCTCACGCACATGACGGCTTTTCTCGTCACCTATTGGCAAGCGCCGTAAGCATTCACGCGCCGCATAAATATCCGAGCGGCGCCAGAAATGATTTGCCATCGTCGCCAGATCATAACTGTGCAGCCGAATCTCACGCTCGAATAGCGCCTCCCAGTCCTCGGCCACCCCCGCCCAGTCCAACTGCGTCGCGCGCTCCAGCCCGGCGGCGGACGCCGCGCGCCACGCCGCGGGGTCGCGCATCAACCGCAAGACCGCATCCGCGAAGGCGTCGTAATATTCTGCCGTATGCACCTTGCCACCGATCAGGGCGCCCGCCTCTGGCGCCAGCGTCTCCGGCAACGCCCCGCGAGCGGAAGTAACGACTGGCAACCCGCATGCCTGTGCCTCCATCACCGCGAGGCATGATATTTCATCGAAATCTGGCACAATCTTGCTCGGCACCGGGTATACATACACTCCTGCAGAGAGCAGCGTCGAATACAACTGCTCCTTCGTCAGATGCCCGAGGTATTGCACATTCTGCGGTAAGCGATCCGCGAGCGTCTTGCAATGCGCGTAGAAGTCCGCGAGATGATCGACGCGGTTGTCATACGTGGCGAGGAAGAGCCGCGCCTGCGGCTCGACTTTGAGGATGCGCGGCATGATCTCAGCGAGCAGCACATCGAGTCCCCGCTCGGGACGCGCCGCGTAGACCATCGCCAGTGGGTTGCGCGCCGCGTCAGCCGGCAACGCGGCGCGCGCTCGCTCGACGGTAGCCAAATCGACGCCATTGCGCGTCAAGTGCAACAGCTCGTTCGGCACGGAGTACGTGCGCTTATACTGGTCGCGCATGAACTCCGAGAGCACGAACAATTTGTCATAGTTCCAAGCCACCCCTTTCACCGCCGGTTCCGAACGGCCAAGCGCCAGGTCATGACACCACAGCGCTGTGAATCGCGAGCGCACGTGTCCACCGAGCAGTTCCGGCAGGCGCTGCACGATGCACACGTCGTGCGGGGTGTATTCCGCGTACGCGCGAAACATCTCGATCGGGAGGTAATCCACGTCCTTCGAGCGCTGCGGCTCTTTTGTGCCGCAGAACACCGTCACCCGGTGCCCCCGCGCGGCGAGCGCTCGGCCCATATAATAACCAGCGCTCTCCGAGCCACCGATCGAAAGCCGCTCGAACGTCTCGCCGTTGAATGCCATGCCTGGCACCGCGAGCAGAATGTCGAACTTCGTCTTGCCTATCTTCATGTAGGTCTCCGTTAATTGAAAAAATTACCGCATGAGTCCGTCGGTCGTCATGTCCACTAGCACCTGCGTGAAGCGCGGACGGTCGAATATCCGTGTATTGCGCAAAGTACCAAACGGTTGATTCGCCCCATTACCATCTGCACTCCATTGGAAATTCGCCCCTATCTGGCAAGCGGTATTCGTCGCGTCGTTCGTACCTTTCGTGCCGTTCAAAAATATGTCCGTACCTATTGTGGACGTGAACCGTGCTGCCCACTTAAACGCGATCCCGGCTGTCGGTGTGAACGCGATGATAGCGTCGTGGTTGGCGGCGGCGATGCGCTTGCGAGCGATGAGATTCGTACCATCCCACAGTACCGCCGTGTAGTTATCGGCATCGACGTAGGACGCCCACAGGAAGTAACTCGCTGCTGTCGGTACAGGATTGAACGCGCTCTCACCGTAGACCACGAAGTCATTATTCGAAGCGGGAATGTTCCCCGCGCTGACGTACTGATCCACGCTCGCGTTGCGGGCGACAGCGACGGTGGTAGTAGTGATCCGCGAACTCTTGAATGTCCCGACCTCATGCTGCACCATTCCGGCGCCAAGCGTTTCCGTTCCTGCCCGTGCTGCGCTCTCCAACGTTGCAGTATCCGTAGCGTTGAGACTAATTTTCACCGTACCTGCAGCAGCCGCAGCATTGGCCGTGTTCGTTACCCATACTCGGTACACGTTCGCCTGTGCTGTCGCTTCGATGCCCGATGTGGCACCAGCAGATACCGCGCCGACCACGCCATTCAACAAGTCGAAACTGGCCCCCCATGTCGTTGTGCCGTCGTTCAGGATCAGCGCAGCCCACCGCTGCGGGGTTGCAGAAACATAACGTAGGTCAACCGCCGTGGTGTACTTCGCCGCCGTGAACGTGAAGGCTTGATCAAGACTGTGAACCGCAGTCGTAGCCTTGGGCTGCAACTTGTCCATCGTGGTCGTGCCATCGACGGAGACGTAAGCATTGGCAGCGACGGCGTTCATGTCCGCTGCGTTGCTGATTGTCCACGTCGTGCCGAGGGTGTTCGATTGTAGGATGTCGTTAGTCCTCGCCCCCTCCGCCAGATACCCTAGCGGCCCGTAGGCATCGACCACGCCAGCAGTTACACCGCCTGCTGCGGCGGCTTGGCTGGAGTCGATGTGCGCTCCGGTGGCTTCGGTCACGACATTGCTTGCGACCGTGTTGCCGTTCAGGGTGGAGAACAGCTTGACGCCATCTACGTTCGCGCCGTGGAAAGGCGCGGAGAGAATCCCGACACTGACGTATTCGGAGGGGTTCTGGTTGACTTGGCCTGTAATATCCTCTGGCTGAATTCCAGAGAATTTCACTGTTCCGCCACCAACTGTTCCGATTCCAACTTTCAGTGTCGCATTACCAGCAACAATCACTGGCGATGCGTACAATTGCCAAACAGTCGTTACTACGTTATCAATTCCTCCTGTACCAATACCATCACCAACCCAAACAACTTCGCCGCCTACCGCGCTTTTCGCCCAGTACCTGAAACGATATGTCTTACCTATAGTTAACGCGTTAGCAATGGTCACTCCACCAAATTGAGCAGAAGCGGTAACGCTAGTGGACTTAGTTGTCCCTGTTGGGAAATCAGCCGCATCAATAGTAGATGTCGCGCTGGCAACTCCCCATCCACCAGTTGCAGTGAGATCCTCAGATTTCGCAGAAAGCGTCGTGAGAAAATTCGCAACCCGCCTCGCCCCCTGCCCTACTCTTGCCTCCCCGCTCAACGCGAGATTGAGTTTGCCCTCGAAGTCGGTCTGATACGCCGTGCTGGCGCGGGTGAAGGTGGGCGTGCCCGAACCGTTGGCGCGCTCGGGGACGAGCGTCGCCTGCAACCGGCAGGCGAAGATCGGCAGTACACGTAACTCCGCCGCCAAGCGACGCCCGCGCAACGCCCCGCGTCCTAGCGATCGGCGCCTGAGAGCGTGCAGCCGCATGGCGGCTAGTACCTCAGAACGGTGAGCGTACGGTTGTCGGTTTGCGCGACGGAGAATTCGAATCGCACGTAGGGGGGCGTCAGCTCGCCCATTGGCCACAGCGCCACGCACGACCCAGCGCCGGTCGGGAAGCGCACAGCGCCGTACTCGTTGAAGAGCCGACCGAAGTTCGCGCTGGTGGTGTTAAACGCTCCGCGCACGTATAGGTCCGCGCTCGTGACCACGGGCACGTGCACCGCGCCCAACTGCCCCTCGCGCAGATCCACGTCTGGGCCAATCGCGGCGCCGGAGACCACCACCGA